>ENA-ORXT01005567-ORXT01005567.1-marine-metagenome-genome-assembly--contig:-NODE-5567-length-12283-cov-6.108144_pt1 | contig 12283 bp, 11 predicted proteins | sample MGYA00237868_ERZ511482 | MGnify/ENA metagenome assembly ERZ511482 | reverse complement strand
AAGGTAGGGTCGATCCGGTTCAATCCCAGAGGAAGAAATCCCGCCCAGAATCCTCGACACCCCCCACGAACCAAGCGGCACTGGATCTAGCTGTCCTTTTCGTCGATCTCCGCCACCACCTTGTCGATCTCTTCGTCCATCGCGTCCTCAGGCCGATCGTGGTCGGAGCCGTGTGGAGGGCGGCGCTTCGTACGAAACATCATCAACAGCACGGTGATCACAGCAAGCAGCGCCAGGATCTGCAATACGGCTTTTTGAATGTCGAAGCCGAAGCCCATGACTTAAAATAATTCGAAAACCTCGCGCTCTTCGAGAACCACTACCTGCCTTTCGTCACCAACTGATCGGAGAGCCAAACGGCATCGGTGCCGCCCTTTTCGAGCATCTTCAGGTCTTCGAGAAAAGCCAGACTCTTACTCCAGCAGTCGACGAAATCCTCACGGCCGCGGGTGGCATTGAAAAAGCCGTGATTGCGGTCGGGGTAGGCGTGGAGATCGGCGCGGTGACCGGCCTTTTTCATCGCGGCGGCGAACTGGGCGGCTCCTTCGAAGGGAACGGTGGTGTCGGCCTGACCATGGAACACGATGGCGGGGACGCCATTCTGCTTCCCGACGTGATGGAGCGGGGAAAGCTCTTTCCAACGGCCTCGGAGGCGGTCGAAGCCGTAGCCGGCTTCGCTGGTGTCGATGACGGGGTTGTACAGAAGCAGGGCAACTGGGTCGACGGGGACAGACAGGTCGTCGGCAGGATCATCAACCTCGAGGAAACGGCAGGCGGCTGCGACGTGACCTCCGGCGGATCCACCGGCCGTGGCAATGCGATCCGGGTCGATGCCCCACTCACCGGCCTTGCTGCGAACGAAGCGGTAGGCGGAGCGGGCATCCATGACGGACTCAAAGGGCGTGGTGCCGTGGAGGTTCTCGATGCGGTACTGCGGGCAGACCGTGACGATGCCCAGCGAGGCGAGATGGGCGGCCTGGGCGTAGAACTGATTCACCACGCCGCTCTTCCATCCGCCGCCGTAGTAGAAGACGACACAGGGCGCGTTCTTCGACGCCGTCTTCGGATGGAAGCGCACTAGGCGCAGATCACCCTGCGGCGTCTTCTTGAAGGTCTCGGCCTCGGCGGTCACGCCAGGTCCCCAATCGTCGAGATCAACGATCACGGGTTTGCCTCCAAAAGAGATGTCGAGGCGGTTTTCCGCATCGGGGAGAGTGATTGGGTTCGCCACTTTGGCATCAGTCGCCGGAGATCCGGGTTTCGCCTCGACCTCCTCGTAGTCCTCCGGAAGCAGCTGGTAGGGATGCTGCGCGCGGGTGCGGCTTGAGGTGAACAACGGCTTCAGCTTGGCGATCACTTTGGGGTTCTTCTTAGCGACGTCGGTCGTTTCACCGAGATCATTGCCGAGGTGGTAAAGCTCGATGGCGGCATTGGGCTTGGCTTTGACGTTGCGGCGAATTCCCTTCCAGGGACCCATGCGCACGGCCTGAGATCCACCGCGTTCGCTGAACTCCCAGTAGAGATGGTCGTGCTGCTTCTGCCGGTCCGGCTGGCCAAGAAGCGTGGGGACGAGGGAGATGCCGTCGAGGCCCTTGCGGGCACGCAGACCGGCCAGTTCGTTGAAGGTGGGGAACAGGTCCCAGTGCGCCGAGACGTGATCGGTGACGCCGCCCGCCTGAATCGTGCCGGGCCACCAGGCGATCAGCGGGACACGAATGCCGCCGTCGGTCATGCTGCGCTTGTAGCCGCGGAGCGGTCCGTTGCTGTCGAAGAAGTCGGGGTCGGCGCCGCCCTCGAGATGGGGTCCGTTGTCGCTGCTGAAGAGAACCAGGGTGTTGTCGGCGAGATCGAGTTTGCGCAAATGGGTGAGGATTTTTCCTACGTCGGCATCGAGGCGACTGACCATGCCGGCGAAGGTGGCTCGGGGCCGGGGCTGGTAAGCGTAGCCGCTCTGGTTGGGACGGCCCCAAGGTTTGGCTTCCTCGATTTCTCCGACATAGGGCGCGTAGTCCCGCTCGGGGGCATCGATGCTGGCGTGAGGGATCAGATAGGGCACGTACAGAAAGAAGGGCTCCCCGTCCTTGGCACGGCTCTTCACGTAGCTGAGAGCTTCTCCCGTCATGCGGTCCTGCACGTAGTGACGCTTGCCCTCGAAGGCGCGCTGGTTGTTGCCCTCGAAATACTCGGGGGTCCGGTTGCGAAAAACGAAACGAGGATAATAACTGTGCGCGACGAGCTGGCTGAGGTTCCCGTAGAAGAAGTCGAAACCCATGTTGTTGGGCTCGGTCGCACTGCCCTCGAGGCCGAGCCCCCACTTCCCGATCATGGCGGTCTTGTACCCCCCCTTCTTGAGCTGAGTGGCGATGGTCAGGTCCTTCGGGTCGAGACCCTGCAGGCTCCCGGGAATGTTGCCGCGGCAGGAGACGTGCCCGGTGTGAAGCCCGGTCATGAGGCAGGCCCGTGTCGGGGCACAGACGGTGCTCCCGCTGTAGTGCTGGGTGAAGCGAAGTCCCTCGCGAGCCATCTGGTCGAGATGCGGCGTGCGGACGATCTTCTGCCCGTAGCAGCCGAGGTCGCCGTAGCCGAGGTCGTCGGCGAGCACGTAGATGATATTGGGGCGGGACGACTTGGGGTCGATCTCGTCGAGAGCGTAAAACGATGGGAGCCCGAGGATAGCAAGGAGGAGAAGAATGCGAATCATCACGAGTTGGGAATCTAGCGGTCTACTGCCACTGTGCGAGCCGTTCCGGAAACGGGCAGTCCTCGCAGCCGGAGTCGTCGGCGAGGCAGAAGTCGTCGAAGATCTGCAGGAGCGCCTGCTGCTGGTGGACGAACTTCTGAAACTGCGCCGCATCGGGGCGCTGCCCAAAGAGACGGATGGCAGCGCGCCGGACCTTCTGGTTGTCGAGCTTGGCGCGCAGCTGCAGATAGTTCGCCCACAAGGACGAGTGGTCGGGAACGAGGAGCGGGTAGACGAGGTTGGCCAGCAGCTCGATGGCTCGTGTTTCGCCGACGAGGCGGATGGGCTTGGCCGCGGGAGCCGAGGCCAGGGTGTAGTGGTGCGACCAGTAGTCGTGCTCGAGCCCCGTGAGAAAGCCCACGAACTCACGATCCTCGAACGTTGCCCCGTGCTCGAGCAGCGCGGCAAACCGTTTCCATTCGGCCACGAGCACGGCAAGGGCGCCGATCCGGCGCTGCGGGTGATTTCCCGGACGGAGTCCGGCGAGCCGCCATTGGGGCAGCGTCTTGCCGGCGTGCAGGTCGCGGGTCTTCCACCAGCTCTCCCAGAGTTCACGGAGATAGCTGCGGGTGTCGGTCGGGGCGGTCTCGAAACCGTCGGCCTCGAGGAATCCGGCGAGGCCAAGCAGGAGCGGCTCGCGAGTGGCGGGATCCTTCTTCAACTCGTGCAGCGGGAGGCGCTGGGCGAGTACCCGCATGGGAAGCTGGTTGTGCCGGTAGCCGAAGGCCTGGGCCACGGCTTCGAAGAGGGCCTGGTCGCGACCGTGATGGCGGATGGTCCGTGCGAGCCGCTCGTGCTTGGCTTCGAGCCGGTGCTGGGCGGCGGCCTCGAGGAGGAGATTGACCCGCTCGGGTTCCATCTCGGCGAGCGGGGTGGAGCAGTGGCCCAGCCGTGCCTCGGCGAGATCTCTGGGAGGAGGCGCCCCACCCTCGAGCATGGAAAGCTCGAGCCGCACCTGCGGGATCTCGCGGTGGGTGGGGGTTCGGGTGAAGACCGCTTCCCGGGCCGGACCGGCGAAATGCAGGTGGAGGACGACGTTCTCGTAGTCGGTGTTCGTAGAGTGCCTGTGGTGCTCCCAGTCACGCACGTCGGTGTCGAGTTCGATGGAACCGGTGAGGACTTCGCCGTCGAGTTCGATGCTGGTCTCGGTGAAGTCGGGCCCGGCAGCGTGGTTCCAATGACCAAAGCTCCTGAGCTGGACGGGCCGACCATCCGTCGTGGTGAAGCGGTCGCCAAACTCCCCCGCGAACCATCGGCTCTGGAGTTCCATTTCATCCGGCAGTGCCTCCAGACCTGGCAGCGGCGGGTCCTCCCGAACCCCACCTAAAACGGAGTCGCGGAACGCAGCGTAGCGCCGGGCCAGCTCAGGATAGGATCGCATGAGGGCGGTTTTACCATGTGGAAGGCCGGGCTGGCTAGAGGTAGCGCAGAAGAAAAACCGGCAGCGGAACGCCAATCTCTTCCGAACGTCTATCGTCTGCCAAAAAGAATGAGCCCTGCTCCCAGAAGGCAGATCGCGCCTCCCGCCAGATCCCAGCGGTCGGCTGAATTTTTCTCCACAAGCTGCATCCAGAGGATCGAAGCCACAATGTAGACCCCGCCATAGGCAGCGTAGGCACGCCCCGCAAAACGGGTCTCGGCCATGGTCAGCAAGACGGCAAAGAGCAGCAGCAGCACAAGACCTGGCACGGCCCACCAAGGAGATCGATCGAGTCGAAGCCAGGCCCAGAGAGCGTAGCAGCCACCGATCTCGCACGCGGCCGTCACCAGATAGAGAGCAAGAGTCTTCATCGAGGCTGCAGAGAACCATTATCGCCAAGCCTCAGCAAGCGGGAGCCATTGGAAGGGAGGCCAGACTGGTTGAAAAAATACCGCGGCCTTGGCTACTTCACCACGCCACGCTCGCTGCTGGCGACGAACTCGAGCATGCGGGCGACGGCGGGCTGGGACGCCGCGGGTCCCGCGAGCTTCTCGAGGGCCTGCTTGGTGTTGAGCCCCTCTCGGAACAGCATCTTGAAGGCGTCGTGCACGGCGCGGACGGCTTCGGGGGAAAAATCGCGGCGCTCCATTCCGACGCGGTTGATGCCGCGGGCTTCGGCGGGGTTGCCGTCGGCGATCGTGTAGGGCACGACGTCCTGGACGATCTTCGAACAGCCGCCGGTGATGCAGTGCGCGCCGAGCCGGCAGAACTGGTGCACTGCGGTGAGCCCGCCAAGGATGACGTAGTCCTCGACGTGGATGTGCCCGGCGAGGGTGCCGTTGTTGGAGAAGATGACGTGATCGCCGACGACGCAGTCGTGCGCGACGTGCACGTAGGCGAGGAAGTTGCCGTGGCTGCCAATGACGGTCTCGTTGCCCGGATCCGTGGCACGGTTGACGGTGACGAACTCGCGAAAGACGTTGTGGTCGCCGATGCGCAGGCCGGTGGGTTCGGCGGTGTACTTCAAGTCCTGGCTTCGCCCGCCGACGGCGGCGTGCGGGTAGAATTCGTTGCCGCTGCCGACGACGGTCTTGCCGACGAGGCTGACGTAACTCTGCAGCACGCAACGGTCACCGACCGTCACCTCGCTCCCGACATGACAGAAGGGCCCGATTTTGACCCCCTCGCCGAGTTGGGCGCCGTCTTCAACGACCGCGCTCGGATGAATGTCGGTGCTCGAGGACACGGAGTGCAATGAAAAGTGGAAATTGGAAACTCGCGGCTCCTAGCCCATGAGAGCGAACTTGAGATCACCCTCCGAAACGACCGCATCATTGACGATGCAGCGGCAGGTGGCCATGCCGATGTTGCCGCGGATGCGGGTGATCTCGGCCTCGATGAAGAGAGTGTCGCCGGGGAAGACCGGCTTGCGGTACTTTACTTTGTCGGCCGACATGAAGTAACCGATCTTGCCCTGGTTGTCCTCGCGGCGAAGCAGCAGGACGCTGGCGACCTGCGCCATCGCCTCGAGCTGAAGCACGCCCGGCATGACCGGGTGTCCCGGGAAGTGACCCTGGAAATAGGGCTCGTTGATGGTGATGTTCTTCACCCCGCGCGCCTTGTCTTCGCCCTCGAAGCCGACGATGCGGTCGACCATCAGGAATGGATAGCGGTGCGGGAGGAGGCGCATGACCTCATTGATATCGAGCACGCCCTCGCCCGTCGGGATCTTCACGGGCGGCACCATCGAAAGCATCGTCGAATGAAGCTGCGAGAGCTTCTTGGCCATCTCGGCGTTGGGACCGTGACCGGGCATGACCGCGATGACGTGACCCTTGATCCGGCGTCCGCAGAGCATGAGATCGCCGACCACGTCGAGGATCTTGTGACGCACGAACTCGTCTTCGTAGCGAAGTCCACCCTCGCACATCGGTGCGCCGTCCTTGACGACGATGGCGTTCTCGAGGCTGCCACCCTTGATGAGGCCTTTCTCGAGCAGCGGCGCGACGTCGTCGTAGAAGACAAAGGTCCGCGCGGGGGCGATCTCCTTCTCGTAGGTCTCGGGATTGATCTCGAAGCTGTTGTACTGGGTGAAAGTTCCCTTCGGCCCGACCTGCGTGCAGGAGACTCGGAAGTTCTTGTCGGGGACGATCGTCAGGATCGAGCCGTTTTTGGTCTCAAGATGGATGGGCTCGCGGACTTCGAAAATCTTGAGCGGGGCGTCCTGCTGCTCGATGCCAGCCTGCTTGATGCACTCGACAAAGGGCGCCGAACTGCCGTCGCCGATCGGCGGCTCGTTCGCGGTCATCTCGACCATGCAGTTGTCGACGCCCATGCCGGTGAGTGCCGAAATGACGTGCTCGACGGTATGGACCCGAACTCCGCCGACCGAAAGCGTCGTCGCCCGCTCGACCTTCTCGACGTTGTCGACGTGAGCCGGAATGACAGGCTCGTCGTCCTCGTCCATTCGCCGGAACTTGATCCCGTGATCGACGGGAGCAGGTTTCATGGTGAGCGTCACCTTTTCTCCGGTGTGAAGAGAGGTCCCCTCGATGCTGGCCGAGGCGGCCAGGGTGTGCTGCATTTCTGCCTCCGCCATAGTGGGGCAGGACTTAGGCGGGGACGGGGCGCGGGTCAAGAAAAGGTCGGCTTCCTCTCGGGACCTTGCCCCTCCCCCCCTGTTCACGCGTGGAAGATCAAGCTGCTCTTCCCTGCCGAGTCCACGTGCGTCGCAACCAGTCCACGAAGGACAATGGCAAAGCCCGCGCATGACCATGGACGGTCGGCACGCGCTATGGGTCCACCTGATTTACCAAGCCGAGGAGGTCCGGGTAGTCGGCGTGATCCGAACGCTCTCACTATCATTCGACTGGGATCCAGCCACGGCTCTGGGTCCGACAAAAAGAGTCCGCCAGGATTGCTGAGGGGCAGGAAACCCTGATCTTCCCTGAAACGAGCCATTGACACTTCGACCAATCTCCTACTATTAGACTTGGAAATGCGACGCTCCCAAACGCCTCCCAGCCTGAGACGAATGACTCTACGCCTACTCAGCCTCTCCTGCCTTGGTTTTCTTCTCTCCCTGACCTCCTGCAGCGCCCCCAAGCACGGCCTCAGTGAAGGTGGAGAAATCTCTCGGGTAAAGTACTACCGGTTCCGTCCCTTCGATAAGCTCTCGGCCGCGACCGACGCCATGGTCGCCAAGGAAAAGGAATACTACAGCCGTGGCGCCGTTACCCAAGCGCAGCTCCGCGAGCGCGAGGGCAACTACTACAACGTCTTCTGGAGAACCGACAACGGCGGCCAGCCCGCCGTGGTCCGGTTCGAGTTTCTTCAGGAAGCCGACCAGGGAACCGTGAAGCGCAAGGAGATCTCCGTTGGTAATCCCGGCTGGCGCAACAATACCGAGTTTCAGATCGTCGGTCCCGAGTACGCCAAGGGCGGCGACGTCCGAGCCTGGAAAGCGACTGTTCTCCAGGGAGGACGGCCAATCGCCACCCAGCAGAGTTTTCTCTGGGCGAAGTAAGGAACGATGCCGGTCTCTCCCACAGTACGACCGGCCCGACTCGGAGTCCTTCCCCTCCTGCCGAAAGGACTCCCCGAACCGGCATTCAGCCGCCGTTTCCCGGACGGCATGAACACTCGATACAATCAGTGTGATCCGTGTGAACCATGTGGTTCCGCAGACCATCGGCTCTAACCCCCTGCGTCGTGTCCGAGATCTTCGTCGCCGACATCAAAGACGCGTTCTGGATCCGAGTGGACGGAGCAGCTTCGCTTCAGGATGCCCCCCGCCTCAAGCGTTGCCTCGAGCAGGCCGTCGAGCACGGCCGGCCGCTTCTCGTCGTCGACCTCGAAACCTGCCGCTCCATGGACTCCAGCTTCATGGGCACCCTCTGCGCGGCCGCTCTCAACCTGGCCGGCAACCCCGATGCAGCGACCCGCCTCGAGCTCATCAACGTCGGCCCCCGATGCCTCGCCGCGCTCGAGGAACTCGGCATCGCTCAGCTTCTCCAGATCGACCGGACCGGCGAGTCCCTCCTTGAAGAACGCAGCCTCGTGGCCGCCTGCCTCGACAGGGATAAGGGCGCAAGCGGAGACCGCGCTCCGGAGGTCGGCGCCAGCAAGGACGATCTCGCCCGGCATTCCCTCGATGCCCACCGCGCCCTCGGAGCCGCCAGCGCCGACAACCTCTGCCGCTTCCGCGACGTCCTTGACTACCTCGAGAAAAAAACCGCGCAGCGCGACAGCGCCGGGATCGACGGCGGGACCTGCTAGCACCCACTGCCGTGATCGAGATCCTCTGCGGCATCCTTCTCCTCCTGCTGATTCTCTCCGTGCTGGTATTTCGCGCGCTCCTTAGAAAGGAACGCCATCACGCCGAGGAACTCACTGCGGAGAGAGAAGCCATCGAGGGAGAGGAAGACCGCCTCTTCGGTTTCCTCCACGACCTCGGTGAAACCACCTCGACCGACGGCAGCGAAAACCGCGTCCGGCGCGTCATCGTCGATGGCGCAGCCAGCGTCGCAGGCGCCACCGGAGCCGCCCTCTACCTCCACGACCGCGCCAGCGACAAACTCGTCCCCACCTACTGCACGAAAGAGTGCCCGCCGCTCGTCGCCCTGCCGGAACGGATCATCGACCGCGCCCGCACCAACCCCGCGACCCTGCACAGCTTCATGCGGCTGCACGCCGTGGCGGCCGACGAAGGTCTGCTCGGCAAATGCCTTCAGACCGGAGAACCGCTGGTCGTCGCCGACCTCGTCCACGCCGAAGAATTCAACGGATCCGCCAACGCCCACCAGATCGGCATTCCCGCCATGTTCGCCCCGCTGGTTCACGAAGGGCGCACCTTCGGCATCCTCGCCGTCGCCGGAGGACACCCCTTCAGCGCCAACGACTTCTCCGTCTTCCGCTCGGTCGCCGACCAGAGCGCTTTCGCCGTGGCCAACGCCATCACCCACCGGGAAGTCGTCGAAAAGCGACGCCTCGAGGCAGAGCTGCACAACGCCGGCGAAATCCAGAAGGTCCTCTTCCCCAAGAAAAATCCCGAACTCGAGGACTATCACTTCGCCGCCGTCAACCAGCCCGCCCGCGTTCTCAGCGGCGACTACTACGACTACGTCCCGATCGACGAAACCCACTACGGCATCGCCATCGGCGACGTCTCCGGCAAAGGCATCGCCGCCTCCCTCGTCGCCGCCATGTGCCGCAGCGTGCTCCGCGCCCACGCCCCCGACCTTCACTCCCCCAGTCAGGTCCTCGAACAGGTCAACCGCGTCATCTTTCCCGACATGCGGGAAGACATGTTCGTAAGCTCGATCTACCTCATCCTCGAAAAAGACTCCTCCCGGCTGATCGCCTCACGCGCCGGACATCCTCCCATTCTCCACTGGCGGAAAGCCGAAAACCGCCTCGACGTCCACGAGCCGAAAGGCATGGCCATGGGGCTCGACGCCGGCAACGTCTTCGGCCGCATCATCGACGACATGACCATCGAGATGGCCACTGGCGACTGCATGCTGATCTACACCGACGGCGTCTTCGACACCATGGACAGCAAAGGCTTTGAGTACGGTGCTGAACGCCTCCGAAGACTCTTCATCGAGCACGCCGGCCTCGGAGCAGATGCCTTCATCCAGAAGCTGACCCACGATCTTGCCGAATTTCAGGGCAAGGCGCCACTCGCCGACGACATCACCTTGATTGCCATCGAAAAACGCTGATGGTACGCCCCCCGCCGACCAGGCGGATCGTCCCAATGAGCAAAAAGCCTGAACCGAAGGAGGCCGCCGACCAGGCGAGCGCCGCCGAAGCCGCTTCCGAAGAGGAAATCAAAGCCGGCGCCGAAACGTCCGAGAACCCGGACACCGAAGCTGAGGCGGCTGAGGCCCCTGTCGAACCCGTCGAACCCGAAGAGGTACTCGATCCCCTCGCCAAAGCCGAGGCCGAACGCGACGCACTCTCGGACAAACTTCTCCGCACCCAGGCCGAGCACGACAACTACCGCAAGCGCGCCGCCCGCGAAAAGGAAGACGCCGTACGCTTCAACTCCGGCTCCGTCCTCCGCGACCTTCTCCCCGTCCTCGACAGCTTCCAGATGGGGCTCGAAGCCGCCCGCACGGAAGACACCGACTCGATGATCTTCAAGGGCATGGAGATGGTCTCCCGCCAGTTCTCCGATTTCTTCGAAGGGCAGGGCATCGAGATCCTCGATCCCGCCGGTGAAGTCTTCGACCCCGAAGTCCACGAAGCTCTCTCCCAGGAACCCAGCGAGGACGTCGAGGAGGGCAGGATCCTCCGCGTCGTCAGACGCGGCTACCGCCTTCGCGAGCGCCTGCTCCGACCCGCCAACGTCGTCGTCAGCTCCGGAAAAGTCGACGACTCGGCAGCGGACGCGGTAACCGATGGCAGCGAGACCCCGGCCCCCACTGACTCCTAAGCCATGGCCGACAAGCGCGACTACTACGAAGTGCTCGGTGTCCCTCGCGACATCGAAGCCGCTGACTTGAAGAAGGCCTACCGCAAGCTCGCGGTCCAGCATCACCCTGACAAAAACCCCGACGACCCCAGCGCCGAGGAAAAGTTCAAGGAAGTCGGTGAAGCCTACGACGTCCTCTCCGACCCCCAGAAACGCGGCGCCTACGACCGCTACGGCCACGCAGCCTTCCAGGGCGGCATGGGCGGCGCCGGCGGCGGATTCGGCGGCGGTGCGGGCGGACCCGACCCCTTTGACATCTTCAGCCAGGTCTTCGGAGGCCGTGGCGGCGGCGGCGGCGGTGGCGGAGCCGGCGCAGGCGGCATCTTCGAGGAGTTCTTCGGCGGCGGCGGGCAGACCCGGCGGCGACGCCAGGACCGGCGTGGAGCCGATCTCCGCTACGACCTCGAGATCGATCTCGAGGAAGCCGCGCTCGGCGTCGAAAAGCAGATCGAGATCGAGCGCTATGTCGGCTGCGAAAAGTGCGACTCCAGTGGCTCCTCCGGCGGCGGCGGCACCAAGGCCTGCACCGGATGCGAGGGCACCGGCCACGTCATCTCTTCCCGCGGCTTCTTCCAAGTCCAGCAGACCTGTCCCAAATGCTCCGGCTCCGGCGAAGTCGTCTCGGATCCATGCACCGGCTGCGATGGCGAAGGGCGGGTCAACGGCACCCGCCGCACCCGCATCCGCATCCCTGCCGGGGTCGATGCCAACACCCGGCTCCGCTCCAGCGGTGAAGGCGACGCCGGCGTCCGCGGCGGTGAAGGTGGCGACCTCTTCGTCGTCCTGCACGTCCGTGAGCACGAACTCTTCGAGCGCGAAGGCGAGCACCTGTTTTGTGAAGTGCCCATCTCCTTCGCCAAGGCCGCCCTTGGCGGCGAACAGGAAGTGCCCACCCTCGAGGGGAAAGCCGTCGTCAAGATTCCCGCTGGCACCCAGAACGGCACCGTTTTTCGACTCCGCAAAAAAGGCCTCTCCAGCCTCCGCGGCGGTCAGACCGGTGACCTCCACGTCACCGTGGCGGTCGAGGTGCCCACCAATCTCGACTCCAAGCAGCGCCAGAAACTCGAAGAGTTCTACGAGCTCGTCGGTGAAAAGAACTCACCGATCGGCGAATCCTTCTTTGCCAAAGCCAAACGCTTCTTCAAATAACGGACCCCCCATCGAGACAGCGAAAGCCAAACCCCGCGAGGCCCCCAACCTCCTTTGAACCCTGATTTTCTTAAATTCATCTGCCTTTGCGATGCCCAGTTCGTGGGAATTGAGAGGCGCAACCTGAGGGGACTCACGAGGGCCTACTGAGGTCGCCTGCGTGCTTGAGCCCTGAAGGGGCGTCTGATCATAGCCCGGGGCAAAGCCCGGGAGCTACGCCCCCACGCGGCCAGAGCCCTGTAGGGGCGACCTAAGGAAACGAGGTCTTGGGTCGCTGGTGGCGAGAATTGGGACACTCGGACCTGATTGGCCCTTGCTTTTTCCACCACTCGCTGCCTCACGGAGATCTGCCACAGTCTCTCACGAAGGCGGCTACATCGCCAGCGAACGCATCAAGTCCGACAGACTCCTAGGGAGAATGGCGCTTGGTTAGTGGGGGTGTCGAGGATTCTGGGCGGGATTTCTTCCTCTGGGATTGAACCGGATCGACCCT
>ENA-ORXT01005566-ORXT01005566.1-marine-metagenome-genome-assembly--contig:-NODE-5566-length-12283-cov-20.633787_pt1 | contig 12283 bp, 17 predicted proteins | sample MGYA00237868_ERZ511482 | MGnify/ENA metagenome assembly ERZ511482 | reverse complement strand
TCAGGAGTCACCTGAGTATAGCTCATCTCGGTCAGCCTGTGGCAGGCTGAGATCTATTGACGCGCAATGACTGGTACAGTGTGTATCCGTGTATGTGATGGGTGCGTCCGAAAAGTAGCCTACGGAGCGGACCGATTTGTTGGGGCCCATGTGAGTTCGTCGGGCCAGAAGTCGCTCGGAAAATTCTGATACTTCTGTGCATAAATATATTGCCTTCGATTGGGCCGGCCGACGTTGCGCCCAGCAACCTTGCACAGGACCCCGACCTGGACCGCACAAGGCTTGCCTCGGCGGCGGCCGTGGCAGCATCAACCGGCGTGGCAATTGCGATAGGGTACTGTAGCTAGAGGGGCGTCTGGAGAGGGGTGGGCAGAGGGGCGTGCACGGGTACAGAGAGGGCGACAGACAGATACGCGCAAACAACCCAAATGACAGGGTTTATTACCACGCAACCAGGTCCTGCACGGCAAAAGTAGGGCTCGAGATCCCCACCAGACCACCACCACCGACGGCGGCGATCGAGAAACCGCGAGCGCGGGAGTGGGAGCTTGGACGGTGGGTGTGGCGACGACGGTCGCGGGGCCCGTCGCGGTGGACAGCCTTGCATCATAAAAGGCAGATCCTCGAAGTGTCGCATTCAACTCCCTAACTCCCGTGTGAAATACCCTTCTGTAACATTGTTGGAGCTTGCGGCCTTCTCTGTGGAGCGTTCTCGTGCTTGGCCCGGCTTGATTATGTGATGGGGGGTCATATAATCAAGCCAGATATAAACGGATACAGACTGTACTGCGAGGGCGCCTCGTCGGCGGCGAGGAAGGCTTCCTAGGTATTGTCCAGTCTGCGTGGTGGAGACGAACGCCAGGGCTGCACCTCTGACAACCGCCATCCTCTGGCTCGTGCCACGGGAGCCGAACAACCTCTGAACAGAAACCGCTTGGCCGAGCGTACCACAGGTGAGGAGCCGGCAGCACGTCTAGCAGGGGGCCTTTGTGGCCGGGCAAATCTTAAACGAGGGCCTTGCTTGGACGAGGATCCCTTCCACCACCTCGTATTGGTCTATCGTCCGTTTGTGTAGCGCAGGTGGTCGTCTCGTGACCAGTACCACCTTGCCTCATCACGCGCCCCTCAGGGACCCCCACCCGCTCCGGTCCACCCCCCCGCCCACCGTCTGTCCCGTTCCCAACGGCTGGGTCCTCCTGACCCTTCCCACACGGCCCTTTCTTACTCAGAGTGGGTGCCTGGCAGCAGCACATCCTGTGGGCCGAGCGCACCCAAGTCTGGCGATCGCAGATCGGCCCGCACTGCCTCTACGGTGGCCGGATCAGCCCGCCCTCCCGCCACGAAGTGCACCTGGAGCATCACTTTCAACTTTACACACGCGTATGTTGTCGTGTTGTGTATACCATAGCGCCCGTTTGATCTCTTGCCGTGCATGCGGTGACGACCTGGAGTGCTGTTGGAGGGTGCGTGCCGTTTTTACACGTAGGACGTCTTTCTGCGTCCTCGTCTGGAAAAACTGCTCGCTTTTTCTCTGTGGTGCTGTCCCGTGCTTCTCCCTTCTGCCCCTTACTGCCCCGTATTGCCCCGTACTGCCCCGTACTGCCCCGTACTGCCCCGTACTGCCCATATTTCCCCTTTCCTGTCCCGTGCTGTGGGTATCCATGTAGGTGATGTGAATGGTGGCAAAGGCGGTGGCGGCGCGACTTGCGCACGGACTTGGACGAGTGGTGGAGGGTGCGTGGTGGTCGAAGCGGGGGGAGATGGCGCCAGTGCGGAGAGTGTCGACGGCGGGGCTGTTTCGGCTTTATCCATCGGGAGCGCGCGATGCCTGATCGGCGTCTGTCTGCCGCGACTACCGCCGCGTTGCGCAGGTCGGGCACAGGAGTGGGGGGGCGTACAGACCTGCTTCTTTTCGCTGTGGGGGCCGAGTCTAACTTGGGGTGATGTGTTCGCTGTTTACTCTTGCTTGTGCTGTCGTCTGTCTGTTTGTTTTCTTTCTTGCGCTTCTCCTGCTTACGGTGGTCGTCGTGTATACTTCTTCAGGTGCCCGACTTGGGTGGGAGGGGCGAGGCGGGGTGGGCGAGACGGGCGGGAGGGGCAGGGCGGGGTCGGCGGGACGGGCGGGAGGGGCGGGGCGGGGTGGGCGAGCAGTCAGATGGGACTATCAGGCCCATACGGCCGCTTCCCACCAGGTCTCTCTCCCCCGGGAGGCGTGAGAGCGCAATGTAAAACGTACGCTTCACTACCACGTTCTCTATCCGTGCGGAATAACGTGGCGCCACTGCTGCCCCATACGACAGAGCTCCCGCGTGCGATGCGTAGTCGTTTTGCCGCGCGGCCACGAATCGCCGCAAGAGGGTGTCACGTAACTCCTCGGTAAATCCCATAGGACGTCCTGCAGGGTGCCTCTGGGGGCCTCCGGGTGCCTCTGGGTGCCTCCAGAATGCCTACTGGGGTGTGCGCAAGGTGCGCGCATGGCTCCCAGACACGACTTTGAGCAGTGTCAGATCGTACTGGGGATCTAAAATGCGAATATGGGACCTTACCCATTTGGAAGAACACTGTGGAGAACAGGGGTCCAGTACGCGACAAATCTCGGCAAATATCGTACTGGGGGCCCATTTGGGACCGTTTCAGATCAATCTGCAATACTGCTGGCCAACTCCCCAAGCACGTTCTCAGTACGTGGTACATTTTCGCGACGATGCTCTTCGGGTCAAGGATCTGAAGCACTGATTGGCAGCTTACATATCCAGGCTCTACCCATCAACCGTCAAAAGACAAGAACTTGCTGCTGCACATGTTCATGCTACAAGATCTTGTGCCGCAACATGCCGTCTGACAAGAATTTCTTGCGAAAACGGGCTTGCGTGCGCCCACGCTTTAAGGAGCACTGCGCAGGGTGCCGCGACGCTGGCCGCCAAGGGCGGGTGGCGGCCAATGGACAGGCACAGGGTCTGAACTGGCTGAGACAAGGGCTTACTTTTAGCTAAAGTGGTCTGCGACAGTTTGCTTGATTCGAAAGCCTTTTTGGCTGGCCAGCTTCACGTGCCAGAGGCACCCTACCACCTCGCGCCGCGGTCTACAATTGATACAGCCGTTCTCTGAAAAATCCCGCACTGCAACTGTCCCAAAAGTGTTCCTAATCGGCCTCTGCGGCGTTGTAAAGGCCGATTTGGAACTGTTTCGCAACTGTTGGAGTGCGGGATTCTTGGGAACGGCTGTACGCTGGCGACCGACGGCCGGCCTTTTTCCCCACCGCATCTCACCACTCTTCCTCTCACCGTCTGGCCAAAGAAGAGACCACCACGGTGTCGTACAGCACGTATGCGCCGTAACAGACCAACAGCACCACCCCGAGCGACCGGTGCAGGTGCCAGCGGCAGACGGCCAGGCTCGCGAGCAGCCCCGCCCAGGTGGCGACGAGGAGGATCCACGGCTCAGTGTAGCGGAGAAACGGCACCGCCGGCAGGTGCTGCGGCCGAGACCGGGCGGCATGAGAGAACATCCACGCAAAGCCGAGGCCGACCCCGGCCTCGTGCAGCAAACTGCTGAGGATGCTGCGGGGTACGGCGCCACCGCCGCCACTGCGCGCAACCTGCGCTGCGGCGATGGCGTCGGGTACGCTTGCGCCTTCAATCAGCGATACGTCAGCAGTGGGGTGCGCGCAAGGCAACAGGAGGCATGAAAAGAAAACACAGACAGAATCGCGTCAAGCGTTGCGCGCCATGTGTGAGACAAACGGTATGGTCCACGCCGAGTCTCCACACGCATGGGGAGGGCTTCAGCTAACCGTTAGCGTCCCTGACCGCATCCCTCCGAGCGCCGGCGCCCAGTGCAAACCGACGAGACGTGCAGAGCGCAATACCAGTGCCAGACGAAGAGAAATGCGAGCGAAACACCACGGCAAAGATTGAGAAAACAGCAGAACGAAACATACCAAGTGCCAACAGTAGCCCTTGCACTCTGGTGAAGCTGGTGTGCCTCGCCAGCAGGCAATCAATCCACCGGGCTGCTTGCAAGAGGAGGAACGACAAGCTGTACATGTAGACCAAGGCGGCCGCCATTGTTCCCAGCCACCACTGGCCGGCTTGGCGCTTCCGCCAACCGTCCAAGAACAAGACCCAAAACAGCAGACGCAACGGTGCCGTCACAACAAGGCGCGCAGAGAACGCCACGACCTTTGATCGCACAATACACCAATGGCCCCATTCTTCAGAGGAGGCTGCTGACCCCGTCTGCGACGCCACATCGCCTGCGTCGGCACCGGAAGGGGCCGTATCATCAACCGCAGAGCGACTTGACAAGGCCCGGACGTTGCCCTCAATCGGGCCAGAAGTAGCTGACGACAATGGGAGTCCGTCTGTGCGACCGTTGATAGAAACTGGAACCGCACCGTCCAACTGTGGTTGACTCGTGTCCGCGCCAGGTTCCCGTAGTGCCGTCTCCGACGGAGGCCATCGACGTGCGCCATACGGCTCTTCGGAAGCAACATCCTCCTCGACCTCGTCTTCCAACCTTTCCACCGCAACGTGGCCGAGTCGTTCATCGGCCACACCCACAGCTTCAGCACCACGCAGTGGCCAGGTCCGGTGGAGGAAAGTGGAAAGAGGGGTTGCCGCAACGAACACAAAGATGCCGTACACCGCGTAGAGCAGCAAAACGACGAGCCCGTCAAACCAATGCGCCCACTGCGGCGTCAACGCGAAGGACACAAGCACCAGGGCAGCTACCATGATCGTAAAGAAGCACGCATCGCCCACCAGCGGCCGCCAATTCACCACGTCCGCGACCGGGGAGGCGATGGCGGTCACGCCCACGACTACGAGCAAATCGAACATGGCTGACTCCAGAAAGGACTCCGTACTAACGTCATCGCCCGTCCAAAGCGCCGAATGAATAATCGGGGCGACCTCCGCGACAGACGAGGCGGCAGCTTGCATCAAAGACGATTTGGCCTCGGACGAGACACCCAAAGCTTCGGCACAGTGTTCAACGGCCGGAAGCAAGTAGTCATCAGTGAGGATGGCCATACCGACGTACCCATATGACAAGGCAGGGAAAAGCACGACGAGCGCAGGGAGGCTGTTGGCAAAAGAATCGGGCCCTCGACACACGGTGGAGTAAAGTCCCATGACACAGCGCGGTGGCTAGGCCAGACAGCAAACCAGGAAGTGTACCACCTCTGGAAGTCCAGCAGCAGCACAATGCGCCGGCATAGTCACATCAAGAGGCTTCGGGGCCGACCATGTGGCTGGAGTGGCACAGCTGCCAGACTGAGGAGCATGGTCTGGGTCAGAACAGCAGCAACTCACCAAAGAACGAACTCCGGCGGCATACCTGTCCAGCGGCAGTCTGTTAGACTCATCGCTGCCAACTATGGTCGTTGCGCCAAAAGCTGGAGAGGCCCCAGTCAAGCCGATCGATGTCTGGGCCAATCAAACGCAGAAGAGCGCCTCTTGGTTAGGCCTGGACTCTCCATTTTTTGGCGCAACGACAATAGTATGGGAGCAAGGGTGGGATTGGGATCAAACACGCATAAGTTCTGACGAGAAGGCAGTGCATTTTATGACGGCCGCTCGTGGTGAGGTGCGACGACGCACGGGTGTGCCGCTCCCGACAGCGACGGCCCCGCCATGGCGCCGATGGAGCTGGGGATCGCCGGCCCTGTCGTGACTCCCGTCCCGGGGCAGCCGCATGTGGCCGCCGATTGGTGGTTGTCCGCGTCGTGGACGCCTCTCACCCTGGTGGCGGCCAAGGAGTGGCGGGACACGCTCACGTCGGGACAGGTCGGCGCCCTGTCTGGGTACGACCCGTCCATCAATTGCACCGTGATGGGTACCCGTGAAGTCACCGCCGCCGTGGTCGATTACGCCCGCATCGGGCTCGCCGGCGTCATCCCACCGTGCCTGGAGGCCCCGCGTACGCGGGCGAAGCGGCTTCACGCCGCTCTGCGGCGCGTCCCGCGCCAGGCGGGGCGCCCCGTTCACGTGTGGGAGTATCGCATCCACGACTCGGGGCTTCGCCCTGACCCACAGGCGCCGCGCTGGTTCCGACCGTGTTAGGTAGTTGTCCGTCGTGCCATAAATTCACAGGCTTTCTTCTTGTGTTTTCAAGAGTATCTGCTGCCCGCCGTAGGGCCGCCGCCTTTTGTTCGCCGTTGTGGTTCACCCGTCCGTCCGACGAACCCACGAACCCAAATATTCCCACCCCCCCCCTGCCGCGCCCGACCGCCGCGCCGACCCAAGGGGTCAGGCGCGGACGGCCGGGAGCGGCACCGCAGCGCTGCCCGTAGCGGCGCCGACACTGGGAGATGCGTCACTCGGGGCCGGCGGCGGCGGGTCGGCGGACGTGTGGGGCAGCCCCAGGCGCGCGGCGCGGCGCAGGTAAACGCGCAGCGTTTCGTGTGGGGCGTCCGCGGCGTCCATGCAGGTGGGTGGCGGGTATCTGGTCCCGTACACCTGGACCCGGAGGGTCCCATCGCGCAGCGTCGCGTCGTGCGCGATCGGGTCCACGGCATACCGCTGGCCGTCGGCCTCCGCCTCGTGAAAAGAGCGAGCCTTCCGCAGAGCGTGGTGCTGTACGGGATGCCTGTCGGTCGCACCCCTGCCCCTGCGTCGTCGTCTCGCCCGCCGGATGCCGCGTCCCCCGGCGCCTCCGGCGCCCGCGCGGGGTCCCGTAGTACTACAAGACGCACCGTCCACGCACCCGCCCCATTTCATTTTCTACCCCGCCACAATTACAAACCCTATCATTGTGTCCCGTGCTCAACCACCATCTGCCCGTGCTCGCCGGCAACCCACCCCTCCGCTGCTGCCTTCAAAGCTGCCGAAATGGGGCTGTCCAGCGCTGCCTCATCGCTAGACGAGGACGATAGCGCCGTCGTTTGCGCTGCGGTGAAATCCCCTATGGTCCTGCTGTTGCATATTCGACGACGGTCGCGCGCCGCCCACGCACACCACCGTCGCCACTAGCGCCGTTCTGTTGCTGGGCGTCGGCCAGACAAGTGACATGACTTCGCCGCGGGCCTGTTCAGCATCCAGCGCGACCACATTGGGGTCAACGAGGAGCCGCCGATCTTTGAAGACCGTGACTTTGAGACGCACTTCCGTGTGCCTCGCAGTGTGATTCGACGCATCTTCCTCGCCTTCAAGGACGAGCCGTTCTTCCAGCAGCGTATCAGCGCGACGAATCGCCTGCAGGCGCACCCACTGCGAGAAATCGTGGCCGCCTTCCGCGTCATCGCGTACGGCGAGGCGGCAAACCGCTCGGACGAGTACGTGCACCTTTCTCTCTCGACTGTGGCGCAGGAGACTGAGCCTCTCCTCGAGCTCATTGTGCGGCGGAGGGAATCGACGTCCCTACGCCGTCCCAGCCAGTCGGATCTGAAGCACATGATGGAGCGCAACGCAGAGCGTTGCCTTCCGAGTTGTATGGGCTCGCTAGACTATACCCAATGCGAGTGGCATCAGTGCCCGAAGGGCATGGCAGGCGCGTACCAAAGCCGGAAGGTCTCGCGCGGTGGTGTCGTCGAGGCCGTGTGCGTCGAGGACCTATGGATTTAGCACCGTTTTGTCGGCGCTCCCGACAGCCTGAGGGACATCAAGGTTTTGAGCCAGTAGCCTCTCTACCTAGACGTCACGGCAGGCCGGTGGCAGCCGCGGGGCGTGATGTTTACCAATATTGGGATCACCCGCACGCTGCCTTACTACCTTGTGGACGGCATCTCCTCTCGCTACGCGTTCCTAGTATCTCCCCACCTCATGCCCATGACCGACGAGACGAAGACCTTCAACCGCCTGCAGGAGGCCATTCGCAAAAACGTTGAAAGGATGTTTGGCGTTCTGACGAAGCGGCTTCAAGTCGCCTTTCACCCAGGACGATACCGCTCCGTGAATCAGTGGATCACCACGTACAAGGTGGTCTGAACTTTGCACAGCATGTGCGTGGAGCCCCGTCTAGACGGGTTTTTGAGCCGCCGCATATAAACACGGGAAACAAACGAGGGGGGGGGGTGCGGGTGTTGATTGTGAGAGTCCGGCCGGCGCGGCTGCTGCCGCCGAGGGGGGTCACAATGGTATCGATGGTGGGGCGGACCATTGTGGCGCTGCCGCAGCCGGGGGACCTGCGCCTGGCGGCAGCGGCGCCGCCGGCCTGGCCGACGCTGTCGGTGCTGCTCACCCGCCCCCCGCACTGACCGCTGTGGAGCAGCCGCCCGCGGGCGGCATGGTTGCTGTCTTCGATGTCTGGGGCGAGGATCACGACCTCAAAGAATACGAGCCACTCCGTAACGACCTGGCCGCGCACGTGTATACCGACCGTGGCGAGCTCCTGGCCCCGTATGTGGTCTAGAGCAGCAGTAACGTTACACATTTTTTTTTTCACCTTTGGGCAGGGTTTTTTTTTTATTGACATCGTACTAAATTGTGTGTCCCGGTAGGTCCGAGTCAGTGGCAACGCTCGCGCGCGGATCCAGAACTTCATATCAGGACAGGGAATTGCCCGCGGGCGGCGTACATAGGGATGCGGTAGTCGCAAGCGAGAGCGGTCGGCCGCGCCGAGGGGCGCCAACAAGCGGCGCTGACGGGGCCGGCCGACCCGCATGTGCCGCCACTAGTCGCCAGCACAGAGCCGGCTGCGGCCGTGCGGAGAGGCGCAGCGCGACACGCCCCCGTCAGCAGTGGCCACGTAGCCAACGACGCACCGATGGCAGCTGGATCGACTGGCTCCTGCGACGACACGCCGGCACTGGCGGCCCGGGGCAGAGCGCATGACGACACGCAGACAAACGCGGGCGGCGGCGGGCCCAGCTCTGCCGAGCAGCTAGCCTTGGCAGCAACGGACCAACAGCAGTGTGGTCCTTGACAAAGACACGGCACCTTCGGCGGGAGGCGACTGACGCTCTCGGATTTTACGAAGAGAACGGGCGTTCTATGGCTGCACGACCCCATTTTTGATTTCCGCTGGAATCGTACAGTCGAATCTGTCCTAGTATTGAAAAAGTCACTCTTGAAAATGCCAGAATTGCCTGTGCCCGCTCAAAGAGCACAACACAGCTGATTGCAACATTTCCTTTGCTGCCGTTCTTTCGATGAAGCACCTCCGCTGTTGTCAGTGGATCCGTTCACCGCGGTGGCCTCCAATGTGTGCCGGTCTTAAATTCATGGCATATATTGAGAGGTGCATCGCCAAAAAAAATACGTAGGCTGAATTAGAATTTTCCGCCGGACTGATTGATGGACGATCCTTTGGATAAGAGCGTCTCCACCAACGGATCCAAACACCCAGACGCCTAAACGTGGCACTGTTTTGCCAAAGGGGCATTGGTGGCTGGGATGCGATCCAAAACTAGGGTGTGACGGTCCAACAATAGACCATCTTCACATATTCAAGTCGTCTAATCGACCTTGTGTCCATGACACGCGATTGCTCTAGTTTTGGATCTTCAACGGCAGGGCCACTCCAAACGGGCCTGTTTGGAGGCACGCCGCTCCAACCAGGCCTGTTTGGATGCGCCCCCAAACGTTTGGCAATTCCCTGGTTCCACTTTGAGCCAACCTACGCCAATGAAATGCTTGACCCGTGGCATGCAAACAGTGACGCGGTGATCGGCCATCCACCGAGGTTCTTTGAACGGCATCTGGGGATTGTTGGTCGGCCACAAAAGAGGCCCACCCAGAATGAGCATCCAGGGGATCCCAAGATTGAGCTGTGACCTGTTCAGTTTTAGCTCGACGTTTGGACAGCCAGTGACAGGGCCACACGTTGGGCACTCGTGACGTGTGGCTTTGGCTTTTGGCTGCATTGGTGGAGACGCTCTGAGGGTCCAAAAAATAGACCTTTCTCCGATATTTCAGTCATCTAATCGGTCTTTTGTGGGGCCCGCGCGACTGCTTAGTTTTCGAGGTTCAACGGCAGCGAAACGGCACCGAGGTCCAAACAGGCCCGTTTGGCGGCGCTCCAAAGCGCTCCGCCAAAAAATGGCTCCAAACGTGGCCATCCAACCCAAACAGGATGCCTGCCTCGTGGCATGCAGACACCATGGAGTGAGAGATACCTTGAGTAGAGAGCCTTTCGAGCGACCTGAGACGATCGGTTCTAAATTGCACTGAAGTCCAATGAAGTACGAGTGGCGGAGCTCTTCCGATCGAGCGATCGCAGCTCAATCAGCACACCGGCAGTGTGAGCCGTGCTGTGCGCTGTCGTCGTCACGACCAGCGTCGACGGCTTTCGTCGTCGTCGCGCCCATCGTCATCGCGCCCATCGTCGTCGTGCCCGTTGAAAAACGGTCGGTTCTTGGCTTGGCGGCCCCTTCAGTCAATAGCGCGGGGAGGTCGCCGTTAAGCCCCTGCATTCCTACCATTTTGCCTTTATTCCGATGACGGTGGCGGTGCGCGCTATCGCCTTTGCTACCAGACCTTGCTACCTGACCGTTTATGTCCTGAGTCGCCCTCGTTGTCGTGGGGAGGGACGCTTCTCTGAGAATGGACTCGCACACCTGCACGACGACACGGACGTATGGCCGCTAGGAAGTCGGTCGCACTACCACGCGCACCGTGCAACCCGCACAGACAGGGTCCAAAGTCATGTTCCCCTTTCGAAAACGAAGAACACGGGTCGCTTGTAGAAAAAAAAACCTCGCTTGTAGGAAAAAAAAAACCGCACAGCGGGAGGAAAAAAACGTTCAAAGCACCAAGACGAGCATCACCCTGTGTAGGGCAGCAGGAACTGTTCGCGGTTGGGAAAGATATGCTCAGCCAAGTTGTCCCGCAACAGCTCATGCTCATCGCGGTCAAGGGCCTGCTGCCGCGCCTGACGGGAGTAGAGCGGCGTACCCTCTGCATTGACGGGATTGTTCACCGGAATACCCACGAGCTTCTCTACGACAAGGTCAGGGTCTTGCTCATGCATGCCGGCGGCCGCTTCCCCTGCGGCCGCCGCCACGTCCGCCGCGCCGTCGTCGGCGCCGTCGATGGCCTAGTCTGCGTACAGCCCTGCCGCTACGCGGCGCACGCTCACGTAGCCATGACGATTCCGCTTGACCATGATTTTGTGCAAAATCGTGACCGCCCGCGCCGCTTGTCGGAGTTTCTCAACAGTGGTGAATCGTGCGGGGTGGAGCAGGACGTTGAAGCGCCCCGTGAGGACTGCAGAAAGGCGCTCAACATCTTTGCGTAGGGCTTCTTGTATGCGAATGTACGAGCGCTTTTCGGGCGTGTCGGCCTCAGGGTAGGGGGTGGCGAAAAAGGCGTACCGCGGGTAGATTCCGTCGACGAGGTAGTACGCCATCGTGCGTGTCCGGTTGTTGACGGTAAACGTCATCGTTCGGAGCGGCCAGATGCCGGCAACGACGGCATGGTACAGGGGTGACAACTTGAGCACGTTGACGTCGTTGTTGCTGCTCGCCGCCCCAACGTTCACGTGCCATACGTACGTGTCTTCGTCGCACACAGTCTCGAAAAAAAACCGAGCGGTAGCCCTCGCGGTTCTGGTACTGGCCGTGCAGCGCCGTCGGGCACGAGCGCCACCGCCAATGCGAGCAAACGATTGAGCCGATACAGCCAGGCATTCCGATCGCCTTGTTCCGGTCCAGGATGACGCGCAGCTCCGCGTCTGAAAGCGCGCGTAGGTACGAGGCGGCGTACTCCTCCACGATGAATTCGATGAGCTTGTGGACGGCGATAGAGATGGTGGCCTTGGTCTATCGTACGTACTCGTCCACGCGGTCGTACGTCTCGCCGTAAGCAAGGACGCGGAAGGCGCCCACCACTTTCTGCAGCGCGTGCGACTGTGGCCTCATCGTGGCGTTGACTTGTTGACGCCAGAAGGGGCGGCCACGCAGGTTGTCATACATCTCCAGGAAGACGTCTCTGCCGACGCGAAAGCGCCGGGTGAACACCTCATCCCCGCACAGGGGCGGCCGTCCTTGCCACCCATAGTAGCCCATCATCATTCGCTTGACGCCCATGTCGAACCCGCGCTCCAGGTTCGCGACGCGACCGGGCAGCGAGCCTCGCAGCCGGCGCCGGCGTCACTCCGCCACAGAGCGGCGCACCTCCAGGCACATGGTGCGCAAGCGCGTCATAGTCATAGACGCGCTCACGGCAAGAACAGAGGCCAGCTCAAGGTCGTCGTCCATGACGTCCGCAGGCTGCATGGTCACACGAGACGCGAGGTTGGCGGGCACGGGGGCGGGGTACAGGTGCAGGGGGCAGGGGGACGACGTGCAGGCGCATGGCACGGGGATGGGGAATGGGGGAGGGCAGGGTGGTCATTCACGCAC
>ENA-ORXT01005564-ORXT01005564.1-marine-metagenome-genome-assembly--contig:-NODE-5564-length-12289-cov-13.935228_pt1 | contig 12289 bp, 11 predicted proteins | sample MGYA00237868_ERZ511482 | MGnify/ENA metagenome assembly ERZ511482 | reverse complement strand
CAAGAGAAATTTAATTTTTCTACCAAAAAGGTTTCCCAAAGTCGATGCTTCCGCACTAAATTGGTAGCTAATTGACTGCCGGATTTCGTCAAGCGAACCCCTTTATATTTTTGATAATGAATTAGTTCTTGTTTTGATAATTTCTTTATCATATCCGTTACAGAAGCAGCCGAAGTTTCCATTATTTGTGCGATTGCATTGGTAGCTGCCGGATTATCAGATTGCTCACATAGCTGAAAAATGGCTTTTAGATAATTCTCTTCCGTTCGGGAAATAGAGGTCATTATAGTATCTTTGAGTGGTGTTTAACTAGACTTTAGCTATTGGTCTTTAGTCTTTGGTGCGCTTATGCTTGGCAGTAAGAATTAGTTAAATACTTTCTTTACACTCGAATGCAAAGGACGAGGGTAAACGAAGTATTACGATAATACCCTAGTGCATAGCAGGCTGCCACTAAAGACCAATGGCTAAAGTCCAGATTAAGGTATAGTACAAAAGTAAATAATTTTTAGATTAATCTAAAAATTATTTCATAGTAAACCTAAAAATCACTCAATATATGCTAATCAAAACTCGTGGCATTCTATTTAAGGCTTTAAAATACTCCGAAACGAGTTTAATTTTGGATGTGTATACAGAAGAAAAAGGTTTGCAAAAATACATTATCAGTGGAGTTAGAAGTAAGGGGGCAAAAATGAAGATGGGTATTTTACAACCCACTTCTTTATTGGATTTAGTAGCCTATTACAGAGAAAACAAACCTATTAATCGGATTAAAGAGGTAAAGGCGGCCTATATTTATCAGCATTTACCTTTTGATGTACTTAAAGGAACGATTGGTTTATTTATGGTAGAGTTAGCACAAAAAACGATTAAAGAAGAAGAGGCAAATCCAAGGTTATTTAATTTTTTATTTCAGCAATTTCAGCAATTAGATCAACTCACAACTACTCCTTCTAATTTCCATTTATTTTATTTAATACAGTTAACGGAATATCTAGGTTTTGCGCCCACTGCTAGTTGGTCCACAGCTACTCCCTTTTTTGATTTGAGAGAAGGGCGATTTGTTGCAGAAGAACCCTTGCATCAATATGCCACTAATAAAGTGATTAGTGAACAAATAGGTTTGCTACTAAATAGGCAAGCACCCGTACTCACTAGAAAAGAACGACAAGCACTATTAGAAGTTTTAATCGATTTTTATAGAATACATGTGGAAAATTTTACGGGCTTGAATACGCATGCCGTATTAAAAGAAGTATTAGAGGGATAAAATAAAGTAACACCTTTCTTTTTTTTTCGTTTTAGAATACTTTAGTAGAAGTCAGAAGTCAGACCGAAAAATAAATTTTTCTGTCAGAAGTGAGATTTATGACGTATTCTACCACATCCCAAGTCTGATTTCTGACAGAAAAATTTATTTCTCGGTCTGACCTCTGACTTTTGATTTATTTTCCTTTGTAAATCTACTACAACTACAAACCTTGAAAAATACTCTACAGAATATTCTTAAATTTCTAATTTTCTTAGGCATTGGCTTAGGTATTTTATATTTTGTTTATCAAAATCAAAACGAAGCGTATCAAGCACAATGTGCAATAGATGGCGTGGCAAAAGCGGATTGTAGTTTGATGCAAAAAGTTATCAATGATTTTAAAAGCGTTCATCTTGGCTGGTTAGGTGCTGCTTTTATAGCTTATTTGATTAGTAATATTAGTCGAGCATTAAGATGGCAAATGTTATTAAAATCTTTGGGTAGTTCTACTAGGTTTATAAATTCCTTCTTAACAATAATGCTTGGACTATTTGCTAATTTAGGGTTTCCTAGATTAGGCGAAGTACTGCGACCAGTTACTTTAGCAAAGTATGAAAATATTCCTGTGGAAAAAGTCTTAGGAACTATTGTGGTGGATAGAGCGATGGATGTATTATCTTTATTAACTATTGTAGGTATTGCCTTTTTCTTAGAGTTCGATACCTTATGGGGCTATCTAAGCGAAAATATGTCCAGCGATAAAGAAGGAACAGGCTTATTAGGTAATCCTATTGTATTGGGGGTATTAGGAAGTGGCATCTTAGGGTTGGTACTACTCTTTGTTTTTAGAAAACAAATACAAGCTACTGCGCTTTATGGGAAAATAAAGCAGGTAGTATTGGGATTTGTAGACGGGATATTGTCTATCAAAAATCTTGATAAACCTTGGCTATTTATTGTATATAGTATTGCTATTTGGGTAGGATATTATTTGATGTACTATTTTTATATGCCTGCTTTCGGGCCAACTGCTCATTTAGGACTAATAGCGGCTTTAATGGCTTTTGTATTTGGTACTTTCGGTATTGTTATTCCTTCGCCAGGAGGAATGGGAACTTATCATTTCTTGATTATAGCTTGTCTTACTTTATACGGAATTAATGAGAGTGATGCTTTTTCCTCTGCTAATATTTCCTTTTTTGCTACTCATTTTGCCAATATTATTTTTGGTTTAGCAGCGGTGCTATTACTTCCTATTATTAATAAAAATTATCAGCCAACGCCAATTGATACAGAGAAATCGACTAGTGCGAAAGAAACAATACTAGCTTAAAAAAAAGAAGTGAGAAGTGAGACCGAAAAATTATATTTTTCTGTGAGAAGTGAGATGTAGGACGTGTGCCTAGACGTACCACAAGCGTGACTAGATGTTTTTTTGAAACACAAAAGGAACAAAAGAAACAAAAGGGTTTTCACAAAAGTTTTTATTTGTTGAAACGTACCTGTAAAACGTAAAACAAATAGCAATCTTTTGTGAAAACCCTTTTGTTTCTTTTGTTCCTTTTGTGTTTCAAAAAAACATCCCCTTTGCGTTAAGCGCGCGCTGGACACGTCATAAATCTCACTTCTGACAGTCAATGTAATGACGATCTGACTTCTGACTTCTCTTGCATAAAAAAAGCCCTGAGATATTTTATCTCAGGGCTTTTTTATGCTTATTAAGCTGTGAAAATTACTTTCCACCACCGCCACCTAAAATGCTAGGTGCAGCTGCAGGAATTGCATCTGGCTCTTCATCTGCCTTTAAAACTTTACCTTTAATACGTAAAACTTTCGTTTCAGAAACTTCATTCGTAGTTAAAGTAATTGTTTTAGTGAAAGGACCGATACGGTCAGTAGCATAACGTACTTTTATCTCTGCTGCTTCTCCTGGAAGGATAGGCTCTTTTGGATAAGTTGGAACGGTACAACCACAGCTACCTTTTGCATGCTTAATTACCAAAGGCTCTGTTCCTGAATTCGTAAACTTGAAGTAACGGTAAGGCTCAGAGTGTTGACCAATTGTTCCATAATCTACTTCTGTAGATTCAAAAGTCATTTGAGGACCTTCTGCCTCCTTTTGAGCTGGAGCCATTGTATTTTCTGTCTCAGAAGCTTTATGGTTATGATTTTTATGGTTGTGGTTATGATTTTCTTGTGCAAAAGAAAAAGTTAAGCTTAGAGAAAGAAATAAGGCAAATGCAAGAAATCGCTTCATTTTTTTAAGTTTGATATTAGTTTTTTTGAAAATTCAAATTAACGAAACTAGAGATACCACGCTATATTCAACATCTCAAGCCTCTCGTACAAATTTATAGAATATTCGCACAAGATGAAAGTACTCCTCTATATTTCCTTGTTAATGTAACGTTAATTGACATCAGATTACAAAAACAATATAGAAATGATAAGGTTGTGAGGAGAAAACTCATGATTGCTCAGTAGCAGTTAGACAATTTTCGAATGACAAATGAACCTAGTATAATCTATTAAGAAATTTTCAAAGCACCTAAATCATCAATTTGTACCATCTTATCATTAGAAGAATTAGTGGAAGGAGAGATTGAGCTAAAAATATTTAAAGTCATTTCTGATTGAGTAATTTTCCGGGCAGATCTAATAAAGGAAGAACTATTCGTGCTAACCACTTTATAGCCTTGCTTTCTATATTTTTCAATAACTAATGGTGAAGGATGACCATAATTATTATTACCGACAGAAATAATTATAGTGGATTCCTTTTTTCTAATATTTTTTAATCGCCAAAAATTAGTATGAAAATTTCTTTTTGCCCCATGGTGAGGACTTTGCCCAATTAGCAATACTTCATTATTTAAAAATGCAGTTTTATTCTTATTTAATCGTTTAAAACTTCGTGCTTCTGCATCGGAAGTGAATAAAACATACCAACCATTAGAGTTATGAGATATTTTTAAAATAGTACTTAAGAAATTAGCATTAGGATTTGCTCCTGCATGTTCTTCGGAAATAATATGAGGTAAAGCATTTCCTAAGTAATCCTCATATTCTTTAGCGGTAGGAGATAAAAAAGTAAGCTTTAAATCAGCATTTAATGGAATTATAGCATTTGGCATTCCAGCATCTATCCAAGCTTCTGTGAAATCCATCGAGGACTGTTCTGTTCGGACAAACTCAAATAATTTTCTCAACTTTCTTCTATTTTCCTGAGAAGCTTCCACACTTTTTAAGAAATCTGGTACTTGAGCACAGGTATGCAAAAAGTACTTAATGTCCACATCCTTTTCTTTGCAAAACTGAAGAAGTTTTAGCATTCCTGAATAATGGTCAGCATGTGGGTGGGACAAGATAATGAACTCAATAGTTGTTACCGAAAGTTTCTTTAATTTTTCGATAGTAGGTACGCTATTAGCTTCTTGTTTACAATCTACTACTCCAGTTTTAGTTATTCCATCTTTTTGCCATTGTATAATAATAGAATCTCCTTGACCTACATCTAAAAAGAAAATTTTAAGCATAAGAAAAGGGCTTCGCTTGTTGGGTGTTTTTTAGTTTTTCCCACTCTAATTCTTCATTAAAAAGTTCATCGTTAACTATCCCCTTTCCATCAAATATTTCTATTTTAGAGGCACCAGGACGAATAAAAGTTTTAATATATACTAAGGCTCCTATTTTAAGATTACGTAAGTTCTTAAACAAAATAGCTGGAAATATTCTAGTCTGAAAAGTACTTTTTTCTTCATCTATCAAACAATCACATGTAACGGTATCAGCTTTATTTGAAATAACTTTAGCTTTAAAAAAAAAGCGATTGGTCCAATTTTCTCGAGCGATAAATCCGCTTTTACGAAATGCTCGCAATGTAAGTGCTGCTTCAGGAATATCACCAATAAAAGGGGGATGTTTATCTAATTGTAGATTTACAAGATCAGCAGTAGCAGACAGATTATCTAATAAATCAATACTTTCAACTCTACTATCTGATTTGTGTACTTCTTCTTTCGTCAATATACTTCCTTCCATAGCTTATTTCTTTTGATATTATATGTTTCCCAATTTTTTTATACTTAGCAAATGTGAAATCATCTGATAAATTATGAATTCGAGTTTCAAATAATCTACCGCTAGCTTCAATTAAATGAAAGTGATCCTCCCGAATAATCTCAATCTTTCTTCTTTCTAAATCTTTTGAACCGATATAAGCCCCTATAGTTAGGTCAATATTTGATTCAATATCATCTTCAAAGCCAGAAATCGTGCAACTAATATCATATTTACTATCAATTAAATCAACTACTTCCTTCTTAAGAACAGCATTCCCAATTCTATCTACAGAAAAATCACTACCTGTATCTTTCAACTCCACAAATAAGGCATAATGCAAAAAATTCTTTTGACCATTAAAGGTAGGATGTGATTCCAAGACTTTTAATAGATCAAAAAAAACACTACTTAAACTAGAATTATTTTGTATATGAGTTTCTAAATTGTTTTGAGATCTGAGTACTAGATTGTTATGAAAAAGGGAAATCTGATAAAATTCATCTTCAAATAATAAATTAATTCGCTCAGATATTTTATTTTCATTATAAATATGAAGACTCGAACACAGTTTTTGAAAAGGACTTAATAGGGGTCTTACGCCTAAAGGAAAGTCAAGTATTGTAGGAAATCTAACTTCTAATTGGTGCAATACCGTATATTGTTCCATTTTTGTTGTTGCAAAAAGTCAAAATAGTACATCAAATATACTAAAAAGAGTACAAATTTACTACTAATGATGATTAATTAACTTCCATTATTATTAGACCGACATTGAAATCCTATATGATGTAACGTTAATTGACTTTTGGAGATTGGACTTTAACCACACTATCGCTAAAATTTAACCTTATTTTTGTTCTTATATAAATGGTGTTTATTCTTTTTTACAAAACTTTATTTGTTTTTTAACGATAAATAAAAATAAAATTTTAAAAAAATAAAATCAGTAAACAAAAAGACGGATTTTTTGTTTATTTCAGTATAGTACTACTTAATTCAATTTGATCTAAAATATGCTCCTTTGTATTCCCTAAAAGGATATATTTTGCATTATTTTTGCTTATTAAACATAGTTGTTCTACTTTCTTGCGTATATTATTCAGTTCATCTGGTGATGCAAAAAAAATAACTTGTTGACCTACTCCCCAATAAAGTAAGCCCTACATTATGCTAGAAAATCATTTAATTAACCAATCTAATATTACTCATGCTCCAAAAACAGCTTATCAGAAAGACGTATTGAAGGACTTCCAATTAGCTTGTTTATGTAGAGAAGTGAGTTTTTTAGCTCGTAAAGAAGTCTTAAATGGTCGGGCAAAATTTGGCGTTACCGCAGATGGTAAAGAAGTGCCGCAAATTGCTATGGCGAAGGTTTTTAAAAAGGGCGATTTTTGGGCAGGCTACTATCGAGACCAAACTTTTATGTTCCATAAAGGAATGGCTAAACCAGAAGATTATTTTGCCGCTTTATATGCAGATGCCATAAATGATCCTTTTTGTGGGGGTCGGCAAATGGTTAACCATTTCGGTTCTCAATTGATTGACAAAGCAGGAAATTGGACCAATCATAAAGAAAGATTTAACGCTTCTGTTGGCGTTTCTTGCACGGCTGGTTCCGTAGCGAGAGGCTTGGGTATCGCCTTAGCTTCGAAGAAATATCGAGAGAGCGCAAAACTAAGTGATTCTACAGTTTTTTCTCATAATGGAAATGAGGTCGCTTTTTGTTCTATAGGGGATGCAAGTACTTCCGAAGGGGTGTTTTTTGAAACGGTTAATGCCGCTTGTGTTATGCGAGTTCCACTAGCCATTTTTGTTTGGGATGATGGCTATGGTATTTCTGTTCCTGCCAAATACCAAACTACTAAAGAAAATATATCCGAAATTTTAGAAGGATTTAGAATTAATGAGAAGGGGGAAGGAATGGAAATTTACACCCTAAAAGCCTGGGATTATAAAGGACTTTGTGAAACATTTGAAGAAGGAATTCAAAAAACTAGAACAACTCATGTCCCTGTGCTATTTCATGTGCAAGAGTGCACCCAACAACAAGGTCATTCTACATCAGGTTCTCATGAACGCTATAAATCGAAAGAGCGTTTAGCTTGGGAAAAGCAAATGGATTGCAATCTGCTTATGGGGCAATGGATGATAAAGGAAGGCATTGCGACTCAGGAAGAAATAGATTTAATTAAGACTAAAGCTAAACAAGAAGCAAAAGCTTGTAGAGATAGGGCATGGAAAGCATACAGTGATAGAAACAAACAGAATTTTAAAGAATTAGAAACAATATATAATAAAGTTTTTTCCGAAGCTACCGATAGAGATAAACTCCAAGAAGTCTACCGAGAATTACAAAAAGAAAAATCTCCGGTATTAAGTGATTTAGTAAGAAACGCACGTAAGATACAATTTGCAACAATTGGAGAAAAGACAGCTGGTTTAACAGAATTAGCAGATTGGTTAGCACAAAAAAAAGAACTAATTCATCATCGCTACCACACCCATCTTTACAGTGAAACAGAAGAATCTGCACTAAAAGTGCCTGTAATTCCTCCTACTTATTCCGATAGTTCTCCATCCAAAAATGGTTTTGAAGTTATTAATGCTTTTTTTGATAAAGCTTTAGCCAAACATGATAATTTATATGCCTTTGGTGAAGATGTAGGCAAAATCGGAGATGTCAATCAAGGTTTTGCAGGTTTACAAAAAAAGTACGGAGAGGAACGGGTTTTTGATACAGGTATACGAGAATGGACGATAGTAGGACAAGCTATTGGTATGGCAACGAGAGGGCTTCGACCTATTGCGGATATACAATATTTAGATTATTTAGCTTATGGACTAGAACCATTAACGGATGATTTGGCAACGCTTCGCTACCGTTCTGATGGCAATGCGAAAGCACCCGCTATCATTCGAACTCGTGGACATCGCTTAGAAGGAATCTGGCATTCTGGTTCGCCTATGGGGATGATTTTGAATGCGATTAGAGGGATGTATTTCTTAGTGCCTCGAAATTTCACACAAGCAGCAGGCATGTATAATACGCTCTTACAGTCTGATGATCCTGCTATTCTAGTGGAATGTTTAAATGCCTATCGTTTAAAAGAAAAATTGCCAGATAATATGGGCACCTATACTGTGCCTTTAGGTGTACCTGAAGTCTTACAAGCAGGTACAGATATTACTTTAGTCACTTACGGTTCCTGTGTCCGCATTGCTCAAGCGGGTGTTGACCAACTAGCCAAAATTGGTATCTCTGTTGAATTAATAGATGTACAAACTTTACTGCCTTTTGATTTAGAAGCTAGAATCATGGAATCTTTAAAAAAGACCAATCGTATTTTATTTTTAGATGAGGATGTACCCGGTGGAGCTTCTGCGTACATGTTGCAAGAGGTGTTAGAGATCCAAAATGGCTATCGGTACTTAGATTCTCCTCCTAAGACGCTAACCGCTAAAGCACATCGCCCACCTTATGGGGATGATGGGAATTATTTTTCTAAACCTAATGCGGAGGATGTTTTTGATGCTGTTTTTGACATGATTCAGGAAGCGGAACCGCATCGGTTTTAGAGAATTATCGAAAATCGTTTATATCTATTAAATGGATAGGAAGAACATAAAACATATATTAAATAGCTTTTAGAAGTTGATCAAAATCTTCTCCCTCCCAAATACTTCTATCTAAACGGGCATAAGCTTGATTCAATTTTTTCATATTGTATCCTTGCTCGCTTTTAAGTACTGCTAAAGAAATAGAAGCAGGAGTTGGCATTCGTGCTATCAATAAAGCAGCTTCTTGCTTTGGTTGTTTATTAAGTTCACCAACACTTTTTTGCTGGAATCTTGTAAGAAAAGCCAATAATTGTTTTAAAATTGTTTCACTTTGAAGTTCCGCAACAAGCTGTATAATTTTAATTTTTGCTGTTTCTATATTCATGATTTAGTCATCTTGTTAAAATTAACTAATGCTGCAATAGACCTAGTTGACTTCTTCAAAGATAAACGATTCAGTGGAGATTCTCAAAAGAGTAGACTTGTTTGTAAATAAGAATTGAGTATATGAAATTTATATTTTTTCTTGTAAGGAATGACTTTTTTCAATGAATATCCTACGTTATTGATTTAAAAAAATCATTTCTTAGAAGGAAAAAGATATTTTCATATACCAATTTGTTATTTACAAACAAGTCTAGTATAGCTTATTCTATTAAATGTAGCACGATTTTATCTCTATTCTCGCTTCTCTGCTCTCTATTCTGAACATGAATTATTACTAATGAAGAATCTAATAAGCAATTTATGCTTTCTTTTGGTCTGCTTTTTAGCAACCTCCTGTATGGATGTCAAAGCCTATCAAAAAATGTATTTGAACGATTCCGAAATGGAATTAGCTGCTAAAAAATGTGAAACTTTTGAGACCAATTTCGAATCCTATCGAGAAGGTGCGGCGGGTGCAAACGGAGGAAAAGTCGGTGGCGGATGTGGTTGCAATTAAAAATTCAGAATAGAGAGCAGAGAAGCGAGAATAGGGATGAAATCGTACTAAATTTAATAGAATAAGCTATGTTTTAAGAACAAATCTGCTATCTATTCTCACTTCTCTGCTCTCTATTCTAAACAGTTACAATTTTATTTAAAAAAGCATGACGAAATTAAGTGTAATAGGAATACTATATCTGTTAATAACCACTATCAGTTTTGGTCAAAACAGCGAATACGAAATGAAAGGTAACGACAAAGAAGTAACGGCTGACTTTTTGACGAGTTATTATGATCAAACGGGCAATAATGGTGCAGTAACGGGAGGAATAGGCACAGAAGATTTACAAGACTACGCCTCTATGTTGGTGATAAATGTACCCTTAGATTCTATCAATGCCATTAATGTAACCGTAGGAGCAGATTATTATACCTCCGCCTCTACGGATAATATCAATAGTCGGGTTTCTTCTGCTTCTAGTAAAGACTTGCGTGCTTACGGTACAATTGGCTATAATCGAAAGAACCTAAAAAAAGGAACCACCTACGGTGTCAAAGCAAATTTCTCTACGGAATATGATTATACCTCTGTATCAGGGGGCTTGAATTTTACTAAAGAATTTAATGAAGGTAATAGTGAAGTCAGTTTTAATACCCAAGCATTTTTTGATAATTGGGAAACGTTCTTTCCGCAAGAATTGCGAGGTAACGTGAGTGTACCAACTACGCAACGGCAATCATATAACTTTCAGGCTACTTATTCGCAAGTTATCAATAGACGCATGCAGTTTTCTATTTCTAGTGAGGCTATCCTAATGAGAGGCTTATTGTCCACTCCTTTTCACCGAGTTTATTTTGCTAATCAAACGTTACCAGATATAGAACGTTTGCCAGATTCAAGATTGAAAATACCGATTGGCGTACGCTTAAATATTTTTCCTACGGATGTGTTCATTTTAAGAACTTACTACCGCTACTATTTTGATGATTGGGGATTGCGAGCACATTCTATGAGTTTAGAAGTGCCTTTTAAAATTAGTACAGGTTTAACGGTTTCTCCTTTTTATCGTTTTCATACGCAAAATCAAGCGGACTATTTTGCACCTTTTGCAGTTCACACTACCGACGAAATTTTCTATACTTCGGATTTTGATTTATCAGATTTACATAGCCATAAAATTGGATTAGGTGTCAAAATTGCACCTTTATATGGTGTAGGACGAACTAAAATACCTCTTACTAAAAAGGTCTTTTCTTTTAAATCTATTGATATTAGAGGTGCCTATTATCAAAGAAGTACGGGCTTAAATGCTTTTATTGTTAGTTTAGGTTTGAGTTTTGGAATGAAGTGAGTCTATTTATGGATATCTCCTAAGTCAGAACCAGACATTCGTTGATGCTTCACACAAGATACCCCTTTACTAGAGCATCGCCTTAAAAAATAATATTTTAAATTTGTTGATATTGTTGATATTGTTGAGTCTACTCTAAAAAGTCGATTTGGGCAAAAACTGCCAGATTTTAAAAATCTGGCAGTTTTGTTACTCTAATAAGATCAATCATTTACACAGAATAATTATTAGCAATTGTTTTGATTTTTCAAAGAAACCGACTTTTTAGAGTAGGCTCATTTTTTATTTGTTTACTAGGCACGCTGCTAAACAAATAAACAATTTAACCAAATAAATCGTTAATGGATTATTCATTTTTTAGGCGATGCTCTAACGCATTTCTTGTCGTTGAACCCCTTGAGTTTATTTAATGGTATCTTTCCTTCTTTTGCACTTGTTTTTAGCGTAGCGATTATAAAATAAAAGAAAAAAGGTAGTTTTGTTTTCAAAACAAAACGAAAATGTCAGCTAAAAACTTTATTGTAAGCGTAGGTGTTAGGTTTAGCATCTGTCTCCTGATAATAACTTCCTGCCAAATCTCTGCGCCTTTATTACAATTTGAAAGAGAAGATTTACCCATACTTACAAAGACGCTTCTTTCTGGTCAACAACTTCATGTTTCGCCTATAGTAGAAGGAGCCATGAATCTCTATTTTCGCATGATTCCTATTTCACAAGCCAATTTGTATAACCCTTACTTCCCCTATAATGAACCTGCAGAAGTACCTCAATTTTTCATAGGTAAAAAGGACTTAGTGCGAATTGATGAATGGAATTATGAAAGAGTTCTAAAGCAGGTGATGCCGGATAAATCAACATTAATAAAGAGTTTGGGTAAGCAAGGATTTAGGTTTGAAAATTTGCAGCAAATGGTTATTTTTTATAACCAACAAGCGGAGCGGGGAGTGGTAAGGCGATAAAAAAAATAGGTCGTTTTTAAAATGAGTTCTTTTTTTAATGGGTTGAAAACATATTTAAAAAAGACTCAATTTAAAAACAAAAAGACCTATTTATTTTTTATCAATAGACTTGTTTGTAAATAAGAATTGAGTATATGAAATTTATATTTTTTCTTGTAAGGAATGACTTTTTTCAA
>ENA-ORXT01005561-ORXT01005561.1-marine-metagenome-genome-assembly--contig:-NODE-5561-length-12296-cov-65.400687_pt1 | contig 12296 bp, 13 predicted proteins | sample MGYA00237868_ERZ511482 | MGnify/ENA metagenome assembly ERZ511482 | reverse complement strand
ACCTAAAAGGTATTTGACAGAATTAAATTATACCCAAGTATTTGTACAGATTTTGACCTAAAAGTGCTAAAGTCATAGCAGCTTGACCAACAGTTCTCTTACTTCTGAATTTATTTACTACTACTGAACATGCCTGAGTTAAGAGAAGAAATCTGGATTAAGATAGCGACAAGCAACAAAGTTCGGCAAGCGGGAAAGTCTCTCAATGAAGCCTTTTAGTCTAGTCTATCATTTATTAAATAACATACTCGCTCAAAAAATCCTCCTTAGTCATCCTGACTCCCTGCGGCGCATAGTCACCCATATGGAGATGAGCCTCTAAAGCCTCGAATTCTGTCGTCTCTTGTGAAATGGGAGGGACATCATCTATCTGCGCTTCAAAGTCTGCTCGCGCCAGCATATGCCTGAATAAGATATAGCCTTCCTTGTGAGGCATATTCCACGCTATGAAATTATAACCCAAAGAAGCGGCTCTTTTTTCTATTGCTTGATCAGGGCTAGACATGACGATATTGACGAAGCCTTCCTGATCGATGATCGCATCTTCATCTTTCAGTGCATTGAAGTTATAAGTGGCTTTATTGCCCAAATTAAACGACCAGTAACGGACATCAGCTTGGCCAATATCTTCTGGTCCTTTACTATTATGCTGAGGTGCTTTGAATCTGAATACATAGACTTCATCATCCTGCTTCGTAATAGCAGAAAGTAGATACCTGTTGTCATTATTCTCGATAAAGCCTTTCGTATCGATGGCATGAAATGGAAGCGTATAATGCTGGAGACCATCAGGGCCGTCGAGCATGACGCTATTCTCAGTCTGATAAAGTAGGCTCAGTCGTTCTACCATCTTAGGCAGGCTGAAGCGACGGACGATACTTCTTAGATTAAGCGCTTTCGGTAGTCTGACATTTTTGAATTTGGAACTAGATGCATCATGCTCTAAAGAGATTGCTTCTACCGTTGGAAACTCTACGCCTCCGAAGTCGTCAATATTATAATCATAAAGCCTGATGGCAATGGTCAAGAGCTTGACATCATCTCTGAATGAAAGCACATTGGATAAGCTATCTGCCTCATAGCTTTTAGGCAGAAGATGGACGGTATAGGCATCATCTACAGCTATACTATCTCGATCTACTGTAAACGGATTAGCCCGGCCTGAATCAGTTTTAATCTGATAGTCGACCAGCGAGCCTTGAGTCGCATTATCCCCTAAGCTATAGACGTTAAAGCTGAAGTATCTCGTATCTGGAAATGTTCCTTTGATGCGATAGCCAGTAGTCCGATTAGTCCGAGCCAGAGTATAGGTGAAGTAATTTGCATATTGATCAGGCAGAATGCCTACTGTGGTATCTCTGCCGATGTACGACTCCCATACACTGTTATCAGGGCCGATAGTCCCTGAATTGAGGTATCTTAGAGTTGCTATCCAAGCGATGAGGATAATTACAAGTAAAATTATAATCGAGTAGATGAGTTTTTTCACTGAGCTATGATTGATTGTTATATCTTAAGCATACAGTTACGAAAGATATATAAATCATGAGCAGGAATCAGAATGCAAGATTATTTTTTAATAAGAGTGCATCTTTTTCACAGCTCCTCCGTCATTAGGATGAATCATAAACTTAAATAACGTAAAAATATATAACATGAAAAATAAAAAAGAATGTACCTGCCAGTGTGGACCATGTACCAATGGTGACTGTAAGAATTGTACTTGTGATAACTGTACTTGCGAGAGCTGTACTTGTTAAATATTAATGAAATATAATATTGGGTTCAGTATGCTGACTGCAGATTGAATCCATTTTTATATTGAACGCATGAATCATAATAAATGTTAGTATCATATGACAGTGAGAGAATATAAAGATACAAGTGATGTATTCGATGCTTATCATAAGGACCTGCGCAGATTCATACGCTCTAAGTCACAAGATGACAGTCTGATAGATGACATCGTTCAAGATTCCTTTTTTAAGCTTCACCTGAATTTAAGCAATGGGAAAATCATCACTAAGCCAAAATCATGGCTATTCAGGGTTGCTCAGAATGCACTAATAGATGAATATAGACTTTCTAAAAAACGGTCTGATTTAAGGACTCCATTAGAGTCTGAAGATCATTTCGATAAGCCCTCTCATACACCAGCTGACTGTCTCCGTGGTATCGTGGCAGCACTTCCTTATAAATACAAGAAAGCTGTTTACTTAGCAGACATTAAAGGTGTAAAACAAATAGATGCAGCAGATCAATTAAATATCCCATTGCCCACTTTCAAGTCTCATGTGCAGCGCGGCCGTAAATTAGTCGCTCAGGGTTATGTAGATTGTTGCGATTACAAGATCAAAGAAGATGGGACCTTAGTCGGAGAGATAAAGGACTGGGAAGAATGTAAAGTCTGCCATTCTTAGTTGATTTTTTTAATGAGCGTAGTATATAAAACAATCAAGTCATCCTGAGGCACTAAAATTATACTTTCGACAAATCTCCAGAAATCTACTATTCCAAAAGTGAATCCCTGATATCTGATGATTGGATTTGACATATTTAGAAAAAATCATGTGTATCAACTTTAGTCTATCGGCAGGCAGGCAAGGCTCCGACCTCTGATGGGAAGCTTTACGGACAGTGGGTTTCTCTTCCTTAACTACATAGTATTTGTTAGAAATACTTGCTTAAGCAACCCCTTGAATTCCCCTCAGCCATAGTCTAACAGGATGAAAAGTTGAACTACCTTTTCTTTTAAAAATAAACATATTGGTAATCCAAATAGCTTGTCATACTGGTATGGCAAAGACTCCATTTCCAAGCTCGAAGAGGGCAACCATCCTGACTCAGAATAGCTTTTATTCCTTTGTTTTATTGTACTTTTAAGAAAAAAACTATGCCTCAATTAAACTATTATATCTTATTTATCACAGCCGCATTTCCCATCATCTTAGGCGCTGTCTATTTCAACCCTAAGGTCATGGGAAAAGCTTGGCTGTCTGTGGCAGGCCTTACTGCTGACGAAGTTCTTGGTGGTAGCATGGTAAAAAAACTTCTCCTGACTTACTTGTTCGGCCTGTTCATGTCTTATGTCCTTTTTCTATTTTCGGTACATCAGAGTGCTATGTATCAGCTATTTCTTCACGAAGAAGATTTATTCAAAAGCGGATCAGAGTTAAATAATTATGTTGCTTCTTACATGGCAGAATATGGAGATAGGCATCGCACCTTCGGACATGGAGTTTTGCATGGCATGGAGCTATGCTTTTTGATGGGCTTGGGGATGATCGGTATTACTGCATTAAATGAGCAGAGGCCTATGAAGTATATGTGGATTCATGTTATCTTTTGGGTGCTTTGTGGAGGCCTGATGGGTGGCGTGCTTTGTGCTTTTGTGTGATGGTATGATTGCAACAATCTTAAGTTTATAATACACCATACGCTCAAGCGTACCATACAGACAAGCGTATGGTCAGTAATTTCTCTGTCTTATACAGTGATCCCAATAGACTGGCGATGGACAGGCTCTTCAATAGTTAACTAATTTACGATATCTAAGCAACAGGATTTGAGTCTTCTGAACTCTTTATGAATTTCTGAGTTCTTCATGGCTATACTGTATTAGTTTATAGAATTACTTACTTACCATTAACATGACTCACTACTCTATATTAGATTATTAAAGTGATTATTCTAAAGCAAGTTTTTTTACTTAATTGTGTTTGCTACCCAATATTGAAAGACAGGATCATAATAGTGGTAGGCATTATCCTCTTGATAGATGATGCCTGCGCCTTCCAGTTTTTTAATGGCTCTGCTGGCATTAATTTTTTGGTGACTTGCCATAGCATAGACGCCGGTGGATTCTGTACTGAGGTGTTTTAAGGTTAGGACTGATTCTTTATTGCTGGAGATATCTTCCCAGAGTTTCTCTAGGTAGCTTCTTTCACTATTCGTGATAATGTCAATGAGTATTGCAGTAGATGGCGCCTTGCCCTTGCTGAGGTGATAAAGATACATCTGCTGTAATGCAAGCTGACAGTAGTAGGGGTGACCTTTTAGAAAGTCGATGCTGTCTTCTATGAGCTTGATGTTATAATCTACATCGTATTGCTTGAGCATTTTAATCATGTACTTCTTCAGATCTGAGAACGGCAAGTAACTGATATGGATGATCTTAGCGAGTCGGTAGAATGGACTTTTGCTGCTGATGAATAAGGTATCCATGATTGACTCATAGCTACCGCTAAATATATAGACAGCTTTTTGTTGTTTTTGAATTTTAGCTCTCATTAACTTAATGATGGCTTTTGCCTCATCAAATTTTAAAATGTCTCCATATTCATCGAATGCAAAGCACATCTCCGAACTATGTTTTTTGGGAAAATCATTAATGAAGTCTATGGATTGACTAAAGTTTGACCATCGTTCTACTGTATCGTCTTCAAGGCCAACTAAAAACTCAAAATCTTCTACCACAGCCTTTAACTTGATGTTCTTTAAGAGAGCGGTGATGCTGCCTTTAGTCTGCTGGTATAGTTTTTTCAAGCCATGATTATCGAGTACTTCTTCTATGATGGAGCGACTTAACTCTGCGAGTGTGGAGAACTCAAATACGTCGATGAAGCCTGTGTATTTCTTTTTAGACTTCAAGCGTCGCAGGACTTCTATGACCAGTGATGTTTTGCCAAATCTTCTTGGTGCGATGATGACGACGCTTTGTCCGATTTCTATATAGTTAATGATCTCTTGTATCTCTTTTTCTCTTCCGATAAAAGTCTTTCCGTGGACTGGTTTACCTACTTGTATCATAACAGTACGCTTAAGTGTACCAAACGAATATACATATTATTATAGATAGTACGCTTATATGTACCATACACTATTACGTATGGTCCATTTATCTTTCCCTTTACATATCGAATGATGGACATATAACACTTGTAAGAATTCTTGGTTTATCGCATATTGCATGAAACGTCTATGACGTAGTCCTTTAAGCCAACCAAGTGGATGATCAAATTTACTGAATGACAAAAAAGGCTTAAAATATTGAACATATAAAGACAAACTGATGAGACAAATCTTTATACTCTTGCTTATTTTAAGCTATTCCGTATTACCAGCACAGCACAAATTAGAACTACGACTTGAAGGTGATTTGCTCGATGAATATGTCATACGGAATGCTTTAAATGAAGAACTGAACAGCGCAATGAGTCATGAAGCTGAGCCTTATATCCTACTGTCATCTTACGCTGATCTCAATGATTTTTTGATCAATAGAATTGACAGAGCCTTTCAACTATATATTTATATCGGGCATGAAAGTTCAGATTGTCAAGTCATAGGGCCAGATCGATTATCTCAAATGAAATATGAAGACTTGTTGCCACAAATTGAAAATGTGTTCAAGCAGTCCATTAAATACATCCACTTCGCTAAAGACGAATCGGGCGTAATAAGTCTTCACTTCATTCCTTTTCTTGACTTAAAGTATCCAGTCGTTTATGAGTTGCGGTATTATGATTTGAATAATCAGCTTTCGTTTAGCTACTTTGTTTACTCGTATATCTGATTTTCCTTTGATGTGAAATTTTTTTTTTGAATATTTTTTCTTTCAGGGTAACAAATACCCCGATGTTAGCATACCAAAGTTTACTAAAAGTACTTTGCGGAAAAAAGAACATTAGCCAAGCGTTGAAAATTAGGCAATGCTCTCAACATGTTGAGTTAGTTTATAGAATTTGTTAATAAAATAAGCTAAGTTATTATCAGAGAATACTTAATTTTTCGTATGTCTAATAAAAGTTTACATAAGAGCAGATTTTACGACAAACAAGTTTACTGTTTCATTGAATACTTCAAGTTTATAGACTTGTCTAAGTTCCCCTTTAGAATAAGTTTATGCTTTTTAGTTGAAATACCCATCACTTTTGAAGAGTAGCATCATCTATTGATTGAACCTTTATGCTATGGCTTTTACTTTTTACAAACAGTTAGACTCGATGGATTGCGGTCCTACCTGTCTGCGTATGGTTGCCAAACACTATGGAAAAAGCTATTCTCTGCCATTCTTGAGAGAGAATTGTTACATAGATAGGGCTGGAGTGAGCCTAAAGGGCATAAGTGAAGCTGCAGAATTAATTGGTTTCAGAACGCTCGCAGTTAAAATACCTATAGTTGAAAAGACCGATTTGCCAAGTCTACTGGAAGCACCTCTTCCTGCCATCGTTCATTGGAATCAGAATCATTTTGTTGTCGTATTTAAAATTAGTAAAGAAAATATTTGGATTGCTGATCCTGGTAGAGGGAAGTATAAGTTGACACATGAGGATTTTTCCAATTTTTGGATTAGTAGTGGAGATAAGGGGGTTGTCTTATTGGTAGAACCTACAGGGCAGTTTTATAATGATGAATTTGATTCTAATCAGAAGAAAGGTTTTGGGTTTCTGTTTCAATATTTAAAGCCTCATAAAAAACTAATCGTTCAACTTATACTGGGTCTATTACTGGGTACAATATTTCAACTCATATTTCCATTCCTAACACAAAGTTTAGTTGATATAGGTATTGATACCAAAAATTTAAATTTTATACATCTTGTGCTTGTGGCGCAATTGATGCTGTTTTTTAGTCAATTAGTCGTTAGGTTCATACAGAGCTGGATATTATTGCATATTAGCGTACGGATTAATGTTGGATTGATTGCAGATTTTTTAATCAAATTAATGGAACTACCTCTCGGATTTTTCGACACTAAAAATACAGGCGATTTACTCCAAAGAATTGGCGATCATCGTCGGATAGAAACTTTCTTGACTCAATCTTTATTATCTGTTTTGCTTTCTTCAATGAGTTTAATAGTTTTTAGTTTTGTTTTGGCAGTATATTCAAGCACGATTTTTTTGATATTTATATTTTCTGCAATTCTTTATATTTTGTGGATATTTTTGTTTCTAAGGAAGAGAAAAGAGGTTGATTATAGAGCATTTCAACAAATGGCTGATAATCAAGATTCTTTGATAGAAATCATACATGGAATGCCTGAAATTAAGTTGCAAGGGAGTCAATTGAAAAGGCGGTGGAAATGGGCGACCATCCAAGCAAAGCTTTTCCGGACTCAAATGAAATCCCTTACCATAAGTCAATATCAGGACGCTGGGGCTCTTGGAATTAATCAATTTAAAAATATATTAATCACTTTCGTAGCTGCTAAATCAGTTTTGGATGGACAGATGACATTAGGTATGATGCTGGCTATCCAGTATATTATAGGACAATTAAATGCGCCGCTCCAACAGATGGTAGGCTTCATTCGTTCTGCACAGGATGCTAAAATTAGTTTAGAACGGTTATCAGAAATACATGGATCTAAGGCAGAAGAGGGTGTCAATGAGCAGAAGATAAATATTATACCTGAAGGTGATATTCAGATTAAGAATGTGTCTTTTCGATATACTGCCATATCCGAAGATGTTCTACAGGATATTAGTATTAGCATTCCTAAGGGGAAGACAACAGCAATTGTAGGGACAAGTGGAAGTGGTAAGACTACACTGATAAAGCTGTTACTTGGTTTTTATCAACCTACGAAAGGGCAAATATTCGTAGGAAACCATCCAATAGCTTCAATCTATCAGAAGATGTGGCGGCAACAGTGTGGGGTAGTTATGCAGGAAGGGTATATCTTTTCTGACACAATTGCTGCTAATATTGCTGAAAGTGATGATAATATAAATTTTGCCAAGGTGATTGCTGCTGCAACAACAGCAAATATTATGGATTTTATTCATGATTTGCCATTAGGCTTTAATACAATAATAGGATCAAAAGGAAATAGTATCAGTCAAGGACAGAAACAGCGTTTACTAATCGCTAGAGCGGTCTATAAAAACCCTGAATTTCTCTTTTTTGATGAAGCAACTAATGCATTAGATGCTAATAATGAAAGTGTCATTATGAATAATCTGGATGCCTTTTTACGAAGTAAAACAGCTATTGTTGTTGCACATAGATTGAGTACTGTAAAAAATGCAGACCAAATTATAGTGCTGGAAAGAGGTAAGGTAATTGAGCAAGGTTCGCATTCAGAGCTAATAGAAAATAAAGGAACATACTTTACCTTAGTTAAAAATCAATTGGAATTAGGAAATTAGTCAATGAAAGGTACAAAATTTAATTTATCATTATATGAATAAGTGTATGCTCGATAACATAGAATAATTTATAAATTCAATATAGTATATAGAACTGAGATTACAAGCTTTAGATTTATTAATAAATTAATCATTATTAAAATGATATTGAAATTGTAAATAACTCTTTAAATTAATATATTTCATGGAGATAATAAAAGAGAATAGAATTTTAATAAATAGTAATGTAAATGAGAGTAGTGAGTCACTAGTTGTAGAAAAAAATAGAAGTTTAGAATTGAATATGCCTAATGTTCAGCTAGGTATTGATGACCTAATTGGAAATTCGCCTGGCTGGCTTTTAAGATCAGGTATAGCTGCTGTATTTTTTGTTGTTATCATTATTATTATTATTTCTGCGCTTATTAAGTTTCCTGATAAAATTACAAGTTCGGGTATCATTACAAGTAAAAATCCTCCAATTGAATTATATAGTAAGGTCAATAGCAGAGTAGAATCTATTTTATCTCCTACAGGAACATTTGTTTCTGAAGGTGATCCAATACTTTACTTAAGTAATAATACAAATGTTGAAGATGTCAATAGGATTAAGGAGGTGATAAGTGCTTTAGATTTAGATGACTTTAAGAGTAATTTAAAAATACAAATGCCTGAAAAAGTTTCTTTAGGTAGATTACAAAGCAACTATGGAAAACTTTATCTTAAAATGAAAGAGTTTCAACAAGTGATTCGCAATACAGGTGTAGCGAATCAAATAGAAAATATCAAGGAAGAAATATATAGTATAAATTCCTTGAATACTATATCCAATAGTGAAATGCAGTTATATTCCAAAGAAGAGTCTTTGATGAACCATAATTTTGAGCGCCATCTATTATTATTTGAAGAAGGCGTTATAAGTGAATTGAATCTTGAAGAAAAAAAATTGGAACTAAGTCAGTTTTATCGACACTTTGAATCCTTGAAAAGAAATGGTGTACAATATGAGATTCGAAAAGAGGCATTGGAATCACAATTATTAAGGACTATTGAAGAAAGGAATGAACAATTACAAAGGTACCAGTTTACCATAAGAACATTAGTAGAGGACTTAAAGATGTTAATTATTGACTGGGAAGAGTCTTACTATGTTAAAGCGGAAGTTGATGGTATAGTTGAGTTAAGTGATGATATAAAATTAAAATCTCTTCTGGATCGACAGACTATGATTGGTTATATCAGTCCTGATACTTTATCACTAAAGTATGCACGTGTGTTAGTAGCACCTCATAGAATTGGAGAAATAAAAATAGGTGATAAATGTTTGCTAAAATTGGACGCGTTTCCTTATAAAAAATATGGTGTTATAGTATCGAAAATTGGTTCTCTTTCCAAGCTTTCAACTAAACAATCTATTGACAATAAGAGTCTTTATGAAGTTATTATTCCAATGAAAATGGAATTATCTACGGAATATGGCGAAGTAATTCCATTTAATCCAAACATGTCTTTTGAAGTTGATATAATTACTATGGATAGGTCCTTATTGAATAGAATACTCAGTAAATTTTATGATATTTTATTAAATACTTGATATGAGTATAAATGATAAATTAGAAATGATTAAGAGAATTGATAGCTTAGTGCGAAGAAGAGCAACTGGGACACCTAGTCAATTGGCAGAAAAATTAGAGATATCAGAACGAAGTTTATTTTTGACTTTAAAATTAATGAAGCAATTAGGAGCTCCATTGAAGTATTGTAATTTTAGTCGGAATTATAAGTATGAGTATAGAGTAGATTTTTCGTTTGGGTTTTATTATTCTCCAAATCATAAGAAAGAATTATAAAATCGTTTTAATTTTTATACTGCATTTATCTTGCAGTAGGTATTCTTAAATTACGTTTAAATAGCTATTTAGGGACTTCTCTGAACCCTTTAAATGAAGAGATAACTTTATTAAATTTAATTACAATGAATTTTAAATTTTCAGATTACACTAATGTAGAATTAGTAGAAATAATTTCAGATCAAAATGCCACTAAAATTAAGGGCGGTATATGGGGAAAAATAATTAAAGCAGGCCTTGCTATAGGTGGCTGGGTTATGGTTAATAACACTACTGCGAACGCCCCTGGAGTACCTCCAATATCTGATTGTGTTTGTAATGATAGAACATGTAATGTAGATTCATATTAATTATGAGTAGTAACAATTTATTATTATTTAGCGCTGAAGATTTAGTAGAAATATTGTCTTCAGATGAACAAGTAAATGTAATTGGCGGTAATGGGATACTCAGAGGAGTATTAAAAGCTGTAGGTAATTCACTTGTAAAACGTTTATGGAAAGGTTCCATTCAAGATCCCGGTAGCCATGATATATCGGATTGTGTTTGTAATGATCCTTCATGCAACATAGATAGTTAAGATAACATATTTAATTTTTTTTATGAAAATTAAAGATTTTTCTGATTTCGAAACAAATGAAATTGTTGAACTACTTGCAACTAAAGATTTAGATACTTTAGTAGGTGGTTATAATCCATACTTGCTTAGACTTTGGGCTAGAATTGCTGCAAAACGCTCGGTTAGTAAGGGTAGTCAATCACCTGGCGATAGTGACCCTTGCAGCCCTTCTCAGGAATGTGTATGTGTGTCAGGTTAATTAACTGAGTTTTATTTTTTAAATTACAAGCCACATCAACCGGTGTGGCTTAAATTATATTTTATGAATACTACGATAGCACTATGTAAAATTGATGATGTATTAGAGTATAAAAACGAAGATGTTATCTTTCGATTTTTAAGGCAATATAAATTTGATGAAGATGAAGCAGAGATGCTTTTTCAAGAAACTAAAAAATTCCTTTTTTTGTCAGCATATTTAATGCATCCTGACAATAGAGATGTCCCTAATTCAGATAGTGGTGCATTTATAGATAATTCCATACATGTCATTGATAAAATGTGGCACAATTTTATTTTATTTACACCAGATTATCAATATTTTTGTAATCATTATTTTGGGAGATACCTTCATCATATGCCACTGCGTCAAAAAGCATATCATCATGAACAGGCTTATTACAAAAGTAGTCCAGATTTATATAGTAAAGAGAAGTTAGAAATGCAAAAGCAACAAATGAAGCTAGTTGGAGAACTATTTGGTAAGGAAACTTTGATTAAATGGTATTACACATTTCCAAGAGAGTATACAAGAAAGTATGTTAAAAGGAAGAGAAGATGAGTAAGGTATATTTATTATTAAAAGGTTTAATTCCTTTAATTATTATTTTCTTTTCAGCATTTTATGCTAGAATTTGGTTCGAAAAGTATATAGTCTCTATTAATACTACTCAATTTGAAAATACTTCTGAAATTGAGCTCTATTTAGAGGATGATCTTGTTATTGATATTAATGAGATTAATACCCTTCTTAACTACGTTAAATATTCAAAAGAAGATATAGCTGATTATTTTGACTGTAGTGTGGGTAGTCAAGATATTATTATCCGTGAAGGTAATTGTATAGGTAGAGCTTTTCTATCTTTAAATATTATTTTGCTGAGGTATAATAGTAATTGCCTTCCATCCGTACTTCATGAATTAATTCATTTTTCGTTAGGAAATTATAAAGAATTGTGGATGACAGAAGGTCTTGCAGTCTATTACTCTCTACTGTTAAAAAGAGATAATAATAAACTATCAAAGTATGTAGATAGCCAAGACAATTATATTTATATTAATGATAACTGCAATCAAGATCTAATAGTCCCACTCTGTAGAATAACAAGAGCCTATAATAAAGAGAAAGTTAGATCATTTTTTAATATCAATGACTATAGCATTAATTATGAGGATTTAGGTGATAATGTTTTTGACTTTTATGCTTTATCAGGAAATTTTGTAGAATACATAATTGATAAAATAGGTGAGAAGCATGTTAGACAATTTATTGTGACTAACACTCGGAAGTCTACCTTATTAAAAGATTATCTAAATGATAATGCCATAAACTTAGACGACTTATATGTTGATTGGTTAGATTTAAATTTTAGTGATTCTTGAAACTGATAGCTCATTAACTCTCCCCCATCTGCCTCAGCAACTTCTTCACCCGATCCTCCACAGACTCCGACGTCAGCTTCTCCCGATTCA
>ENA-ORXT01005560-ORXT01005560.1-marine-metagenome-genome-assembly--contig:-NODE-5560-length-12297-cov-3.549182_pt1 | contig 12297 bp, 9 predicted proteins | sample MGYA00237868_ERZ511482 | MGnify/ENA metagenome assembly ERZ511482 | reverse complement strand
AGCAAGCCTACCCGTGCGTAGTGTTTGGGCAAGCCTTGGACATTCCTACGCCCTCCGGCCGAAACCGGAGACACGTAGAGTTAGGACGCGCCCGACAGGGGCCGTCTCACTTCGCAGGGAGCTGGTGAACTCCACATATTGAATTTGCAATATGCGTCCTGAAAATAGGTCAGACTCGCCTAAACATCAATCCATATTGCGCGTAATTTAAAGCGGCCTAAAATGCTCGACGCCGCAAACGACCGTCAGGTTACTGCTACCGGCATGACGCATACCCTCTCCCCCTTCAACGACGGCCGCATGTTTTGTTTCACGGGCAAAACGGTCAAGACTTACACCATGCCAACCCACAAATTCGCGGTCGGATTGGTTATTGACCTCCCGCACAATATACCAAAGCGGCAAACCTGTTAGGCGCTGCATTTTCAGCAAACTATCACGCCGTCTGACATCCATCCCAAAGCCAATCGGGGTTCGCTTGGAAAGGTCTTTTTCTTTGATCTCGGCCAGAACCATATTTCCGTCGCCATTGACGATAACGCTATCAATATCAGCGGGAATCCCGCGATAGACACCATAGCCCAAGAGGCCGTCAAAAATCAGACGTTCAACATAAAGTGCCCTCAGGTTAGGCCCTTCGAATACGTCCAAAACGCCGTTCATCGGATAGTCTTTGAAAGCAATCTGCGTTCTGGCGCCAGAGCGCCGAGATTTCTGATACTCACTCGAAAGCTCCGGCAGTCCCCGTTCGCAAATAACAAAACCCTCATCACCTGCATATTTAAAAAGGCTCATTTCAGGCACGGGTAATTTTACCCCGCAATTCATAATATCCGTCAATGGCCAGTTCTCGAAAGGTAGGCTATCATCAAATGTAATGAGATAAAGGGCCTTACAGCCAATTTGACTGACCGCATGATATAACGGGACATAGCTCTCAATTAGCTCGCTGGATTTGATAATTGTAAAATAAACAGGATTATCCAGAGCTTCGGCTTTTTGAACCGCAGGCAAAAACACACCGCCCGACAAAAGCTTCTTAACATCAGCGCGTTCTAATAATGTGCCAACTGCATCAAGTTCTCCGCGGAAGCCGACCCAGCGCGAATGCATTTGTCTGTCCCCGCCAACATTATAACTGAGCAGACGATATAAAGGCTCCGATATGCTCATATCACACCCGTTTAAACTTAAGTTTTTTACCTGAAAACTTGTAGCGTATCACGCCAATGTCCAGTCGCTTTAGCGCCTTATTTATATCCAAAGGCAAATCTTCACCTACAGGAAGCACAACGAACTGCTCACATCCCGATTCTGTAGAATGAACCGATAATTGACCAATGGCCGTATAAATACTCTGGCGGTCCGAGGAGGTTTTAACCTCATAAATTTCAACAGGGCGCTTTTTAATCACGACCGCAAGGTCCAGTAATTTATTTTTGGCGAAAGATTTAGGCGCTCTCTTTTGAGTTTTCTCAAGCCACAACTTCAGTCCGGTCACAACCTCACCATGCCTTGAAATATAATCAATGTCAGTCCGTCTCGTACCTTGCCGGCGCCCAGAGCCTTCCTCATAATAAGCTCTCAATTTAGAGACCTTCTTCTCGAAGCGTTTATTGTTGAGACTTCCGCTCCTAAGATCGGCTTTGAACCTCGCAACGGTGTCCACATATCTAAGAGCCGGTTCAAGCGCCTGTGCGCCTGAAATCGGCATGACGATGATAGCAACGTCTATTTTCCCATCAGAGCCTACAACATCTGTCAGCTTCTCGTTTCGCCACGCCAAGAAAGCATATTTCCCTTGTCCTGTTGTTCCGCCCCGAATTCCGCCGCTATGCATTAGGTAAACATTTTGCGTTTCAAGGTCTTTTGCATAAAATCCAGCGACCCGTCTCCCTAACCCCTCTTCATACGCATTGACTTCAACTGTAATCGACAGGTCTTCGGCGTCTTCATAATACAACCCAAATGAATTCACATATCTGGATCCGCTCACCCCCTCCTTATAAAGCGTATTCCTGACCCAATATTTTCCATCCGTCAGGACTTCACAATCAAAGAGCTTTGACGGCCTGAAGGTAATATTATGAATGGCCTTTTTAGGTAAATTTTCACGGCAAATCGTTTCTAGCTTTTCCTGAGCACTCGCAATCTCAGCTTTGTTCTCGAGACGAACAAACATATTAGGCTAACCATGGCGGCGTTATGAAACGGGCACGGGCAATATATTTTTGCATAGCCGCCAGTATATCAACGTAAAATATTGTGATGTCTCCGCCCAGAGGATGGAAATCGGTTATTGTGTGATAGAGGCCCGCCTTTGATAAGGGGCCTCCCCCAGTGGCCCTCCAAGGCAGGACAAAGGCATTAGATACAGACTCGCGGCGGCCCTCTTTTTCAAGAACGGCTTCCAGCGCCTGACGATACACAATCTGTTTTACAATATCAGGCGTCCCAGGAACAGATCCTATATTTTTTCCGCCGTAATATTTGGCATCAAGTATGACTAGACAATCTGCGCTCTCACGCATGACGACATCCATTTCCATACCACCTTTTAAGAATTGTCTTCGCCCGTCATGACTCTCATAAGCTGGTTTTGGCAATCTTGTGTTCCAGCCTTCCTCAACACTGGGTAAAGTCTGTCTAAGGATAACTTCCCAGACCCGCTCGAAGTCTTCTACGCCTGAATAAAACTCTCCCAGACGGCTACCCGACGTTCCTTCAAGATAGCGTATCAACATTCTGACCGTACGCGTTGCTCTGGACGCATAAAGAGATGGGAGCATACGCAACAGCGTCGATTTCCACAGAGCCCTAGGCTCATCTGGCGTGTCAAAGCTCTCCAATGAAGCCTTCTCGGCCTCTAGACCATCAATCCACCAGCTATTCACCTGCGCAATTTCACGCATAATGGCGGCGTGAATTTTCGACAATGGGTTGTTTCGGCTATCGAGAAATTTCGTTGTAATGGGGTCCGCAAATACGGCTACACCACGAGGCGTAAATATTGGTGTTGAACGTGCGATTGTCTTCTTCCAATCGGTCTTACCTGACTGCCGCCCCCTACGTTGTTGACGTTCTGTATAGACACCCTCTCTAATGAAGTCGTGGGCCAGCTCATGTATAATGGAAGCCAGATGACTCGTATCACCTTGCTCGTGGGTCTCCCCTTTTCGGGTAATTGTGTCCTGCCCGTATCGCGCCAAGGTTTTCATAAGAAGCCTTGCCGCGCTTACTCTGTCTTGCAGGGTTCCATATCTAGAGTTCCGCGGAAGGAATACGGCGCCATCACCATGTCCAATATTTACAAGGCCGCAAAAGTGAATGGTTTTCCGGTCTGAAATCCGTCCAATATTACCCCGCATCATTCGCGCATATATTTCGGGATGGGACCGAGACAAATATTCTGAAGATGTCCGGTCCTCGAAAACATCAGGCATCGGTTACAAATCTACCTAATAATGTATCGGAAAATATCTGGCGACCATCATGCATTGCTTTGACTAAATCTCCATAGGTGTTGATGGAGTCTGTTTGAAAAACACATTCGCGTCCATGAGTTCTAAAAAGGTCATCCCACAGGTAGATAAGCAGCTTGCCTGGTATCTCGCCGCTTGCCTTGAACTCTGCTTTTTTCACGAACCAAGGCCCGACTAATCTGTCTTCAGAGACTAATCCGGAAGCGGCCATATGCAGATTTAATATTTCAACAAATGCTCGCCAGTCTACATCAAGACTTTCGCCGTCAATTCCGGTAAATGTAAGGCTCCCCTCGCTTCCTTTCGTATATTCTAAGGGAATATAACTTTGTTCCCACCGTCTTCTGAAGGCTGTGTCGAGCGGATAGACGCCTTGGTCAGCACTATTCATGGTCGCAGCGATCCAGAGATTGGGCGGAATTCTTAGTTTGCCATCTATCAAAGCGTCTTGTTCTGCAAACCAGCCCCGTGCTTCCGTACTAGGGCAATCAACATCATATTCTCCAGTTCCGTCTGCTTCTCGATCCAACAAAAGGAAAAGCTCGCCAAACACTGCCGCTGCAGGAGCTCTATTGAGTTCCTCGATAACCAGCCATGTTTTACGGTTGGGGTTAGCGACGGCGTAAGCCATAGCGTTTGCAAATGCGCCAGGGGCAAAGGCATAAGAGACGTGTCCATCAGCACCAATTGATGGCTTTAGAGTTCCAAAGAAGTCACTGTTCTGTACATCAGGATGGAACACAGTTCGGAACACTTCATCATTTCTAGAGAGCTCCTCAACTCTGTAACTTTTACCTGTACCTGGCGCGCCATAATAGATGGTGTTTTTGCCCCCCGTCATTAAGCCGGCAGCAGGCGCAGGTGTCGCCACTGCCCTGCCAGGCGCTAATTGCGTAATCGCATCATCAAGATCTTCAATAGTGTAAAGGCCTCTAACCAGCTTATCTCGACCCGATGCCGCAGCCGCAACCCAGTTACCCACTTTTAGAACTCCTGAGTTCATCCAATCTGTAGATCGGTCAAATTTACGCCCGCCGCCAGCATCTGTACCAATTCCAGACCAAGCTGGGTCGCTCAGAAAATGATCCATCCGTTCAACGTCGAGTGCATTATCAAATATGGCTTCCAATACGGCTCTGGGCGCCTCCGCCTGTGTACGCCCCGACAATATCTCTTCCCAGTTTGCGGCTGGTAATTGCCTGAAAAAGGATTTCCCCTCTCCTGACGTTCGCGAATCAAACCCCAGCGCTGAGCTGTAACTATTCAGCGCGGCATTATATTCGGTCAATGCTATCAAGTAAGGAACAACGGCTTTCGCAACAGGTAATTCCTGCGCATTCATGAAGTTTCTCTGTCCTTTAGAATTCTGAACAACAAGTGTTTTACCATCGACAATAATTGTTGTTTGCCCTGCCCCAAATTCTCCAGAAATTCTCTCCCAAACATCTTCCCTGACAGTAACAGGAAGCGTAGTATCTACGGCATTCACCGCATTTTTGCACGCCTCCATAATAGCGGGTAGGTCTGGTAAATTCGGCATAATAAATCCTGCAACATACTAATTACCGCAGACTAACCGGATTCAACGATGGCTTGCAATTTATTAGTTACAGGAGGGCTCTTGAGATTTTCTAGGTTTTCTAGCGATTGTCACGATGTGACCGCCAATAGGCTGCGCAAGGTCTAACCAATATTATCAACCGTTCGCAACTTTTAGCTTCCGCACAGACTTCTTTTGGCTTGTTATATGGGGCACCATTTTTTTAGCGATTGCTCGGATAACCGGAACGGCAACAGAATTACCAAATTGCCGGTAAAGCTGGTTGTCGGATACGGCCGTGATATTTAGCTCTTCAGGAAACCCTTGTATCCGTGCACATTCACGAGGCGTAAGCTTTCGCGGATTCTTTCCAATATCGCTTTGGTCAATCAGGATTTCACTTCCATCCTTGTAATATCGCGCGCTGATTGTACTGCAATAAGGGCTTTCGCGATTAAACAAGCTATAGCCAAATCCATTACCTTTGGCTTTATGTTCTTTCTTACGACGTTCATGTCCTGCCAGAAGACGATCGGAAATCGTGTATTTTGGATTAACTTCGGAGTTAGGTAAGAGAATATCACCCAGCTTTGTATCGCTACGGGTTTTTTGAAGTTCATCGAACATGGCTTCAATATCAACATCACCACATTGCCGCCGGTCAAAACCGACGATGTAAATGCGTTCACGTCCTTGCGGCACTCCGAAATGATTGGCTCGCAAAACTCGGAAGCCGACTTTGTAATCAAGACGTGAGTTCAATCCCCTTCGAGCATCTGATGACATCGGGATATCGGAAGGGACATCCGCAACATCATCCCCGCGCAATATGTCCAGAATAGTTTTGAGCGTGCGTCCTTTATCATGCCCTTTAAGCTGCTTCACATTCTCTAACAAAAATGCCTTGGGACGATGGTGGGCCAGTATTCTTTGAATTTCAAAGAACATTGTTCCGCGCGTGTCATTAAATCCTTGTTTCAAACCAGCTTGCGAGAAGGCCTGACATGGAAAGCCCGCAAGCAATAAATCATGGGGCGGAATTTCATCGCTTCTAATTTCAGTTATATCTCCATGAGGGTACTCGCCGTAATTGGCCGCATAAGTCTTCTTGGAAAACTTGTCCCACTCAGATGTGAACACGCAACCACCACCTAGTTCTTGAAACGGCAAACGGATCCCGCCGATGCCCGCAAAGAGATCTATGAAATCGAACTTGTTTTTGGCTCTGTCATTTCGGAATGGTATTTTTGGATTAATACCCTCGATCACGCGTAGTTTGGTTGGCGACGGCTTATGTTCGCCGCGCTCCCAACCACTCACCGTCCGCTCGCCTGAATCACCCAAGCCCATCATGTCAGCAAATTGCCGCTGCGTTAGACCAATCGCGTTTCGTTTATTCAGAACTAGTTTGGAATAGTCCATAGTTACCCCCAAATTCAAAATCAGTATGCAAGTGTACCAGGTTTTATACCCGGGTCAACTACTGGATATTTTTTGAGGTAACACTAATTTAAATTATCCTCCAAAGGAGGTATTATATTAGCGACATTTAAACCAAAAGATTAAACATTGAGAATAGCCTTACGGCAAACCAGTTTGCGCAATAAAGAATTACAATGACTAACCGGACCTCAAAAACTTCTTAGTTATTGATCAACAACGTGACCTGCGTCACGTTTGCAAATTTCTTTTTTTTGTACTAATAAGTTAACCGGAACGGGGGCGAGCCATGACTAAGCGAAATTGCGGAACGCATAATTTACATGAAGATTATGTAAAAAGACAAAACGGGTACGTCAACTCTCGACGTCGCATGGAAGCTTACGCGGCTATCGAAGAAAGAACGTCAATCGCCGGCGTGAAAAAAATTCCTGTCGTATTTCATGTTGTTTATAAAAACTCCAAACTCAATTTATCCAATGATGTAATCCAAGATCAGATAAATATACTAAACGAAAATTTCAGAGCTAAAAATTCGGATTTATCCCATGTTCCTTCGGCTTTCAGAAAATTAATAGCTGACACAGAGATTGAATTTGGTTTCGCCAGACGAGATCCATTCGGTAGACCAACAAACGGCGTTACTCGCAAGAGAACCTCAGTTGACGTTTTCCCTCAAAAAGCTCCGCAACGCGGACAATCTGCCTCGGCACAAATAGCAAAAGAGGTAATGTCTAAAGATAAAGGAACTGAAGGTTGGCCAAGGGACCACTACATGAATGTGTGGATCTGCGACATGGGGCTTTCGCCACTGGGCTTTGCCACTTACCCAGGGGTAGCGGAATGGGACGATTGTATCGTTGTAGATGTGCGAGCGTTTGGAAGACACCGCGAAGCTGACGGGCAGTACAACTTAGGCCGAACCTTGGTCCATGAAGCGGGACATTGGTTAAATCTGATACATCTTTGGGGAGATGAAAATCTAGGCTGCAAAAGCACGGATAATGTTAACGACACACCTGTTCAATTTAAACACAACGAGGGAACACCTTCTTACCCTTCTATAAGTTGCAACAATGGTCCTCATGGCGATCTATTCATGAACTTCATGGACATAGTCGATGATAGCGCAATGGTGATGTTTACCGAAGGGCAAAAGAAACGAATGAGAGTAGCCCTAAAGGGGCCCCGAAGAAGTCTTTTGCGAGGATGGGCGTTTAAAGACCCTATCACTAAAGTTTCTGGAAAGCGGTTTTCAGAGATAAATACTCTTTCTGACACCATGACATTAACGACACTTTTGAAAGCTAAAGGCATGCCATCGTCGCCAATGATATTCGACGGGGTAAGCTGGGTTAATTCAGTAGAATAACGCTTAGTCGATATGAAATAAGGGAGAAGTAAAATCAAAGGAACTTGCGCTTCACGATTTAAAAATAACTCTTTGCAAGGCCGAGGGGGTAACAATGAATATTGTCCTTGGCAGTCATCGACTGTCCTGTGGCACTTAGGAAGTGTTCCTAGAAAGTCTTCATCTGGAAACACTTTAACCCGCTCTCAAATCGAATCTATTTTTGCGGATGCTTTCGATGAATGGGAGAATCATTGCGAACTTCAAGCTGCTCAGACAACTCAGAGGGGGAGCGCATTCATCAAAATTAACTTCGTTTCAAAAGCCGAAAAACCGAATGAGTTTCCCCAAACTGGCGATATGGCTCGAGCATATCCGCCATGCCCACATGAAGGCAAAAAGGGTAAAGTATATTTTAGAATAGTATCTGACTCGCCTTGGACAGAGGACGAATTATATAAATTCGCAGTTCACGAATTTGGACACGCTTTAGGAATGAACTTTCATTCCGGTGATAGCGATGACGCGATGTATCAAGACCCCACAATTTGGAATAATTCACTCACTGAAAATGACATAACTCACATTAAGGTTTTATATCCAAGAGGAAAACAAAATGAACACAACATCGCGTAATGTTATATTTCTCACTATTGCTGCAATTTCATCGGCATCATGTGGCACTACTTATTCTGTATCTAAGGCGGATCTTTCAAAATTTGATGATACAAAAAGTGGGCTCTACTATTATCTACCTGAAACACAGATAAATTTAGAAGCGGTCGTTGTTGGAAAGGGTGAGCTATACGGCGCACTCTTTAATGAAGCTAAAAATCTAAAGACCCCAGTTACTGAAAGTGGTGGGACATTAGCAACATTTGAGGATGTCTATGAGCACAACTTAGCAACATGCGATCAGTTAAGAACTAATCCTAGTGCGGTGGTCAAGCCAGCTATCCTACCAAAATCCGAATTTTCAAATAGCGCTACAAATTTTGCTATTTCAGAAATTTATATGTCGCAAAAAACAGTTCCAGACTATGATAATCTATATCGGCTGGATATTGACGCTGATATGTTTTCCACCTTTTCTCATACTATAAATACAAATAAATCTGGTGTAATTATATCTTCAAAGAACACGATCACTGATAGCTTGACCCCAGTAATAGTTAATTCAGTTAAATCCATTGCCGAGCTGGCCAATCCCTTACCTACAGGGCTCGCTGGAAATGATAGTAAAGCCTACTGTGTTACCTTTAATCAGACTATAGACGTCATAAGAGACGGACCGGTAGAACTACAAAAACTCCGCGATGAAAGGTATCAGGTTTTACCAGCCCAAACTCAAAATGTTGACGGAAAATATTATGAGTTAGTTGTCAGTCTATACGATGAACAAATCGTACAAAAAGAAAAAGAAATAAAAGAAGCCAAAGCACAATTCGAAAAATCTTCTCCTTCTCAATCATTTGTGCTTGTTGGCAGCTTTACACCTAATCAGCCTGTTGATTCCACTCTTGGACACCAAGGAATTAATTGGCAGGTTTTCCAGCCAAAATTTGAAGCTAAAAAAGATGACGAAACGCCAAAAAGAATTTCCTTTCTTCCTGGTACGGCAAGTAGTGTTCTGGTTGAGACACCTAAAACGCCAGCACTGCAAGGAATAATAAGTGCTTTAAAGGTGCAAACCAGCAGCAAGACGGCGCTTGCTCTAAGTACTGACACAAGCTGCACGTTAAAACCAAAATCATGTACTAATCAGGGATATAGATACAGAATCCCAGTTTTCTCAAATGTAAATGTACTAGAGAATGGAGTCAGTCGTGCAAAAACGGAAATGCTAATCGCACAATATGGTCAAATCGCGACTTTGCCTTCTGAGTTTAACGGATCAGAAGGTACGTTAAATTTGGATTTTGATCCAGATACAGGAATGCTGTCTGCAGCGACTATAGGCGCAACGGCGCAATCTGACACTCTAATCTCGGACTCGATAGGACTTGTGAACGACTACCGAACCGCTGAAAGAGCCAGAGATATAGCTAAAGAAACAGAAAATGAAGGAGCTGCGCAGGCAGCGATATCCGCTCAGGCCGATCTGGTCGAAGCCAGAACAAGATTGATAAATGCGGAAATTTTGGAAATAGAAGCAGAAAGAAAGAGATTATTGCTTGAGAGCAATGAGACTTCAAATTCCGAACCTGATTGAAGTTCTAAAGCACGCAAACCTCAAAGGTCACTATGTCTGACACAATTACGGTAGCCCTAAGTTATTTGTAGCATGCGCTAGAGCAGTAAAATTGAAGCAAATTCGAAACGCTAACTACATAATATTTTGAGACGACTCGAAAACACTTAGAGGCTATTTCAATCTCCACTATGGTTTTTCTTTTTCTACTATAAGATAACGTTTGTAGCCGTAACGTTCCTTATTCAAATTCCTCTCAGGCGGTGCGAACTTTATGTCCGATTGGGTGTTTATTATTGGGGCAATATTTCTACAGAATTCTTGAATTTTTTGATTTATCTCATCAAGCCGACGTGTATGCATCGTGAGGACATCAATGTTTTCTTTCGCCTTACTTTCTTGTAATGACTGCACATCAAAAGTGGTTAGCTTTGCCCTCTGACCCCAAGGAAATGTAACTTTCTCTCGACTTTGCTTGCCACCCCACGGAGAAACTTTTCTATGACTATTTTCATTTGACACTGACCGGCCTTGGTCAAAAACGTGATGTTCAGTTTTATCAACTTCGGCAATAGCAGTTTTGACTTCAATATCAGAAGAATGCCGTTTTTCTGGACGTTCATAAATTGTAAAACGCTTCAATGGTGCGAGCGATATTTTATTCCCACCTATGACCAATGTTTGTATTGGGGGAGACACCTCGTTGTTTTCATCTTGAAGCAGAGAGATGATCCGATCGACGACGTGTTGTAAATTATTTAGTTCATCAATGATTGTTATCAATATTCCAAGTAGTTCCGCTGTCAATAAATTCGAATAGAGATCAATGACCTTTTCGGCTTTAGTTAGATAAAAAGTAATTGAGGCGTCTAACTCCTGAAGTTCTTTTCTGCCAAAAAACTGAAGTATAAATGGATTTCGAGCTCTGTTCGCAATTTCATCATAATATGAAAGTTCTTCATTTGGATTTGGAAACTTCCTTATATGCTTTACCAGCGCATGGTCGTAAGGCTCAATAAAGTTAGTAACACTTATATCAATTGAGCTTACAATAGATTCAATAGTTTCGATCAAATATTTGTTTATTGGTTTGAGACGGGCTTGCTCTTCCTTTGCCACCGCTCTTCTCAACGACTCTGGGACAATATAGCTTAACAGCACACCAAATAAAGTCGCCTCAACTAAAAGCGAAAAAATTTCCGCAACAAAATTCGGAGCTTCAATTATTTCGGCGGGCCTGAAACCAAATACAAAGCTCAGCATTAGTGCGAACGTAGAGAAGCCTATAAATAGGAGTATCGCTACCAATATGACAAAAAAACTACTTTTCATTTTTACCTAAGATATCGGTTAGCTAGCCGTTATTGATACAATCAGATTTTACGGACGTAACCAAACTGCACGATCAAAATTTTTATCTAGAGTTCCGCACCCACCGGCTATAATAGTGAATTTTGGGGTCACATTATATACGAACCTAATTTAAATGTCCGATTAGAGAGTCCGGCACTACACTCAATTTTTAACTTTCAAAAAACATTCTATCAGATGAAATTTAGTCTATCGAAAAATCTTCTTTAAATCGTCGTATATTTTCCAAACCGGACTCCTCCCTCAATAATTTTCTAGTACGCTTAATAGTCCCATTTTCGGTTTCGACATCATCTAAGAATTTTTCAGTTTCGCTAGGTATTAAATCAAACAAACCCCATCCTGTTGAATCTACGCTGAATCGACGAACTCGTTCCTTATTGCTTTCCAACCATTTGCCAAGCTTGTACTTCTGGTTTTTAAACATCCTTCCCATCATTAGGTCACCGATTGCTAATCCAGCTACATTGCTAATCGTATCTAGCTGATAATACTTTTCATTAAAGTCATGTTCGTCCGATTTAATGATAACTTCGGAGTATCCAATGGATTTTGGAGTCTCTTTTTCCTCGAGAAAATCAATAACTAGAATCCCATTCTTACTTTGTTGATTGAGCATCGCGTCATAATCAAATAATTTTACGTTTTCTTTTTCTTCATGAAAAAGTGCGGCAGGAACATTTTCATAAATGCCTCCATCCTGATAATCACCATGGTAATTGGGATAGAGTTCCGTATCTTCTGCATTTACGAAGGTTTTTCTAAAAAGACATGGATAAGAACCAGACATCAAGACTGCTTCCACAACAGGAAATTTTGGCGTTAATTCTTTTGAAAAAACTCGACCTAACCCTTGAGTTAAATTGCTACTTACGACCCTGAGCTCAACATCAAATATCTCTACAAACTGCTCAAAAGTTAT
>ENA-ORXT01005559-ORXT01005559.1-marine-metagenome-genome-assembly--contig:-NODE-5559-length-12299-cov-23.590902_pt1 | contig 12299 bp, 10 predicted proteins | sample MGYA00237868_ERZ511482 | MGnify/ENA metagenome assembly ERZ511482 | reverse complement strand
CCCGTCGCCACCCCCCGTCGCCACCCCCCGTCGCCACCCCCCGTCGCCACCCCCTGTCAGCTGGCAACACGTTCCGCATGCACCCGCCCCGCCCTGCTCGCCCCCTCCCTGTCGCGTTGTTCGGGCGGTCAACGCCGGTGGCGGCCGGCGGGTTCCTCGCGCCGTCGCGCCCACCTCCTTCCCTCTCCTCTCGCCCGCGACGCTGGCAGCGGCGCTGCCGACGCCACCGCCGCCGCCGTAGCCGCCACCGGCGCCGCGGAGGCCTTGGCCGCCGCCGCTTGCCTCTTGCCCACCAAAGCCGGCGGCAGCAGCAACACCGTCGGCAGTACCGCCCGTGGCTGCCCGAGCAAGAGCGGCGCCATGCTCGTGGCCCCGAAATGAGCACGGCGCAGCGGGACCCGCGCCGGGGTGTGGGGGAGAGGGCGAGGGCGCAGGTCACGGGGCTGCCAATGCACCCGTCGGGGCGTTCCACGCCGGCGCGCGGCTTTGGGCGACGGGAAACCCAAGGCGACCGCCGCCTAGGCCGTCGCCACCAGCAGGGGCGCGCATCGTGGGGCGTCGTTGGCGGCCCGGCGCCGGCCGTCGCAACCGCCGCCGCCGTGTGTTGCCGCGACTGCCGGCGCAGCCGCCGGCACTCGCGGTGCAGGCACCGCCCCCGGAGGGAGGCCCAGAGCGTAGCTCGCCAGCGTCTGCCGGCCGCGGTCGTCCCTGTGTCTTGCCGGTTGCGGTCGTCCCAGCCGGCAGGGGTGTCGTCGCCGCCGCTGTTGCCGCTGTGGACGTCGTCCCAACTGGCAAGGTGGTCGTCGCCGCCGCCGATGCCGCGGCGGACGTCGTCGCCACCGGCACGGCGGTCGTCACCGCCGCCGATGCAGCGGCCGACATCGCCCCCGCCGACAGCGCCGTCATAGCCGCGTCCGCCCCCGCGCGCCGCCATCCTCTGCCGTGCCGCCGGGATAGCCGATGTCGACGCCGACGCGGCGGCGTGCGTCGTCACACCCGTGATGGTTCTTACGTCGGGATGTGCCGCCGCCGGCGCGACGGTTGCCGTTCCGACCGCTATCGCAGCCGCCACCGCCGGCAACTGCGAATCCGTTGTGGACGCCGCCACCAAGGATGTCGCCATCATGGGCGCAGCCGCCGCCACCAAGGGGGACGAAAAGTGGCGTGCCACCGCAGTCCGGGCCGCAGCCTCCGGAGCGGCTCCCGCCGCCGCGGGGCCTGCTCGCGGCGTCGCCTCCGCCGGTGCTGTGTCCCCAGCGTCCGCCGTCACCACCGGCGCCGCCGCTCTCAGCACTCGAGCAATCGGAGGGGGGGCGGGTGTGGGGGGAAATCGAGGTTGTTGAGGGAGAGGGGCGGTGGGGGGTTGCCTGGGGGCGGACAAAGCAGCATGAGATGACGCGGCCGCCGCGACCATCGCCGCCGCCACTACCACTTCCGTCGCCACTCCAACTGCCGCCGCCACCGCCACCGCTGCAGCCGGAGCTTCCACCGCCGCCACTGCGTCCGCTTTCATGGCCGCCAATGCGGCCGTCGAGGCCGCCACCGCCGCCGCCGCTCCCAGCACTCGGAGCAATCGAAGGGGGGGCGCGCGTTAGGGGACATTGGGGTTGGTGAGGCAGGGGGGCGGCGGGGGCGGGGCTGGGGGCGGGCGAAGCAGCATGCGATGACGCGGTCGCCGTGACCACCGCCGCCGCCATTACCACTTCCGTCGCCACTCCAACCGCCGCCGCCGCCGCCACCGCTGCAGCCGGAGCTTTCACCGCCGCCACTGCGTCCGCTTTCATGGCCGCCAATGCGGCCGTCGCGGCCGCCACCGCGGTCGCCGGCAGTGGACCGCCGCCATCGCGTCTGCGCGTGTCATCAGCTTGGAAGAACGGGACCAGCCGCCGTTGTGTGCGCTCTCTGTCTTGCAACATGAGCGTTGGTTGGGAATGCGAGCCAAGACGCCATGTGGACGAACAATGCTGTGCAACTCCTCGACCAGGTCACACGCAATTGCAATATGTTGCAATGTTCTCGACCGATGAGTGGACAAGGGGGTATGTGCTGTGCTCAAATGCTTTATCGCCCATGAGGCCGAGAGGGCAGTGCGCGAGACGTCCGAGGATCTTGGAGCTCCAGTGTCGTCTCTGATCCTGTCCCTCGTCAATCGTCTATCTCGTTCATCTCTGTGGGCCAGCCGTCCATCCTTGGCGCCTCTAGAGCGACCGCTGTGTCGTCAGCCTTGACTCGTTCTCGTCGACCGGCCGGTGCGTTGTGACTGGCGGGAGCCCGCAGACCGACTGGCGGGTGTTTGAGACCAGTGGGCGCTCCCGTCCAGGAGGTCACATTGCCTGGAGCGGTTCCTGGCTGACGGGAGGCTTGTTACCGACCCGTTCGCGCTCGGCCACCGGCGCCTGCCCGCCGAGCAGACCTGCTGTCTGCCTCTGCCTGCTGTGCGTCGTCCGTCAGCCACGTGCTAACCACTGGTCGCTCGTTGTCCGCCCACTGTGCTTTTGGTTCTGTCCGACTGCGGCTTTCTCTCGCAATGGCGGCTGATCACACGGCCAACAGTGTGTCGATTGCGGTTTTCTGTGGTCGTCCGGTCTGTACCGTCCGCCGTCTCTTCAGAGAGACATGGCCTACCCCGCCGCTCTGCATGTCCCTCCTGACTACGCATGTGCGTCTTCGTCCGATGGCGGTGCGTCGAGCGTCGACCCTGGCGAAGAAGCCATTGATATCGCGAGAGCGCGCGCCGGGGACCGACGCGCGATAGCGCGGGTCGCGCCGCGCATCATCCGCAGGACGTTCTTCGGCTGTCGCGGCGCCGTCGCCGTTCTGCTGCTGCAGCTGTCATGAGGGCAAACCGAGAGGCAGTGCGCCGTGCACAGCACGACCGGCATCTTCAGATTCGTCGTGGCGCAGCTCCGCTGCCCGTTGAGTGCGCCGACTCCGCTCAAGACGTCATTGCGCCGGCTGCCCACTGTGTTTGCGCGCCCCTGGCGCCAGTCCCGAAGAGACCACGCCTGGCAGAGACCTTCTCGCCACCTAATTCGGGGGAAGCGGGGGCGGGTGCCGATGTTGCCATCGCACCTTCCGGCATTGAACCGCCCATCGACCCATCTGTCGATGTGCCGGAGCGTACGGCCGTTCAGCCGACCATGCTCCACGCAGTGCGACCTCCCCCTCGGATGACCAGCTATGCGACTGTCCGCCGATCGTGGCGGCGAGTCGAGGCCTCTTCGCGGGGCTTCGTCTTCCAGCACACGGGGGATTCTTCTCGTGCCAAGGGCACGACGGCGCGTGGGCTCGACGAGCACAAGGAGTCGTCAACTGTCAGCTCTGACGGCAGCGACACCTCCGGGGACGAAGCAAGCAGGACAGGGAAAGACTTTCACTCCCTTGCTGCGCGTACTCTCAGAGCCATGCACCGAGAAGCTCTTGCGTCTGTTGTGGCTGTGCTGTGTGCGGACGCTGTCGTGCTCCGTGTCGTGCGTCGTTTTCTCCGCGTGCGTCGGTCGGCCGTCCGTCATATGCTTGACCAGGCGGACGCCCGTCAGGCCGCCGCGCAAGAAGTCCAACGGGCGCGGACGAGCGCCGCTACCCGACACTCGTCTCTGAAACGGCTAACGGGCGGCGCCTGCCTCGCGGCAGTGTTGGCGGCGGGTGCACTGGCAGAGTCCCAGGAATCTCCGTCTGACGTCGACGCGTTGACCGGGCCTCGCCCGGTCGACCGACGTGGGCGCGCGTTCCAACCCGGCACTGTCCCCTATTGTGCTGACGCTTTGCGTGCAGGCGTCGCCGGTGCCCGCGCTGTCAGGATGGCTATGCGTGCTGCGGGGGGCGCTACTTTCCCGTCCGTGTCCCCACTCTTCGGGACGCTGCTGGGATGCCACCCTCTGCGGCACAGTCAAGCGGCTGGTTCATCACGTGCAGACGTCGCTGCTGCCCCGAGGCTGGTCGACTCGGCGGACCGTCCCCGTGACGCGTTTCTCCGATTGTTCTGTCGGTTTTGCTTTGTGTACTGCTGCCGTATTCACGGCACGACTATGCGTGACACGCTCGTCGCGCCGTTCCCGTCGACACCCGTCGTTTTTCCATTGGATCCACGCCGAATGGAAACAGCGGCGGATGGCGGCGATTGCGATTTTGACGCCCAAGGCTCGGCGTCTGTTGGCGGGTCAGATGGTGGTCGTGCGCGTCGCGCCCGCGCCATGCATGCGGCAATTCGTGTCGCGGCCGGACCTTGCCGTGACTGCCGACTCGACCTCCGCAGCCGCGCGGCTGTTTTCGTGCACGGATGCCGCACGGAGGTTTGGACGGTCGAAGACGTCGAGCTCCTTCGCGCCGCAGTTCGTATTTTCGGGCCATTTGATACGTGCCGCATGGCCCGTTTCGTTCCCAACTCGACTTGTCGCCGGGTGGCTGAGTACCTGGTGGACTGGGACTGGCCGGGCGCCTGGCGCGAGGAGCCCACAACACCGCGACCACCCCCCCGACGAGACGCTCTTCCGTCTCACCCCCCGGTGCTATCCCTCACCAACAACAGTCAAGAGTCGGTCGTGAAGAAATCTCCGCCCTTCATTCCGTGCTGGCATGTCGGGCCGTGCACGCGGTCCAGTTGCCAGTGCGTGGCAAATGACGTACCCTGTGAGAAGCAGTGCGGGTGTGCTCGTACCCGGTGGGCGTCGAGGGTGCCTGTCGTGCTGGAAGCCGGCGAGGCGGCGTCCACATCCATCCCCGCCGACGGCTGCGCGCCGACGGATGGGTCGCTGTTTTGCAGCAGGCGCATATCCTGCTCGTGTCCCTCGCCGTCGCGCTGTGAGACGGACGCGTGCCCTTGCTATGCCGCGGACCGTGAGTGCGACCCAGACGCGTGCATGATGTGCGGTGCCCACCTCCATCCCGCGTCAGACGTTGACGGGTTGACCACGGGATCAGTTGCCGCAGAGTCTCCCATGGCCCGATCCACTGCGGCCGCGACTGGAGCCTATTGGCGCCTGATGCGGTCGCCGCGCCCGACCGACCTGGGTGTCATGCCAGGGCGTGGCGGTGGTGCGTCTCCGAACAGTCCGCCGATGGTTAGACGCTGTCGCAACATTCAAGTGCAAGTTGGGGCCCGAGTGCGCCTCGTGCTCGGCGTGTCTCGTGCTCACGGGCTTGGCGTCTTTGTCGCCGAAGCAGCTGGGGCCGGCGACTTTGTGGGTGAATACGTCGGGGAGCTTGTTTCCGCCGCGGAGGGGCACCGTCGCGGTCGTGCTTACGACGCCGTGGGGGTGAGCTATCTCGCCACTCTGTCGCAGACAACCATCGTCGACGCCACTCGGGTTGGAAGCCGGACGAAGTTCATCAACCACAGCTCCGACTCGCCCAACCTGGAGATGAAGTTGCTTAGCATTGGTGGGACCATTCGTGCCGCTCTGTTCGCTGCGAGGGATTTGAGCGCCGGAGAGGAGGTGTTTTTTGACTACGGCTATGCTCTTGACTCATGGGTGCAGTGATAAGCCAGGGAGTGACAGAAGGGCATTTTCCTCTCTGTTTGTGCGTGTTCAAGTCAGATGGGTGGTCCAGCTCCGGGCGTCTCGTCGTCCCGCGGGCTTGCGCAGGGCGAACCTCCATCCCTTGATTCTCCTCCAATGCGTTTAAGGAGGCAGCGCGACAGGGCCTCATCCGGGGCGTCAGCGCGTCGAGCTGCCACCCCGGCACCGGCGCGCCCTTCGGGGACAGTAGCCCGCCGTAGCCGCACTTGCTGCTGCCGCAGCCGCAGCCGCCGGAGGTGTCGGCAGGAGACACCGCAGCTGGCGCCTCCCCGGCCGAAACCAGCCTGGGCGGGAGCCCGTTGTGGCGCTGACTGCTGCTCGCTGCTCCCGGCGGCGGCCCCGGCTGACAGGACTGCTGTGAGATGGACGGAGTCGGGAGAGCACGGTTGGAGTGTTTGTTTCGTTTGCTTGGGCCTCCCACATACCGACCCCCCCATCGTCGTCCCCGCCCACCACGCGACCGTCAAGTCTGGGTCGGCAGTCCGTCCAGCAGCAGCCGCACGAAGGCGACGCGCTCGATCACGTCCGAGGTGGCCGATTCCCCAGCGCTGCCGCCCGCCGCCGGTCGGCGGCAGCCGTGCAGCCCGCCGCTGCCGCCGGGTCGTCGTCGGTGCCCTCCCTCCCCCCGTCGGCTGTGCCACCGTGGAAGGGCAACGCCGCCGCCGGCCGCCGCCATGCCGCGGGGGAGGCGAGCGTGGACGGCATCGCGCCTCTGTGCCAGCGCCGCCTTCGAGGCCCGCCAGCCGCCGTGAGAGGTCGAGCACGAGCTAACATCTCCGTCGCCGCCGTACCCGCCGACCCGGCAGAGCTGCCGTCGCTCCCACCTGCAATCGTGCCGCCGACGCCCGCATCGCCGCCATTCCCTCCGCCCCACCGGTGATGCCCGAACCGCCGTCACCTCCATTCCCACCAGCACCCCCGTCGCCATTGTCGTCCCCGCCGCCGCCGCCGGTGTCGTGACCATTTTCCGTGCCGCCACCTGCGCGAATGCTGTCCCCGCCATTGCCACCATGCCCATCGGGCCCGCCGACCCGGCAGAGGCGCCGTCGCTCCCCCCCTGCACCCGTGCCGCCGACGCCCGCATCACCGCCATTCCCTCCCCCCCCTCGGTGTCGCGCGAACCGCCGTCACCTCCATTCCCACCGGTACCCTCGTCGCCACTGTCGTCCATTCCCACCGGTACCCTCGTCGCCACTGTCGTCCCCGCCGCAGCCGCCGGCGCCGTCACCATTTTCCCTGCCGTCACCTGCGCGAATGCCGTCCCCGCCACTGCCACCACTCCCATTGGGCCCGCCGTCGCCGGCATCCATGCCGTCCGAGCCTCCAATGCCGCCCACATAGCCAGACCCGCCGTTACCGCCCTTCGCGTCGGCGTTTGGCGCATACGGATCCCCCGCGCCCGGGTTGCCGACGTCGCCACCGGTGCCGCCCGCGTCCGACCCGTTGCCGCTGCCACCGTCACCACCGGGCCCGCCGTCCCCCCCTTCGCCCCCAGATGGACCCGTCCCGCCGGCGTCACCCGATCTGGCCGGCCCTTCATCACGGCGCCCTTCAGGTTGCCCCCATTCCCGGCAACGCCGTTGTCCCCCCCGCCGTCACCGTCGCCCGACATGCTGCCCCTCGCCCGTCGTCACCGCCAGCATCTCCGGTGCCCACGAGGAAGCCGGTCTTCCCCGACGTGGAGCCGTCACCGCCATTTCCACTGCGTCAACCGTCCCCGCCCGCGCAGGGCAAGTCCCCGCCGGCCGCCGACTCCTCAATGTCACCGTCGTCGCCCGGTCCACCGTCGCCGCTCTGGGGACTGCTGCCGCCATTACTGCCGTCGGCACCGTCCCTCCCCGGTCCACTCGAAGCGCCCCCCCCGACGGGCGCACCGCTCCCCACGGCCTTGCCGTCGCCCCCCGTATTTTCGTTACCAGGGTTGCCCCAATCCTCATCCTGCCCTGCTGCCACACGCCCCACACGGGTGCTGGTCGGACGGTGCGCTGCCGCCGCCGCCGCCGCCGTGGACGACGGCGGCGGTGGAGCCGGCGTCAGCATCGCCGGCAATTCCGCGTGGCCTCTCGCGACCACCACCTCCGGGGCGCCCACCCGCCGGGCCGCAACGACAGTTTCTGCGTCCCCTGGCACATTGTCCTCACACATCCGGGCGCACGTACGAGTGGTGGCCGGTGGCGCAGCAAAGTCGATGTCTGTCGCCCGGCCGCGAAGGAGCCAACAGGATGGCTGGGTTGCAGCTACTGCCGCCGCCGTTGCAACGAGCGGCGCAGGCCCCGTTGCCGCCGCCGCCGCCCGTGCCGGAGCTGCCAACGCTGCCCAAGCTGTCACCTCCAGCAGCAGATACAGCCGCCGTCACGCACGGTGTGCGTGGCAGCACGTCTTTGCGGCAGCTGCCGGTTGCAGTGGCCGCGCATTCCTTCGCCTTTGCCGTCGGAATGGCCCGCTCGTGCTGCACGCGGCAGGGCTGGCACCACGGCAGAGTCATTGGTGCCGCCGCCGCCGCACCCGGCGACACGGTCCCCGCTGCTGATGCCGCAGTCTGTGCCGTCGCCGGTGCCGCTTCAGGCCCCGCCGCTTCCTGTGCGGGAGCTGGTGGTGATGCCGCCGCCAGCGCAGCCAAGTATCGCGTCGAGAAGGGACAGTGACCATGCGCCCGGCGGAGGAGGGTGCCCCAGATTGTTGTTTGCAGACGCCGCCGCCACCACAGCCGCTGGTACCGCTGCGACTGCCGTTGGTGGCTCCGGCAGTGTCGGCAGTGACATCCTTTGTCGCGCACGGCGGGAATGGGAGCCCGGCGTGGGGGCAGGAGCCGCTGCTGCTGCCACCGCCACAGGGCACCCCCACCGGTGTCGCCGACACAGTCGCGCGCGTTGTCCATGTCCACCATCGCTGTGTTCGAGGACGGCAGCAGCGTGACGTGGCGCCTGCTCACGTCGTCGCTGCTTCGGCCGCTGCTCCCGCCGCTGCCGCCGCGGCTGCTGCCGCCGCTGCGGCGGCGGCCGCCGCCGGCGGTGCTGGAAGCGACCAATCTGGCCACACCCGGCACGGGCGGATTTCCAGACGTACGGGCTTCTGCGCCGCCACCGCCACCGCTGGAGCCGCTACCGCCGCAGTGGTTTGCAACGGAGCCGGCGCCGCTTTATCCGCCGCCGCAGTCACCGCCGCCGCCGCCGCAACCGCCGCCGGCGCCGCCGGCGCCGCCGGCGCCGCCGCTGGCGTCGGCAGAGGCAACGCCTGTCGCGCCCGGCAAGGGCAGGAGCCCTGCGTTGTGACAGCTGCCGACGCCTCTACGGCCGCCGCCGCCGCTGTTGGCGTCGGTGTCGGCAGACGCCGCCTTCGCCGCGCTTCCCCGCGGGGGCCGTCGCGCGAAGCATGCCACCGCGAGATGGGCGTGTTGGTGCGCGTGCCGACCCTGTGCGGCGTTTCAGCGTCCGAAAAGGTCTTTGCGATGCACTGTGACCCCGCCACTCATGGGCGAGCTGCGGCCGTGGATGACGGGACCGACCAATGGAACGCGTGCGTTTATGCTCTTGGTGCCGGCGACTGCATTCACCGTGTCATGCAACATCTTGTGTCTGGAAGGCAGATACGTGAACTTGCGAGCGAGCACGACCCACCTGCTCGTGAGTTTTCTCGATTTCCAGTGCACACTGAGCGGGTGCAGACCAACGCGACACTGTCGCAAGCCCTCATGACCTGTAAAATAGCATCTTCCATGGAAAAGACAAAGTTGCCGTTTCATGTGTATCCGAATACCTCTTTAAGACAGCGACATCCCAGTCGGGCTCTGGTCCAGTCTAACAAGCGTGCCAATGAGCATGCGCTGTGGCAAACATCTGATTCAAACGACGTGCTTCCATTGGCAAGCACGATTCGGGTACGCCTTGCATGCACAGGCAACCCAGAGCCTCAGACACGGATGTTTCTGGTCCAACATGTGCTGAGACATGCGCCGTTTGAGCAGGGCCTGAAACAGAATTCGCACCGGTTCGCACGGACGGGACCGGATCGGCGTGATCGGTTCGAAGGGCGGCTCCGCCATGGTAGTGTGTCGGCTGCCAAGCATCCACATCTGTCCCTCTCTGTTCTGGTTCTGACTTGTCCGCTGTCTCTGCGAGTCGGCGAGTGTGGTTGAGCCGGGCTGTGAGAGCATGTCTCGTCGGCGGGCTTCCGTACCCATGTCGGCATCCCCTCCTGGGCCCGCCTCCTTGCCGCCTCTGCCATTTGAGATCCGCTTAACCCCCCCCTTTGTCCGTCACGATGCATCCCCCACCCCCCCTGGGGTTCAACCGCTCATCTTGTCTTTGGAGGTCACAGTACTCGCCGGACGTGATCATGGTGCCGATGCTGCGCGCAACCCTCGTGGGGGGCGCACCAGGCGCTCGAGGACTCGGGACTTGTCTTCTCACATGGGTGCAGGACCCGCCGCCGCCGAGCCCGGTGCGCTATATATCGCGCTGGTTTGTGAGACTCCCTCTGTGGTGGGGCCGCTTCAGACGCTGATTTCCGTCGCACCCGCGCTTGTCGGTCAAGTTGTTTCGATTGACGTACGTCCTGGGATTGCGGCGGTATTGCATCATGAGGAGCGCCAGTCGGCCGCTACCGCAGCGGCCGGCCTTGCTGGAGCTATGGGGCGTTCCGCGGCGCCGAAGCCTTTGGCACCCTATCCCCGTCTTCTACTGCGCGTCGTGCAGCGCAGCGGCGATGGACGTCGCGCCGAGGCCGCCGCCGGTTTCGAACACGCGCTGCACGAGGAAGGCAAGTGGGCTGGTGTATGCGCACGCGGCGGAGGCACCATTGCTCTTGGCGACACATTAAATGAGTGGCGGCTGCAGTTGTCGTGGGTGGGCGGCGTTCCCCCACTCGATGTATTGTCTTCGTACGCTATTTTCCTCGGCCGCCCGGGGCATCTGGCTGCAGTCCCTGCGATGGCGTCGGCAGCTGCCGAGACGGCGGCGGCCGCTGAAGCGCTCGTTCTGGCGGCACTTCCCGCCTCGCATGGTCGTACAAGGGCCCCGTGCGAGGCGTGTGCAGCTTCTCCTGCAGCTGTGCTGTTCTCTCTTCCTTCTGCTGGCTCTGGCGACGTGCCGGCCATGCCTGCCATGCCGCAAACGAATGCCGGTGGGGAGGAGTTGGTTGGTGGGACGCGGGGCTCTGCAGCCATCGGCCGGCCGGCAACGGCTCCCTTTGACGTTGAGTACCTGGAACATCGGCCAGGTCGAATGACGCAGCTCTTTCGCCGGCATACACGGCAGGACGCCCGGTGTCCGCTGTGTCACCTCGATGGCGTGTCTGTCAGTGGCCTGCTCGAACATTTCCACGCTCTCCACACCGACGTCAACGTCGAGTTCTTCCGTGCTGTGTCGGCCGCAGATCTGGGAGGGGCGGCATCCAGCCGTGGCGGAAGCAGCGGCTGGGACCGCTACCTGGCCAACGTTCGCTGGTTGTCCACCCCAATGCCTTTGCCAGGCATTTTTGGGTTGACCGGTTGCGTCACACCGTCCGGTGGGGCTGTGCAGCCCTCCGCCCGCCTGCGACCCACACGGGACGCCATTGCTTCCGCCGATGTGCACCCCGCTGGGCGCGCTGCCTCGTCTCCGCAGCTGCGCGTCGATGGAGGCGCCGTTCGCCCCGTTGGGGGGCTGCGTGATCGAAGCGGGGCCGGGTCGGCGACGGCTACAGCCGCCTTTCTCCGTGGGAAGCGGTCCTGTATTTGTCACCCGCTGGCGCCCGGGGCGTGTCGCCGATGGCCGAGGATGTCGCCGCGGTCGAGCGGCAAACGGGCTGCGCATCGGACACTGGCTTCTGCAAGCGCCGGTCGAGAGTACTTCCACACGGGCACCCTCGCCCCTCTTACTGTCAAGCAGTCCCCGCATGCCGAGCTGTCTTCTGACTCCGAGGACGACGTCAACGAGGATTGGCTTCACTCGATGGACGCGGCACGCCTAGAGGCCCTCGAGTTGCCGGCGCATGACGTGCTGTTCATGTCTCTGTGGACAGGGTACGTGGACGCGGTACCATCGTGGGGTGACAGAGGCGCGGCGTTCTTGCTGGGCAGCTTTCTTGTCGCGCGTCGCCGTACCATCCTAGAAACAGGGTTGCTGGCTCAGGCCGTGGCTCATGTTGAGGTGATGTACACTCATAGGCTTTTGGACGTTGACGCTGCAGCCCAGGCCATCGGTGTATTGACGGACCGGTCGAGCTCGTGTGTGCCCCGTGGCAGTTTTGTCGGCGCCGCGAACGGGCAAGACCCTGCGGAGGCCGTCATTGCTACCGCCGCCGGTGTTGCGGCGTCGGACGCGCGCGCGGCAGCTGCGAAACCTGCTGGTAAGGGCGATCGCCAAGCGAAGCAGTAGAACCGCTTGGTCGGCTCACGCTCACGTTGCTCGTGGCTGTTTTCCAGTACGATGGTGGCTGGGCGGGCGGTCGTACACGCGATGACGGTGAAGCGCAGGTTGTGGTGAGTCGCACACAAATGCGTACTTTTTTTTGCGCGGTCTGTTTTCCATTTCCTCTTTCAGCAGCATCATCCGGAGCGCCGAGCGCCACCGTAGAGGTCGCAGTGGCCTGCGCAGTCCACAATTTGCGGCGACGGCGATGGCGCCATCCTGCATCGGCGGCGGGCGGCTTGCCACCGCAGCTGGCAGACAATGGCCGGAGAAGCACGACCACCACCCCAGACGCCTGCGTTCGAGCTTTCGGGGCAGCACAATGCGCACGGGGCTGTCGGCGGCGACGACCACGACGGAAAGAGGACTGAGCAGCACCTGTGAAGAGGAC
>ENA-ORXT01005556-ORXT01005556.1-marine-metagenome-genome-assembly--contig:-NODE-5556-length-12307-cov-8.672118_pt1 | contig 12307 bp, 19 predicted proteins | sample MGYA00237868_ERZ511482 | MGnify/ENA metagenome assembly ERZ511482 | reverse complement strand
GGGGACGGCATGCTGCCGCATGGAAGCGCGGCCAGGCGGCCAGTGCTGCGCTGTCATCTTTCGCTGCTGCCACAGCTGTTGCTGCTGCCACAGCTTTGGCTCCTTCCCCAGCCCCTGCGGGGCCTCTTGTCTCGTCCATGGCAGCTGCGCCAGGCATGGACGACGGGCCGCATGATCTGCTCGACGCAGATGGTCTACAAGTCGGGCACGGTGTTGTGCATCCCACGCGCAAGGTACTGCACGGCCGAACATTGTCGGACGACCTAGTGGTCGTGCTGTTGGAGGGCGTCTTCAACCCCCGCTGCATCTACACGCACGAGGCAGACTTCCCTGTTGAGCCGCCGGGGGTATCGACTCGAGTGCTGGGGGATGCCATCGGCAGCTTCATCGTGTGGGACCGCGATCTGATTCTTCCTGCTTAGCTTTCTTCTATCGTTGTTAGAGTGCCTTTCTATTTGTCCTTCTGCTCACGTGTTCTGGAGCAGTACCTTCATTCATTACCTTGTATCTGTTGTGTGTAGGTGTTTCTCCACTTTCAGTTGTGTCGTATATACTGTCTACGAGCCCTTCGCTTGGTCCTACAACCCAGAACGGAATGAAGCCGTGGCGGGTCGGGAGCTGTATTACGACGGAGCATAAAACCCACTGCCTCTGTCTTTCTCTGTCCTCAGGTGAATCTGTACTGGGCATCCTTTTTTAGAGGGTTTCTAGCGGATGGCACATTTGCGCGCCACGACCGCGTGGCGCACCCCACCCCCGCGCGGCATTGAGCGGGTGCACCCCCACCCTCGGCCGCCATCGCCCTCCGCCGCCCGACCCGCCGCCGCCGGACAACTAGCCCGCGGCACCCCAACAGAGGGGCCTTGGTGACGCACTACACGCCCTCGCCCCCCCCTGGGCCGGAGCAACGAACTCCTTGACCGCGGCCGCTACCGTCGCAGTCGGCCGGTGTACCCTCCATCTCCAGTCGCACGCTCTCACCGACGCGGCCGCCGCCGTCAGCGCCCGCACCGCCGTCACCGTCTCTGTCACCCGTGCCTCCCCCGTAAAAGCAGCTCTCCTCGCGGACACGTCCGCAGCGTCCTAGGAGACCACCACGCTCCTCTTTGTCCTCCCGGTGAAGGGGGACTCAATCGTCGGAGGCCTGGAGAAGGTTCTTGTGGCAACCGCCCCTGGACTGCCACAGCAGTGGTTCGGGTCGGGTGGCAGTGTCTGAGTCACGTGATTGTAGCGCAGCCCGCGGGGCCATCTGCCAGGTGGGGCTCTGTGACAGGCTGGTGGTGTCGTGACCGGCATCCACGAATGGCGAGGCCGCCATCTGTCCGCGGCATGGCCAACAGCCAGTGTGGTGGCGGCTCCAGAGGGGGCGCGTCGCCGGCTGCTGGAAGCGACCATTGATGGATCCCCCCCGGGGAGGAGACACACAGAGACTGCCTGCCAGCCGCAGCGGGTCTTCGGCAGTAGTGGCAAAAATGTGTGTACCGGGCGCGAGGCTCATGGTATTGCCATCTTTGCTGTCGCTGTACGCCACCGCCTGCTTGACTTCTCTACCAGACGAGGGTGGTTATCACCCCTTGTCCCGTTCTGTCCATGCATCCAGGGTGTCATGGGGTGCTCCTTGGACATGGGCCTCGTGCAGAGGCGCTCTACCCCAATCCCGGTCCCTCAACACCCACGCACGCACGCAACGTGCACCTCTCTTTTACCCCCTCCATGCAGACCAAAACAGGTCATCTTGAGGCCGCGTTGACTCCAGGCGGTCACCGCTGATGGGGTGCCCCTGCCAGGCAGTGGATCTTGCGCAGGAGGGGTGCAATGGGGATGGGGTCTCCGCCGTGCTCCATTCACCTCCGGTGGCAGAGGCGGTTGGGCCAGCCCGCGCGCGGGCCGGTCACAAGTCTACAAGCGGCAGGCTGCCAGGATACGGCCTCTTTTTTCACTGTCACTAGTCTCGAGAGGGAGGTCGCATGGAAGACTCAGCATCCGTGTTTCTCGCCGGATCTGCTCAAGCCTTTCGACCCGACACAGCTCGCGATCCGCCGCCAGCACGTGTGAAGTGAAAAAATATCAGGAACTCATGGCCACGAAAGGACAGGGAAGTATCTCGGAAAATGGAGGGCCATGTATTGGACGGATGCGCCAAGCGTCGCGCCGTTTCCTATTTCCCATTCCCTTGCATTGTCATCCCCGCACCGCGTCGTCGCAGCTGCTGCTGCTGTCGCCCCAGCCCCCCACCCAACAGCACTCCGCCCCTCCTCCCTATTGAAGTCCCCGCTTCACTCGCTCCTGGCCACGCGGGCATCTGCCTCCTATTCTACTAGCCTCGGGGAGCATCGCTTGGCGGTTGTGCAACTCGGTCGCTCGGCCTGCACCCTCCTGGGTCTGCACGAGAATGGGTGGGAGTGGGGAGGTGTGAGTGATGGACTGGCATGTCGGCGCTGCGCCGCTGCCTCCGCCGCCCGAGGTTCTCGGACGTTGCGGCGGGAGCATCAGAGGTGGGACCCACTCGGGAGGCGGCAAGATGGCCGCCGAAAATGACATAGACTGCCGTCCTCACTTTCAGCGCGGCGGGATCGCAGCCAGGGGAGTGGATAAATGACAAGCGCTTGTGCGATGCATGCGGGTGTGTGGAAGGGAGAGGCGGTGGCGGTGACGGCAATCGGCAGTGGTCAGGTTGGGCTCTCTCGTCGTTTCTCACCTCTGGGGACGCGGTGACAGTCCTCAGGCAATCGGTGGAGGTTCCAGTGGCGGACCGGCTGGAATGGAGCCCCCATCAGGAGCGAGTGTCGAAAAAGGAAACCCCAGCCATTAACAGGCGAGAGTCTGACGGCGTCGTCAGGCTGTTAACCGTACACAATGCGTGCCAGATACAACGCCATCTTGTATGACACAGTCAGCTGGATGCCATGTATGTGTGCGTATACGAACTGACAGGGGCGCTCTGCAGATGGACGAAGCGACGCGTGGGCTGCTTCCAGTACTATGTTATGCGGCCGTGTAGGTCGGGGTACGTCATGTATGGACAACTATGGGGACATGTGAACTTTTGGAAATGCTGCTGCTGTCTTGCCTGCGAGCGTATTTCTGCACGAAGGTGGCTGTCAGTATGGGGAGCAGTCAATCACTGCCAGCGCCGGCACAGTCGGAGGGTGCTCTACCAGCGATGGGCGCCTGTGCTCACCCGCCATGGAACTCTGGGGCGTCAAGCCAGGCTGAGGTTGCACCAAGCGGCAGCAGACGGGCGGGAACGGCAGCAGCCCGTTGCTGTTGTGCGGAAGTCCATGCCCCAGCGCGACGGCGCCAATGCCGCCAGAGACAGACACCTGGTCGCCCAGATGCTTAGCAGTGGCGACTGAGACTGCCAGAGGGGTGGTGTGGTTACAGTGAGAGAACGACGGCCTCCACTGCAAGCGGGAGTTGGAAGGGGAAGAGGGGACGTTTTCGTACTTAATATTCGTGTTGGTGGATACAATCCGGAATTATTGCACTGTCATGCTTGGTCAAGTGCTCTCTGTCAGCTGTGGCGCGGAGATGTGTGGCGGTGGGCGAGCGGACCGCACACCTCCGCGGGCCGCTCGCGATCACCGATCTTGCTCGCTGCAGCGCCTCCACGACGCCCCTTCCGCCGACGTGCTCCCATTGTCCTGCCACCCTCCCCCCCCCCTCCTCGGCTGTGGTCATGCCGACCCTGCTGTGGACGTGCTCTCATCGTCTCTAACTCCGCGAGACTGGGACGTCAAGGCGGACGCCTGGCAGGTTCTGGCCTGCCTCGTCTCCTCCACGACGTCGACCCGCTCAACCGTGCGGCCATCGCCGCGTCCTCGGGCGGGCTCGACACTGGCTGCTTCTCTCCGTTCCGCTGCTCGGCGACGCTGTTGATTTCTGCGGCGGCGGCGAAATGGAGGAGGATGGCGGGTCGGAGGGGGACGCTGAGGACGGCCGTGTTGCGCTCCCGCTGCCAATACTGGCCATCCGCCGGTGCGCGCGGGCGGTCCCTATCGTCCTTGCCGAGGACTTGCGCGCAGCCCTCGCATTTTTCCCGCAAGATCTCCGGGCTCGCCGCCCCAGGACCGACGCGCCTTCCCGCCCCACCAAGCGCACTCGTCGGCGAAGAGCGGGTGCTGCGGGCAGTGCGGGCGTGGCGGGCGGGGAAGGAGGGGCGGGCGGGGCGGGCGCAGCTGGTATGACTGCCAGGGCGGGCGACGGTCAGCGGCGGCCGCGACGCCAACGGCGGGGTGCTCGAGACCCTGCCGCTGGCGCTTCCGACCCAGACGCTCCGACGGAGCGGGTCGACCCGGCGGGGGCGGGGGATCACGATATCGGTGACGGTGCTTACCTGTCCGAGCCCGAGCAGGACGTGGTGGACGACCGGCCGGAGGTCCTGGGGCTGATCGGCATCATCGCATCGCGCATCACCGAGGCGCTGGGGTTGGCAATCTCGTCGGAGCCGCAGCCCATAGGGTCGCAGGGCACGTTGTTCCGCGTTGCATGCGTTTCCGACGGTGCGGCGGTGGTGTTGTCCGAGGGCGCGCGGGGTTACGCCGTGTGGTGTGGCCGCGTTCGCGGCGAGGTGCTCTTCCTCTGCTCGTGCGGCGGCCGCGGCGGCGCCGAGTCGGTGGAAATGCGCACTTCCATCGGCTTATCGTCGTCTTGCTGCCATGCCCGTGCGCTTAAGGCGTCCGTGGTCACGCTAACGGCGGCGGCCGGCTTAGACACGGCCGCAGAGTTCCTGAACCGCTTCCCCAAGCTCGACAATGGGGCAGGGGCGACGGTGAGCGATTACACCGCGCACTTTGCCACCAAGACGGCCAAGAAGCGCGGCGTGTTTGCCGTGCAATCTGGAGGCGCCTGGGCGGTGGTGGTCATCCGCCCCCGAATGGGCAAGAGCAGGTCCAAGAAGCGCCAGCACATGCGCGCGGCGTGCACGCAGTTGAGCTGCGCGAAGGACCACTGGTGGTGTCCGCACGCGGCGGCCGTGACCGAGTGGTGCACGGAGCTGCGCGCCACAACCGCCGCCGCCAACGAGATGGGCGGCAACTTTGACGACCCCTTCAAGGACGTTCACCTGCCGGAGGCGCCAGCGGAGCGCGCGTCCGCGCCGACCGTGTCGCCCGACGCGGATGCAGACGCGGCGTTCGCGGACGAGGCCCGGTGGCGGAGCTCCCGCAATTTCCTCCCGTGCACAGGGGAGGTGGCCGACTGCCTTTTGTGGGACCAACTCGCCGCCGCTGGTCGGGCAACGGAAGAGCCTACGCACTTCCCCGAGGTGCTGTGTGAGGCGGTCTGTTTCACATGCGGCGCGGCGTACAATGGCTTGGGGGTCAAGAACTCGGGGGCCACGCTGCACACGCTGCGCGGCCGCGTGGCGGTGACCGTGCGACGATGGACGTGCGCGTGCGGCCAGCTTGTGCCGTACGATGCCGCGAGCGAGTCGCTGTTTGCCTCCACCACCAAGACGGTCTTCACGCGGACCTTCATGGACGTGATCACGCAGATGGTTTTTACAGGCCACAGCACGCTCTCCTCCGCCGCGGCAGTGCTATGTTTCTTGTTGGAAGTGTCCAAGTCCCTCTCCGGGGCCTCCTCGGCGCTGGCGCGCCAGACGGTCATCGCCGCGGTGCACCGCTACGCACGGACGCTGATCGTGCCCGCCTCCCTCTTCCGATGCACGAAATGCAAGGTTGACGGCGACCGCCCGTACTGGGCGGTCATTGCCGACGGGGAGGTGCTATCAATCCTGCGGAGCCAGTCGCAGCCGCTTTATCGGGTGACGGAGGACATCCGGGTCGTACCGATCGACACCAACTTTGCCTCGTTGCTTCCCGTGGCGTCCCTACGGGCTGCGGTCCGCAAGGCGCTCACATCGGAGAGGATGGAAGCGGTCCGGCTGTCCAAGACAAATTTTGCGGCCTTGAGGGACCTCGCATCTTCCATGGCGGACACGCCTGCGCCGCGGGGGCCGGGAGTGGTTGTCGCCAGCCCGATGACGTTGCAGTGGGCGGCCAGTCTTCTCTTCTTCTCTTACTTCTCCCTTGGGTTGACGGACCAGGCCCCGCCGCCGATCACAGACGACGGGGAGCACGTCGATGGCGACGACGACGGCGACACCGCGGCGGCCGGGACTCGTGACATTGTTGGTGGCCGGGGGGTCAACGTCGAGGCCGCCCAAGCGGCTTTTGCCGCCCCCATTGCGGCCGGCGTCCCTGTGGCTCTGGCTGGTGGCGGCGGTGCCCAGCCCGCTGCAGCGCCCATTGGTGCCTTCCCCGTCGCTGTGCCCATTGCCGAGGCAGTCGGCACGGGGCTGCCCGCCGTCGAAATGCGGGAGCGGTGGCGGACGGTGCGACGATTCCTGTCGACCTTCTTGGGCCAGCCGGTTCTGGGTGCGTTTGCTGGTCTAGACCGGGTGCGCATTCGGGCGCTGGCGGTCAAGATGGTTCGTGCTCAGGAGGTGGAGGACTGGCGGCGCTTTGCCGTCGCGGTGGAGTCGGTGGGCATCGTTTGGCCCTTTCTCCGCCTCGTCGGCATGGGCGCCGACACGGAGCCGCTGATGACGCGGGCCATCGCGGAGCTTCTGATCTACGCATGCGACGTCGACGCGCTCTGGGAGTCGGAGTGGCGGCGGCGCGCCCCCTCCGCCTCCACCGAGTTTGAGAGCGAGTGGAGAGAGGCGTCTCCCACCAAGATGGCGGCGCACGTGGCCGCCCGGCCAGGTCCGCCCCCTGGGTCTCGGCACCTCTCATGCACCGGCCACTCGCTTGCGCGTGCCGACGCCCAGGCGAAAGAAGTGCGCAGCGGCCAGGTGTTGCCTGACCTGGAGCCGGTTCGCCCTTTCATTACAGACGGCAAGGCCGACGCGGTTAACGCCGCTCGGGCTTCCAAGGTAGGCGCAGACCGGCAGACGCTCCGCGCCATGGTAGCCAAGGAGCTCGGCGAGGACGACTGCCGGCACAAGTGGCTGACGTCGGAGACGTTCATGCCGGGCATCGAAAACATTTTGTGCCCATGCGGTCTGCTCATCGGCTTTGACTTCCTCGACAAGGCCGAGGCGCCATCGCATGTGCTGGCGTCGCTCGTGCAGCGCTTCCCCCTGCTTCCCAAGGTCGTCTATTTTGACACGGCATGTCAGCTCGCGCGCAATGCGGCGCGCCGCGTGCCATGGTTGGTGAACGAGTCGTGTATGGCGTGCAGCCTCAACCGCCCCCACAACGTCAAGCACAAGCAAGGCTGCTCGCGCATCTTCGACGCCGACGCATACCCGTCACGCTCTGTGAGACACATCAGTGCCTGTGCAGAGAGCCGTCACTCCATCAACAAGGCATATAAGACGCACCTCGCCCACCTGCGGCAAGACCACTTTATCATCCAGATGCGGCTCGTGGCGGTGACAATCAACTTGAGGGTTGAAATGAGGCGGGAGTTGGGCAAAGAGACAGGCCACCGGCGGATGTACGCCTTCTTTCACTCCAACGTACAGGACTACTGCGACCGGCGGCGCTGCAAGTGCGCAGCCGGCATGCGACAGGCCGCTGCTGCTATTGCTGCTGCAGATACAGCGGATGGTGGCGATGACGACGACAACGATGACGATGATGGTCGACGCGGAGGCGGCAGGCAGCAAGATGGGCGCCCTCACGCTGCCGCCGACTCTGCCGCTGCCTCCCACGTTGCCCCTCTCCACAACGTACACGTGGCTGTCGCCGATGCACTGCCTGTGGAAGTCGTGCAAGCTGTCGAATCGGCGGCGCAGGAGGCAGGTCTAGCGGCCGGCCAAGCAGCCGGCCAAGGTCTTGGCCGAGCCACCGGGCTGGCGGCTGTGCAGGCCGCTTATCACGTTGCGCTCGAGGCGGGCATCAGCGACGCCGGCGCGGCTGCCAGCCAGGCCGCCGCCGCAGCGGCAGGTCAGTGTGCCGCCCTCTTCCCCGTTCAATAAACCGTACAAACCGTCGTTCAAGAAGCTGTTCTTGCCTGCGCTTCGGAGGTTGGCCAACGCAGCTCACGAGCGGCCGTCTCCGGCCTTTGTGGCGATCTGTGTCACGCTGCCGGCCTCGCGGCCGCTCGGGGTTGTGAATGGCGCTGCTGGCCGACCGCAGCCTGTAGCTGATTCACATGTTAACGTCGCCGAGAACGTTGCGAGAGGTGAGCAACGCGCCGCGGACCAATTCTACGGCGGGGCGTCTGAGCCGAGACGGGAAGGGCAATGTGTAGATTGAGGTGTTCATCTGCGCCACGCCGACGATGCTGAAGATGAGGCTCGCGAACAACTCTTCGCCGATGGTTTGGTGTCTGGACAAGCTGCTGTCCGCGCCGTTCTGCGTGACACTCTTTGGGGTCTTGGGGTTGTCGTCGCCCTGGACGACCCAATCGTTGCCGATGGAGCTATTGTGCCAGACGATGGTGGTGCGAGCAAGCATCGGGCTGTTTCTTTCCGCCAACCTGCTCGGGCAGGAGTCCTCGGACTCTCAGGGTGCAGTATATTCTGGTGGCGAGGTCTCCGGGGATGAATATGAAGTTTAGGTTGCGCACGCTTTTCTTTTGTGTCTTTCTTGGCTGTATTTGCGTGCATCTTGCACCCTGTTAAATGAACGTTTCTTCGCTTCCTTGTTGCACCTTCGTGGCTGGCAGTGGTAGGCGAGTAAACAGTCGCGTGCTTGTATCCATTTCCTTTCCTCGGCTCCCAATGGAAGTACGCTGATCATGCACAAATACATTCTATCAAGTATGCTCGCTCCACTGCTCATATGCACGACAGCGTAACCCGTCTGGAACACCTCTGTTTTTATTTGCGAAGGAATGGGGGGTGGAAAACAAGCCACAGCGTTCATGGGACACAACAGCGAGGAGACAGGTGGCGTTGCAAACAATCTAGAGGTGGAGCAGCTGCCGTCGCACTGCACAGAACTCGGTGTGGCAACGGGCGGTAGAACTGATTGGCAACGGGTGGGAGAGAGAACGTAGCGGTTCTTGCCGCCGAAGCCACCCTCCCGACGCCCCGACGTCCCCGTGACACGCATATAGCGAGCCTGCAGCGGAATAGGAAGGAAAGCTGAACACCAAAATCTTGACAGGTATGCGCGGGCGGCCGCGGCGGCGTCAGGTCGGCAGCAACGGCGGCGGCAGCGCGGGGGAGGCCTCCGCAGTGGCTACGGAGTTCAAAAGGCAAAGATGAAGGGGCTACTCCAGGAGGACGGCGGAAGCTGCGGCGGCATCTGGGATTCCGAGATGATACATGCGCTCGCGTCGCCGCACGGCACCCGGCGTGGCGCCCAAAAACCACCCGGTCCCCCCCACCCAGCGCCGCCGCGGAAGGTGCGCTCGTGCCCGCAGGTGGCGGTGGCAGCCGCGAGGGGCGGGCACACCGCGCGGCTCAGCGCACAAAAGAATGCGGGCCGCCCCCTCCCGCCCCACCGTAGACGATCCGCCCCCCCCAGCGCCGCCACCATCGTGGCGACAGCCGCGAGCAGCTGCAGCGTGCGGCGGCTCCGGCCGGCGACAGCGGCGTCCGGTAGCTGCACGCTGCGCAGCACCCGAAAGCCGCCTCTTCCAGCGCCGCCGGGGCCGGTGCGCCGGTGCACGCGGGCTGCAGCAGCAGCGCCGGAGCCGGCCGTGGCGCGCGGCGCAACGAGAAAAACGCGCCCGCTCCCCAGCCCCCCCGCGTCCCCCGGGCAGGTGCACCCGCTCACGCGGGCGGGAACGGCGGCCACGGGCGGTGCATGCGGCTTGCAAAACCCGCCCGCCGCCCCCACCCCTCCAACGCGGCCGGGGCCGGGGCACCCATCCACGCGGGCGGCGGCACAAGCACCGGGCGGCGGCCACGGCGGGCGGGGGGGGTACCGGCAGCCGCCGGGAGGTCACCACCGCCCGAACGGATGACGGCCCGCGCCGCGGGGGGCTCTGGCGCACAGCCGCCACCCCCGCGGCCGGCACGCGCGCGGCCATTATTTTGACGGCACGGCTGCTTTGCAAGACACCTCTTCGTGTCTTCTTTTTTTTTTTTCGTCTTTCCGCGACTGACCCAGGGCGGGGTGCGATAGCGGCGGACGGGTGACGCGGCTCTTCTTGTCTGGTCTTTTCTCTTCGCCGCGTGATGGCGACCCATTTCCTTTTTTCTCTTTCCCCTCTGCGGCGGCATTGCCGCTGCCCGTGGCTGTCGACTAGCGACACAACGTAAACGACCGTGCAGCGACAGTCAGCGGGCAGTGCGGGAGCCCAAAGGCGGGCGCGAATGGCGGCGGCGGGCGGCGGCGCAAGCGTCTCGCGCGCCATTGCTCCCGCCACCGCGACCGTTGCGCCGATGAAACACGTGGCGCGACCGCGCCTGTCGGCTTCGAGACGCGTCATCTCCGCGGTAGATCCAGGCTCTCGGGGCCCGCCCAAGATCTCCTCCGTCGCGTGAACCGTCGGTAGCCCGCGCACGTGCTGCCGTATCACCGTGAGCGGTCATTTGGCCATGATTTTTTTGAACACTCGATGGTCATTCAGACTTTTGATCGAAACACACACCGGCATCGTCAACCCACGTTGGGGTCGCATCTCGTGTGATGGCGTGGGCCTACAGTGGACGGCCCCCCTTCGCGGACCACACTCAGGATGGCTCTTGGTTGCCAGAGAAGTGTCAGGTTCCGGCACACAACGGCGGGTGCCTGCCAGGCTGGCACGGCCCGGTCCTTCTCTGGAAGGGCACGGTCCTGGCATGGGCGGACACTCCCTTGCTTGCTCCGTTGGGGCGGCGGCGGGCACCCGTTTTTCGAAAATTTGACGTGGTCCCTGCAGGCACAAACAACGTGGGAGATCGTCGTGTTTGAATGAATGCCCCAAAGAGGCCAAGTTTCGATGGGGCCCAAACACCCCATCGAAAGAGGCTCTCGATACAGTCCTGATGCGGATCTCGATGAGCGCTGGCCTCGATGACCTTGTTTCCCATCGAAGCAAAGGCTTGCACAGCAAGTGTTTCTCGGGATAGTCGTGTGACTCCGTACGCAAATGGTCTACTAGCAAGGGATGGTTTACATCTCTGATGGCTACTCAATGGGCAGTACATAACTTCTGTTCTAAGTAGTATCGAATCGTCGTGGAGGCACCGTTTCGTTCGTGGCTGCTGCGGCCGGCACCTTCGTTTTTGCCTGCCGATCAAGCAACGCCGACCGGGATCGGTGCCTGAGCAGAGAGGACCGGTCCGAGCAGAAACGGAAGGCTGGTCATCGTATCAATGACTGTGCAAGTGACGGTTTTTTTACACTGTCAGAGTCCCATGTTCCACGCTTCTGCCCGGACTGCGTTGCACGAGTACGGATATCCACCGTCTTCCACCATGAAGTCGGAACTGGGTGGTCGTGTGTCCCCACGAAGAAGACGACATGTCCAGGCGGTCGCCACGACGTCGGGTTCTTCAATTACCAGAACAACTTGCGAGAGAATTGCACGATCTCGTTCGATCTGGGCCAAGTCTATCATCCTCAATGAGGCGAACGAGACGTGTTCAATCTAACGTATACCATTGGTCGGCTTTAAGAACAGGAGCGGCGATAGCCTCGTGGTTTGTCGCTTGCGAGTTTATTGATGTGCTGGCCCAATGATATATTGATCGCGAGTACTGTCTCGTGTCAAAAACGTCGGTCGGATATAACCCGTGACTTCGTGCTCTTCGAGTTGTTTCCTGCCCCGAGGACCCAAGCCCCATCGACAGTGGGTCTTGATTGGCCTGCTCGCTGGGGTCAAGACCGCCCATCGAAACCCCATCTCGATGGCCGATGGGGGGCTTGATGGGCCTCGATGAGACATTCTTCTACAGCAGACGATTCACAAAACAGGTCAGAGGGCGCTCGGTGGGAGGAGCGGTGTCACGCCGCTCCGCACGGCAGAAAGCGCGCCGCGGCCCTAGCTACACCGCCGTCGGTTGGAGTACGGTCGACGCGCCCAAAAAACAAAAAAGAATGGATGCATGGGCATCTTCCACAGGCGCCACTTGTCAGTCCTTGGTTGGCTCAGACCGCTTGACGCTGGAGCGGGCAAGACCCTTGAGCGGTCGCCACCGCAACGCCACCGCCACCTTGTCGTTGACGGCATCGACCACGTTCTCGTCGGTGGTGTCGTCGTGGCTCGCCAGCACCGCGCCGTAACGGTGCGCGGCGGCCACCGTCGCCGCCTCGTGCACATCGCCGTTGCGCGCGCGCAGGTCGGTCAGAAAGGCGACGTAGTCGCCGAACCCCTCGCGCGACAGGCCGTTCTTGCCGCAGACGTAATCCTCGAACTTTTGCATGTCGCGGAACTGCCGCTGTCCCGGCGTATGGTCCATCAGCGAGACGATGCC
>ENA-ORXT01005553-ORXT01005553.1-marine-metagenome-genome-assembly--contig:-NODE-5553-length-12316-cov-3.432307_pt1 | contig 12316 bp, 6 predicted proteins | sample MGYA00237868_ERZ511482 | MGnify/ENA metagenome assembly ERZ511482 | reverse complement strand
TATTCATGCTGGTATTGTGATCGGCCGCTTCTGCTTTAAGGGACTCATGCAGACTTTCGGGAAGCCGAACCGTGATGACACGAGTGGCTTCGTTTTTACCACTAGCAGCTTTTCGCGTTCGCAGCGTCGCGACCAATTGCTGGATCTCAGCGAACTCTTGAGACTGTTCGAACTGAACGTAGTCTTCCTGTTTAGGGAACACGCTTCTGGCCGCACCGCTGACGCCTAAGGTCTCCCTGAAAAACGTCACCCAATCCGGCTTACGAGCATGCAGATCTTTGGCAACCTTGAGAACTTTTTGACACCGGGATTCGAATCCTTCTACAACCACTGAATCGTTCACGTGAGACTCCTTTCGCACTTGCGAATATTTTGGGGGGGGATTTTGCTGATCGGCCGTTAGCAAACTGAGATCACGCTGACCAACTACTTTTGGTAGACTGGTCGACATAATTTCGACACCAACAGACCTCCGTTTCGTTGCCCCCATCATTACAAAGCGTCAAATGAACGAATGTAATATCAGCTACTGCTTGCACTTACGCCCAAACACCCGCCCTGCAAATCCAGCAGGCACTGCCGCTTGTTTTTTAAGCACCCGCCGCGTGCACAAAAAACATGCAGCCGCCCCATTCCCAAAAGCCAACTGTCCAGTGCGGAACTTCTTTCCAGCTTTAGTCAATTTGTCTCGATTTTCTTCATAAATAAAAAAGCGGCCTTAGGACGATTAGATCCCGGCCCCGATGGGTGGAAGTGCTTTCAGCTGTCACCTAAATGCTATCGTGTCTCTGCTAGCCTCTCCCGGCAGCGCTCCAGCAGCTTCTTCGTCGCCAGAATTCCTTCGGATTCGCTGAGCTCACCGCCTTCGTATTCGATGCCAACATGTCCGGTGTATCCGGCGTCTAACATGATGGTCAGCATCTTTTCATAATCGGTTTTCGTCTCGTTTCCATCGGTGTCAAAGTCATGCGATTTCGCCGAGACGGCTTTTGCGAATGGCATTAAGGACGCCATTCCGAGGTATCGGTCATAGACGACCGGTTCGGAGCCGTTTCCGCCCCTATCGATCGTGAAGTTTCCAAAATCCGGTAGCGTTCCGCAGTTTTTCATATCAACTTTACGGATCACTTGCGCCAGCCATTGGCCGTTGGAGGAAAGTCCTCCGTGGTTTTCAACGATCACATTGATGTCAGATTTAGCCGCATATTCGGACAAACTGGCCAACCCATCCGCCGCCCTTTCGACCTGCTCTTCATAGCTGCCCCCCGACGCAGCGTTGACGCGGATTGAATGACAGCCCAGAAATTTGGCGGCTTCCACCCATTTGTGATGATTTTCAACGGCTTCGGCTCGTTTTGCGTCATTGGGATCGCCTAATTGGCCTTCGCGGTCGATCATGATCAGCAGTGATTTTACGCCTAAATCTTCTGCCCGTTGCTTCATCTGGCCCAAGTAGTCATGATCCTCGGCTTTGTCAGCGAAAAACTGGTTCACGTATTCGATTCCGTGGATACCGAACTCTTCTTTGGCGACTTTGGCAAAATCCAGATTGTCCATCTCGCCCGCTTTCAGCTTCCGATGAAGCGACCATTGGGCCAAAGAGATATCAAACAGTGGGGAATCGCCATTGGTATCCGCATCAGCATCACCGGGCTTTGGCTGAACCGGAGCTGCGGCAGCGGCGTCTCCTCGATACATTGCAGACACCGCCAAAGCGGCTGATGAGGTGGCAAGGAAGCGGCGGCGATTGAAACTCGATTGCATAAAAATACTCCAATATGAAGGGGTTGTTGCTTGGTGGAGAACAATAAAAAGTATAACCCTGCCCGGCGACCGGTGTTTTGTTTTGGTATAGAATTAGACGCTGTTTACAGAAATCTTCAGCTAATTATTCACCTCTGAGACCTCAAAAACGCCGTGACTCAAGACGTAAACTCCCAGGATCCGACCAACCCTCACCCGGATACGGTCTCGATCCAACCCGTTTTAGGCTCAGTAAACGGCGCGACCCGTCCTCCGGGCTCTAAAAGCATCACCAATCGCGCCTTGATCTGTGCGGCGTTGGCCGGTGGCACTTCCGTTTTAACCGGAGCGCTCGAGAGTGACGACACGCATGTGATGATCGATAGCCTGCAGAAATTGGGCGTCGAAATTACCGCCGATTCTAAAAACGCGACGCTGACGGTGACAGGCAAGGCCGGCGATTTTAATTCCCCTGTCGATGATCTCTACATCGGTAACAGCGGAACGACCGTGCGATTTTTAACCGCGGTGCTGGCATTTGCCGGCGGCCAGTTCCGTTTGGACGGTGTTAAGCGCATGCGGGAGCGTCCGATCGGGCCCTTGGTCAAAGCGCTCAATGGCATCGGTGCCAAGGTCAGCGCTGAATCTCCCAACGATTGTCCGCCGGTCGTGATCCAATCGCCCGCGATCGGTGGCGGATCCGTCTCGGTCAGCGGTAACATCAGCAGCCAATACCTCAGCGGCCTGTTGATGGCGGCTCCCTTGGCGGCTGGCGATGTTGAGTTCAAAATTACCGGCCAGCTGATCTCGCAGCCTTACGTCCACATGACCATCGCCGTCATGAACTCATTTGGAGTGGCTGTTGAATACGATGACGCCTTAACCCATTTTACGATTCGAGCCGACCAGCGCTATCGGGCTTGCCAATACGACATCGAACCAGACGCTTCAGCCGCCAGTTACTTCTTCGCCGCCGCCGCGATCTGCGGCGGCACCGCAACGGTGAAAGGGCTCAACCGTAACTCTCTTCAAGGCGACGTAGGTTTTGTGGACTGTCTGCAACAGATGGGCTGCACGGTTATTTGGGAATCCCATTCGATCAGTGTCACCGGCCCCGCGACCAACGGCATTGACGTCGACATGTCTGATGTCAGCGACACTGTCCAAACATTAACTAGCGTGGCGCTGTTCGTGGATGGACCGACTCACGTCCGCAACGTGGCTCATAATCGCGTCAAAGAAACCGACCGGATCGGCAATCTGGCAATCGAGCTTCGTAAATTTGGCGTCCGGGTTGACGAACGCGACGACGGTTTGAGCATCTATCCTTTACAGCCAACCTCAAAGCTCACCGGCGCGGTCATCGAAACTTACGACGACCATCGGATGGCGATGAGCCTCGCGCTGGTCGGTCTGAAGCAGCCGGGTGTTGTCATCACCAATCCCAATTGCGTCGCGAAAACTTATCCAGATTTTTTCGCGGCGCTGAAGAACTTCGTTGCGTCGTAGCGCTGAGTTTTATTCGGCTTGATACACCTTTGAATTAAAGACAATTTCATTTCGTTTTAATTCAAACCGAACGCACTCATTATTTGCAAACTTCACCCGTTGGCGGGACGAGGAGCACGGCAAGTTAAAAACTTGCCATGTGGAGCAGTTTTTTCACTTGCTGCGAGCTTTCTTCTTTAAAAATGTGTGGGATGCAAAGCGGCGCTCCCTATCGCTCCGAGCCACTATTTTGCTACGCTTGGGCGATAAATTACGAACTTCACTATTTTTCAACGCACTACTAACCCAATCAGCGTCATGTCACGGATTCAAAAGATCAGCCAAAACGAATTTCCCGCAGGTCTTCATCGCAACGCCGCACCGGCTCAACTTTACGAAGATGCCATCATTTTCGACAATGGACGCATTACAAAATCGGGTGGTATTGCGTCTCGTTCTGGCGAAAAAACGGGCCGCAGTCCTGGCGACAAACGCGTCGTTGAACAGGACAGTATTAAGGACGATGTTTGGTGGGGAGACGTCAACATCCCACTTTCCGAAGAGTCCTTTGATCGACTACGCCAACGCGCCGTTGACTACTTGGATACCAGCGAGCACTTTTATGTGTTGGATGCGTTTGCGGGATGGGATCCTGATTGCCGATTGAAGATCCGAGTCATCTGTTCACGCGCCTACCATGCTCTGTTCATGCACAATATGCTCATTCGCCCCACACCTGAAGAACTGGAAAACTTTGGCGAACCCGACTACGTCATCTACAACGCAGGCAGCCAAACCGCCGACACCTCGGTTGAAGGCGTCACGTCGGAGACCTCGATCGCGCTGAACTTTGATCGCCGCGAGATGGTAATCCTTGGCACTGAGTACGCTGGCGAAATGAAAAAGGGCGTCTTCACGATCATGAACTACCTGATGCCAAAACGGGACATCCTTTCGATGCACTGCTCATGCAACGTGGGCAAGCAACATGACGTGACGCTGTTCTTTGGACTTTCGGGAACGGGAAAAACAACGCTTTCGGCAGATCTTAATCGCGCGTTGATCGGTGATGATGAACATTGTTGGAACGATGATCACATCTTCAACATCGAGGGCGGTTGCTATGCAAAGTGCATCAATTTGTCGGCTGATAACGAACCTGAGATCTACAACGCGATCCGCTTCGGCGCGGTGCTGGAGAATACGGTCCAAGACCCGGTTACCCATGCCGTCGATTTTACTGACACGTCGATTACACAGAACACGCGATGCTCTTATCCAATCGAGTTCATCGAAAACGCGATGATTCCGTGTATCACCGATTCGCCCAAGAATATAATTTTTCTCACCTGCGATGCGTTTGGTGTCTTGCCTCCGGTCAGCAAACTGACGCCCGAACAGGCGATGTATCACTTCATCAGCGGATACACCGCCAAGGTTGCCGGGACAGAAGTAGGCGTGTCGGAACCCGAAGCGACGTTCTCAGCTTGTTTCGGTGCGGCGTTTCTTGTTTGGCACCCGACCAAATACGCGGAACTACTGGCCGAAAAAATGACGGTCCACAATTCAACGGCTTGGTTGGTGAACACCGGTTGGAGCGGCGGAGCCTACGGTGTGGGTTCACGGATCAGTTTAAAGTACACTCGATCCATCATTGACGCGATTCACAACGGCACGCTTTTACAAGCCGATTATGTGAAGGACGATCACTTTGATCTTTCGATTCCCAAAGCGTGCGAAGGCGTACCAGGAAAAATACTGCGTCCCAAAGGAACTTGGGCCGACGGCGATCAGTACGATCAAATGGCGCGGAAGCTGGCCATGAAGTTCAAGCAGAATTTTTCAAAGTACGCCGATAAAGCCAGCGACGCGATCATCGCTGCGGGACCCAAAGTTTAATGGGATAGTTTTCGGGCGGATCTTCGTTGAACAGCATTCCCTTCGTATGCGGCAACACGCTGGTCGTCGGTTTTCTTTCGTTGGTTTTCTGTCATTGATTTCCGGTCGTTGGTTTCCGGTCGTCGGTCGATGGCGGGCAGAACCGGCGGCGAGCGATCAGTGGTACTTGCTTTGGACGTTTTGGTGCGTGAGCCCCAAAATTCAAACCCGCTGCGTGAGTGAGTAAGTCAACGCACCAAGAAACTCACCTGCTGGCGCTGCGGGTTTGTATTGCGAGTCCCCTGTCCAATTAAAGCAAGTGTCATGGGGCAATGTCATGGGGCAATGACTTGCCGCTCAAATAACAAGTGTTTTGATCTAAATAACGCTCTCCAATTCGTCCTCCTCGACGTCTGGCTATTGCTCGAAGTACGTGTACCCCTGCAAGCTCTTGCGAAACAGTTGCACCATTTTCTGGCGCGTCTTTACGCTAATCTGCTTTTCGCGAACGGCGGTTTCAGCGTTATCTCGAAACCGCGCCAACATCTTCGCCGGATCGTACTCGACGTAGCTGAGGACTTCCGCAATCCTGTCGCCGATGACCTCTTCGACGAATTCGACGTCTCCGGTTTCGGTGACGCGAATGCTGGCAACGTTATTATCTCCGAATAGATTGTGGAGATCGCCAAGCGTTTCCTGATAGGCACCGACTAAAAACACACCCATGTAATAGGGCTGCCCCGGCTCAAGCGTGTGCAACCGCAGCGTCCGTTCGATCTGGCCACCGACGCCAACAAAGCGATCAATTTTTCCGTCGCAATCGCAAGTCAGATCGGCGATGATCGCATTCCGTTGCGGCCGCTCGTTTAAACGATGCAAAGGCATCACCGGAAAAACTTGCTCGATCGCCCAAGCGTCGGGCAAGGACTGAAAGACGCTGAAATTTCCATAATAAATATCGGACAACGATTCTCTCAGTTCCTCAATCTCCTTGGGCACACGTTCCAATTGGTTACTGGCAACGACGATCTGATTGACGATTCTCAAGTACAGATTTTCGCCAATCGCACGCTCGCGTAACGTCACCTTGCCGGCGTCAAACAGCTCCCGGAGTTGATCGTGATAATACACGACATCGTTATAGGTTTCTTGCAGCCGCTGGGTTTCGATTTTCTCCAACGTCTCCACCATCCCCCCAATGGGATCGCACAAACCTTGGGGAAAGGGATCCGGCAGATCCTCAGGATCGAAATTTCTGACGGCTAAAATGTTAAAAATCAGCACCGACATCGGAGCCGCAGTCCAGCGTCCGGATTCGGTCACGATCACCGGGTGCTCAATCTCTTCGGCATCCAAGGCGCGCTTCACCGTTTGGACCACGTCCACGGCGTACTCTTGGAGATCGTAGTTGCGACTGTGAGACAGCGTGCTGGCGGTGCCGTCGTAGTCGACGGCCAGCCCACCGCCGAGATCCAAATACTTCAGCGGCACGCCGTCTTGCACCAGACCAATGTAATATCGACAGGCTTCGTTGAGTCCATCTCGCACGTTTCGGATATTGGTCAACTGCGAACCTAGATGAAAATGCAGCATCTGAAAACAATCAAGCATTTCGTTTTCGCGTAAACGATCCGCGGCGCTGATCAGTTCCACCGTCGTCAGTCCGAACAGGCTGCGGTCGCCACTATCGCCGGCCCAATGACCTTCGACTTTGGTGGCTAACTTCACTCGCGCGCCGATCATGGGGCGGACGTCGAAATGTTTGGCCCGACGAATAATCAGTTCTAACTCGTCCAGAGTTTCGAGCACGAAGAAGCACTTATACCCCATCTGGCAGGCGGTGAAGCCAAGGTCGATGAACTCTTCGTCTTTGTATCCGTTGCATACGATCAAGCTTTCTTTTGAGGTGACCGAAGAAATTGCCACCAGCAGCTCCGCTTTGCTGCCCGCTTCGAGACCGTGGTTGTATGATTTTCCCGACCGACCGATCGAATCAATGACCTGATGTTGCTGATTGACCTTGATCGGAAAGACGGCGCGATAATCGCCCCGGTAATTAGATTTAGCGATGGCATCGGCAAACGCAGTATTTAGCTGCACAACCCGATCATCGATCAGGTTTTCGATCCGCAGCATGACGGGCATTTTAAGATCGCGCTGATGGAGTCCGTCGATGATCGACGGCATCGAGACGGAATGCTGACCTGCGGGCGTGGGCGCGGTCAGCACGAGATCACCGCTGGGATTGATATCAAAGTAATCCAATCCCCAACGCTTAACCCCGTAAAGTTCGAGGGACTGGTCAGCGGTCCAATCCGGATCGCCAGCTTGATTCACGTTGGCCGAATCTACGTTGGCAGAGTCCTGCGGAAGATGCGTGGGCGGTGTGGTCAATAAATTGGTTCCTATACTTTGAGTGGTCGTCTGATTAAATCGAACTGCGGTAAATTAAGTGACGTCCGTCTTAATAGGGGGCCGCTCACATTTTAGCTACCACGTTAATAATAAAAGCTTTTGGTAACACTTCTGCCCGTCTGAAGCAGATCGATTGAATCCGCAGGATTTTGCAATCAGCCGCCGGGCGATCGTCACCGGTCCTTATTAGCCGTGCGGAAACCGGACGCGATCGTGTTGCGGCTGATAAACTCAACTTCAGATGGCTGAAGTATCACAGTTTTTGATTCAAATGTGGCGTTGTCCAATGAAATAACTGTTGGTCGCGAATAGCGGTGCAATCATAGCCGATCCATAATCAGCGCCCTAGCAGAGGCTTTGCGAAGGTTTAGCGGAACGATTAAGCACGAGCCAAGAAAAAATCGCACCTCACAGACGAAAGGGCGTCCCTCAGATCGCCTCAACCAAAATTTTCTTAAAGAAAAATCTCAAACTCTAACTCTCATCATCATCTTCGGTCTGCCGATCAAATGATGCTTTTTTACCTCATTCTTTTCTCTGGGTCAGCAAAGTTGCTTCTTTAAACACTCAATAGCCGAAAAATTTACAAATGATTTTCAAGGTTTTAAAATTTTTCAATGAATCCTGTCACAGCGTTGCCTCCCCAGCGCGCCCCAATTACGGCATTGAAACGGCTTTCGTCCACTCGCCATGTGCGCCGACCAACAATTTAGTTGCCCCACTGAATTTTTGAACCTATGGTTTAGTGAGTGAGGATGAGAGCACGCTGGCAACGCGTGGCTTTCTTAAATTTTGGTTCCACTGGCAACGTGAGACTATCTAACTTACCGAGTCGCGCTGGCAACGCGTGACGATCTAGCTCCGGACCTGCTGGCAACGCAGGACTGTCTGACATTCTAGACCCACTGGATACGTAGGTCTATCTACGCATTTTCGACACCCGAAATGCGCTTTCAGAGAAGGGAGGTTTCTCGTTGGAAGCGCTGCTGACCATTGAACTAATTTAAAACCTAATCCAATACGAATTCGTTGGTAACAACTAATTTCTAACGAATCACAATCAACGGGAAACTATCAGATGTCTAACAAAACTAAAAAGACGTTGTCAAACTCACTCATAAACTTTATCTCACGAATCGCCGCTCAGCTTGAAGGCACAAGTTCAAGTACTGGCAGAAGGTCGATTCGAAAAACTTCCAAACGCTGTGACTACGGCACGCTTGAAGATCGGAAGATGCTGGCCACGGCGGCTGTGATCGACGGCACTTTAGAGGTGCGTGGCGACAACCGCAGTGAAGTTCTTAGTGTGCGTCAGGTCCAAGACGATCTTGTTGTCTTTTCAAAAATTGGCGACAATGCTGGCCAAAATATCTTTCGCACTTCAGCCGATAATGTTGATTCGATCGTCATGCGTGGTTTTGGCGGAAACGACCAATTGGTTAACCGCACGAACATCCAATCGCAGTTGGTTGGTGGCCACGGCCACGACATCTTGGTGGGTGGAACGGGTAATGACGTTGTCCAAGGTGGGCTTGGGCATGATCGCCTGGTTGGCGATTTTGGTTATGACCCTGTGACCATTTCGACAACCATGATGGGTGGCGATGACATGCTGGTCGGTGGAGAGGGTAATGATGTCCTTATGGGCATTGGCGGTGCCGACACAATCAATGGTGAAAGCGGAAATGATTTGCTCTGGGGAGGAACCGGAGCGGATAATCTCTTCGGTGGCCTTGGCGACGATGGGCTAATCGGTAACGGTGGCAATGACCTGCTTTCAGGTAACGATGGCAACGACAGGCTCCGAGGCGAAGACGGCAATGACGTTCTGCTTGGCGGAGATGGAAACGACCTTCTGCTCGGTGCTGACGGCAACGACAGGCTCCGTGGTAACCTAGGAACTGATACCGTAAACGCTGGCAACGGTGACGACATCTTGTTCAGCCAAGGTGATGCCCGCAGCAGCGATATTCTGATGGGTGGACATGGCGATGACACCTATCGTTTTGCTGGAGAGGGAGAAGCCTGTCTGACAGAAGTCTTACACGATGGCAATTTGGCTCACGACACCATTGTCGAGACAGCGTTTAGTGGAAACGATACTGTGGAATACACAGGCCCCGGATTTCAGAGCGACCCTCGCGCAACTTTCGATAACAATACGAATCTAGCTTTCAGATATTATCTGCGCGTGGTGGAAACTAAATTTGCTTCTACCATTGAAAATTACTCAGATCTTCGTGAAGAATTAGTTTCGACACCCGACGAATTAGGTAGCGACAGCCTGCCCAACGAGGAGGGTTTGAACCTCGACGGCGGCAACAGTGTCGATGACGTTTTGAATGACGTTGAAAATCACGTTCCCAATGCCCCCCATGCCCCCAATGAAAATTTGTTGGACTTGGTGGACGATGCAACTAATCCTATCGACAACGTTTTCGAAGAAGACGACCTTTTGGAGGTGGACGTGGAACTGGACGTAGAATTGGACGCTGAATTGGACGTGGAATTGGACGTAGAATTGGCCTCTGATTTGGACGCGGATTTGGACGCGGAACTGGATTCCGAATTGGATTCTGAATTGGACGTCGACTTAGTCCTTACCTAAATCCATGCTGCGATTCAATATTCGGCGACACTAGAACACGATTTTGAGTTAGCTTCCTTTCGAAGTGAATCAGAATTGTCGTTCTAGTTTTTTTTTAGCCGGGCCGAATTTCTTATGATTTCTTATAACTTCTTATGATTTTTTGATGAGCAAACCCTGCAATTTCTACGGTTGGAAGCTGCCGCTAATTTTTCTGCGCGTGCCTGCATGGTTATAACGAAACTGATATGGCGGAGCTGGTGAAATTTCTGCTACAAGCCATCACTTATGATAAATCATTGAATCCTCTAGCAACGTGGCTTGAATATGAAGCGTTTGGAAGAATTGGCGATCATCGCCGACGGAAAGCTGAACCATAGTCCGGACAAAGAGATTTCCGGCGCTGCCAGCATTTCTCACGCAATTGCCGGGCAGATTACCTTCGTCACATCTGCCAATCACTTTCAAGCGTTCCTTGACAGCGACGCCGCAGCGGCCGTCGTTTGCGAAGGCCTGGGGGATTCACCTAAGCCGGTCATCGAGGTCGAGGATCCCGAATCGGCGTTCTTTGAGATTGCGATTCTGTATCGCAACCCGATCGTTCGCCAATCGACCGAAGAAACACAAATCAGCTCACGTGCGACTGTCAGTCCCACCGCCATTATCGGCGAAGACGTCGTCATTCATGCAGGCGCGGTCATCATGGACAACGTTTCCATCGGCGACCGCACGACAATCTTCCCCAATTCAGTCATTCTCGAAGGCTGTTCGATCGGCAACGATGTCAGCATCTTTCCCAACGCGACCCTTTACGAAAATACGGTCGTTGGGGATCGCGTTTTAATCCATGCCGGAGCGGTCGTTGGGTGTTATGGATTCGGCTATAAAACACGCAACGGACTTCATCAACTTTCGGCTCAAATCGGCAACGTAGTTTTAAAGGACGACGTTGAACTTGGAGCCAACACGACCGTTGATCGCGGCACTTACGATTCGACCATCATTGGCACCGGCAGCAAATTGGACAACATGGTGATGGTCGGGCACAATTGCGAAATTGGACAGCACAATCTTTTGTGTTCACAGGTCGGTATCGCAGGTAGTTGCAAAACAGGCCAGTACGTCGTGATGGGTGGACAAGTCGGCGTCGGAGATCATTTGAACGTTGGCGATTCTGCGATGATCACCGCCAAGAGTGGATTGATGCACGATGTCGAAGCGGGCCAACGAATGATGGGCACTCCCGCGCGGACCAGCAGAAAACAGATGCAACTATTTGCGTCCTCAAGCAAACTGCCCCAGATGCGAAAAGATATCAAAGGCCTCAAGCGGCAACTGGACGCCCTTGAACAGATTACCGAAGCAACAACTGAAGCACCAATCGAAAATCGCCGGGAAGCCGCGTAAGTCTTGCCAACGCGTTCTTGAGTCAGCCGGTCACATCGCCCTCATCTAATGATTGAATCATGGCAAGCGTTTCGTTAAATCAAACCAACTCGAAATTTGCCGGTCGCGAAACTAATAGCAACAAACGCATTGGCTTAATCGCCGGTTGGGGCTCCTTCCCCGTACGCGTCGCTCAAGTCCTCAAGGCTCAGGGCTACGAAGTTTTCTGTATGGCGATCAAGGATCATGCGGATCCAAAATTAGCCGAAATCTGTGATGACTATCGTGTCTTTGGGATGGGACGCATGGGTGCCCAAGTCAGATATCTGCGGAAATCGGGTGTGCATGAAGCCACGATGGCCGGAAAAGTTTTTAAAACCAAAATTTTTGAACGGTTCCACTTAATAAAGCACTGTCCGGATTTCACATTCTGGCGACATTTTTATCCGATCTTTTTGACCAAAACAAAAGATCGCAAAGACGATACACTATTGCTGACGGTGACTCGTCTGTACGCTGCGGGTGGCATTAACTTCTCACCGGCAACTCAATACGCTCCGGAACTACTCGTGGATCAAGGCACACTTACCAAACTTGAACCAACCAAATCGCAATGGAAGGACATCCGTTTTGGCTGGCAGACGGCCAAGGAGATGGGGCGGTTGGATATTGGACAAAGCGTGATCGTCAAAGATCAAGCGGTCTTGGCCGTCGAAGCAATCGAAGGCACTGATGCCTGTATTGCACGCGCCGGGCAGCTTTGTAAAGCCGGAGGGTTCACGTTGGTGAAGGTCGCCAAACCCGAACAGGATATGCGTT
>ENA-ORXT01005552-ORXT01005552.1-marine-metagenome-genome-assembly--contig:-NODE-5552-length-12317-cov-7.141176_pt1 | contig 12317 bp, 9 predicted proteins | sample MGYA00237868_ERZ511482 | MGnify/ENA metagenome assembly ERZ511482 | reverse complement strand
GCCGCCTCTTCCTCGTCGGCCTCGTCCTCCTCGCGCGCCGGCCGCGGGGGCACCCCGTCTCCCTCCCCGCTCACGCCCGCGTCCCCGTCACCTGCGGCGGGGGGCGCCGAGCGGGGCGGCGGCGCTTCGCCGCCGCCGTCGCAGCCCCTGTCGGGTCGGTCGCAGCCGCCGTCGTTTTCGGCTGCTGCGGCGGCATCCGTACCGGCCAGCGGACCGACCAAGGCGCTCAAGCGGCGCCCCGCGGGGCGCGCCGCTGCCACCTTGTCCGCGCGCGGCGTTGCGTCGCCGGCGGCCGTGTCGCTCCCCGCCCCCGCGGCGGTACCCAACCGCCCGCGGGAGGGGTCGGCCTGCTCCTCGTCGGGCCTCTCGTCGACGTGCGCGGCGGCGCCTGTGGTGCCAAACTGGCCTTCGCCGTCAGTGCGGGGCGGGGGGGTGGCCGCCCCCGCCGCCGCCCTGCCGCCGCCGCCGCCGCCCATGGGGGCCTACCCGGCGGCGGGGGGGGGCGGGGGGTACCCGCCCGGCGCGCTCCCCTACTTGACCGTGGCCGCTTGGCCGACGGCGGGGGGTGGGTGGGGGCACCACCACCACCCGCCGCCGCCGCCGCTGCCGCCGCCGGCGGTGGGCGTCGGCGCCGGTTGCGGCGGGGCGGCGGCGACGAGCACGCCTGGCGGCGGCGGCGTCGTGCGGTCGACGCCAAACGGTCCGTCGTCGCCGCTGTTGCACCACAGCGGTGGTGGCAGTGGTGGCAGCGGCGGCAGCGGCGGCAGCGGCAGTGGTAGTGGCAGTGGCAGTGGCGGCGGCAGCGGCTCGGGCGGCGGCGGCTGCGGCGGCGTCGGTGGCACCCCTGGCAGCAGCGGATCGGTGATGGTCGCCTACTCGCCCGCCGAGCGGCGGGCGGCCATTCGGCGGTTTCAGGAAAAGAAGAAGCGCGCGCTGTGCCCCCGCATCCGCTACAGCGTGCGCAAAAAGTTGGCCGACGTGCGGCCGCGCAAGCACGGGCGGTTTTACAAGCCGGCCGAGGTGCCCGCCGCCGCTGTTGCTGCCGTGCCCGTGGCCGCTGCCGGCGGGGGGGACGAGGTGCGGGACACGGACGATGCGATGCAGGGCGCGACAAGACGATGAGGAGGCGTCGATGGTCGGTCGGGCGCGGCGCCGGAGGGCGGGTTGCCTGGGGAGGGAGCGGTATGCGTTTGGATGGGGGGGGGGCGCGTAGGGGCGGCGGGGCGTGCGTTGTGGCGGCCGGTGGGGAGAAGCGGGCCACCACTATCAAAACTCCATTGTCTTTGCTTGACCAGACCCGGACCTCGTCTGTCGGCCCGGTTTGTTGCGGGAATCGTGCGGGGGTGTCCGCAGGCACGTCGCGCGGCTGCCATGTGGAAGGAAGTTCCACGCACTCGTGCGCGTGCGCCTGGGGCGCTATTGTGCTCTGGGCTGTCCCGCCGTGTGGGTGACATAGCAGTCAGACGCCGCCGCTTTCGCGCCTGCAAGGTCAGAAGCGCGCTGCGGTAGGTGGCGACCGCGGTGGGTGCCCGCCCACCGTCGGGCGCCACCGTCGGGCGCGTGGCGCGCAGGCGGCGGCGGCGCCATGTCGCTCTTGGCCATGGAGAAGCGCCCTGTCGGAACATTCCAGGCCGGCTACGGTCGAAACACACGTGGCAGAGACGCTCGTGCCGCATCGCGCGTGCGCGTCGGGCGCGGGAGGGAGCGGGCGCCCGCGGGGGCCCACCCCCGGGGCGCCTCCAACGCGGTGTGGCACCCGCTCGCGCGGTGGGCCTTGGCTGTTGTTGGTGGACAGTTCAGTGGCACTTGTCTGTCGTTTGTGAACAGCAGCGTCGCTCACACCATTGTTGGATGCAACACTCGGACGAACGCGGTACGGTGGTGGTGACAGGTGCGGTCCTCACGGCGGCGGGAGTGGCGGCCAGCACCACCACTCGGACCCGAGCGTCGGTTGCGTGGTGCAGTAACGCACGAGGTATTCTGCCACGTCATGAACAAATGCACACATGCCGATGCTTCATATAAGTACTTTCCACTGATATTGGATCAACTACTCGAGGGCTGTCTCCTGGTGGCGCCTTGTCCCTCGCGTGGGACCCCAACCTGGCATGCCTCCACGTATCTGCGGCGTTGGTGCCCCGGTGGCCGCGACGGGCCCGCCTCGCTCCAATTGCCAGCCTGGGTGGTCGACTGTCTCTTGATGGTCAGTTTTCTGATTTGTGATGCGATTCTTCCACTCGCCCACCCGCTGGCACGCGCTGCAGCCACCCAAAAAGGCCCCAAAGGTGGTTTGCTTTTGCGTGCAGCCCGCTCTCAGCCCCCCTTTCCTGGCCCGCAGGCCAATCACATGTGCGGAATGGCACCAGTGCGGGGGGCGACGACCCAAAATTTCCGGTGAGGTTCAGCAAGATCCGTCCTAATTTTGCTGCTGACCGTCCGTGTGGGCCCCATGGGCGGGGGAGCCCTTCCTCCTCCGCCCTCGTCGTCACAACTCGCGCGGCCAACACCCACATGGCAGGCCTGAATTTTCCTCTCGCCCCACAGTCAGCCACGGGGGGGGCCCGGGCCCTCTGTCGGCCGTGGCCGCGACGGGTGCACACGACAGAGGCACGCTGGCGCGTGGCGGCCCCCGCGGCGGGGAAAAAAGGTGGCTAGATGGGCAGTGTGGGGGCCCCTATAAAACGTGCCAGCCCGCGAAGGCGGGGGCGGCTGTGACCACTCACATTCCGACCTCACCACACACGCCACCTTCACCGCGTTTTTTCTCCACCACTCCCCACGCACCCCCACACCCCCTGTGCACACACCCCTTGCTGCAGGTATGTGTGTCACACACACTTTCACTTTTGATCGAGAGGGCGCCGCCGATTTCTGTGACGGGTGCTGTGACCGTTCTTGTTCGCACGCTCGTGGGAACGTCATGGTCCGAGCTTGCTGTTGTGCGCGTGGCGAGCCAGCAGGGTCACACCTCTCGTCGCATACGAACGTTCTCTGCCGGTGTGGAGGCCGTCGTCGTGGTCGATGATTTGGTGTTTTGTTTCGAACGCTGCACACTCGGCTCATTCTTGCCCTGCACGGCTCTGGCTTTGGTCTGGGCTCTTGCTCGGTCGGTTTATGTATCGTCATCGTCTTGTTTCTAACCTGTTGACGTCACGTTCGTGATGGTTTTGTCATGCTTTTTTGTCCAAATGGTCTCGTGTCCCTCCATGCGTGCGCTCATACCGGCTCCCTCATCCTGCTACATCCCATTTCATCTCCTGTCCTTGACACTAGTAGCGGGTCATTCGGTTTCTTTCTTCCGGTGTCACACACCGAGCCCGTCTTCCGCCCCGCTACCACGCCCGCCCTCATGACCGACGCAGAGCTCTCCGCGCCATTCACCCCCTTCGACCCCTTTGCGGACGCGGAGGGCGATGACCAAGTGGTGACAAAGGGCATTGTGCACATTCGCCTTCAACAGCGCAACGGACGCAAGTCATTGACGACCATCCAGGGGCTGAACTCGTCCCTGGATCTTGCCAAGTTGACTAAGGCGTTCAAGAAGGAGTTTTGCTGCAACGGCTGCGTCGTGGATGACAAGGAGCTTGGGCGCGTCATCCAGCTGCAGGGCGACCAGCGCAACAAGGTGACCCTCTTCTTGGTGGAGGAGGAGATCGCCGCGAAGAAGATGATCAAGATCCACGGCATCTAAATGCGTGGGTAAACCCTCGTTAGCAGAGCTGAGGCGGTGTGCCCGTGCCGCGGTGTGTGTGGGCGACGCGGGCTGTGGGGGTGGTGTTTTCTTTGGTGTGAGCTGCCACTGGCCAAGCACCGCATGCAGGCGGTTCTTCTGCCATGATGAGTCTCGGGTACGATGAGGTTCCTTGTCGTTCTCGGCTCTATCGTCGTGCATTGAGTAAACCGCATGTGCACTTTGCAATCACCCTCTTCTTGTATTGCTGTTCCTGTCGTTGCTCTCGCTTCTCCGCCTGCGGCGCATACTGAGTCGAATGCTCTGGTCAGGTATCCTTTTGTACAACACCATCGCAGCCGGGCCACCTTCGGCTGTGACACACAGCCGCGGGCGGACGACAGACTGGCTGACGGCAGAGACCGGCAGCAGGCGGCGAGGTCAATTGCAGCAGCTCAACGGCTGGCCTCGACGGCACCCGCAAGGCCCTTCTTGCTGATGCTGGTCGGTAGAGGCCGACGTCTGGCGCCATCCCACCGTTCGTGACGTTCTCTGAGTGAAGTAGCCATGGGTGTTTTGGTCGCTGCCAAAGGGTAGTACGCGCAGACAAGAGCGTGAAAAAAACAAGTGTGCTCGTGTCTACCGCTGACCTAAGAACAAGCGCCGACGCCGACGAGAGCGGAAATTCGGAGCAGAACGGATGCAAAGAACTTTAGGAAAATCGACTCGAAGAAGAGCAATTGCCTTCAAAACATTCCGTATGTTTCCACGTGCCATCCTGGCAGCTGATCCATTCTGCTGACACCTCACTCGACTACAGTACTATCTTTGTTTGCATGCAATTGGGGCACCGGGCTCTTTTTCGCCTTGCACGCCATCAGCTGCGACTGCTTGTCATGCATTAGTCAACACGCGTACCACCTTGCCCGTCAGTGGCTACCCACTGTGCCGTTGTCGGTGGACTCGGCCTAGTGTCCGTGATCACTCCCCCTTCTACCTCCCGTCCAACCCCTCACCGATTCTATTGTTTGTTACCCTCCATCGTTCGCTACCTGCCTTCACACGATGACGTGCCAGATGACTGTCGCGCGGGGGGCGCTGGTGTCGGTGCTCGCTGCCCTGGTGCTGGCGGCGGTCCCAAGCTTGGCGGCAGCTGATGCTTCGGTGACGACGGCCGGGGAGGTGGCCGTGCTGACGCCAGAGACATACGAGGCGACTGTGACGGATCCGTCCAAGGACGTGCTCGTCGCCTACACGGCCTCGTGGTGTGGCCATTGCAAGGCGCTCAAGCCGGTTTTTGACGACCTCGCCAAGACCTACGCGGAAGAGCCCGATGTGGTCGTCTCGATCGTCGATGCGGACGCCCACAAGGCGATCGGCAACAAGGAGGACGTGAAGGGGTACCCGACTATCAAGTTTTTCCCGCGCGGCGCGGACTCGTCGGCCACGGTGTACGAGGCCGGGCGTGACCTCGAGTCGTTTGTCACGTACATCAACAAGGCAGCCGGCACGGATGTGCTGCCGTCTGGCCAGGTGCTGCCGCAGGCCGGCGTTGTGGAGTCGCTGCGCGACGGCGTGTCGACGTTCCTGGCGGCCGCGGCGACGGAGCGCGATACGCTCAAGGTGGCCTTTGAGGAGCGGCTCGCCAGCCTGGACGCGCGCGCGCGGAAGCACGGCCAGTACTACCTCAAGGTAATGGACAGGGTCAAGGCCAAGGGCGATGCATGGCTGACGACGGAAAAGGCGCGCCTGTCGGGGCTCCTCGAGTCGGCCAAGCCGGGCGTCATGACCGAGGCGCAGATGCGCAATATGCGCCGCCGCCTCAACGTCATTGACTACTTTATCAAGGCGCTTGGCCAGGACGTGTCGGACGCCGCGGGCGATGCTGCCGACGCTGCGGTGGGCGCGGCGGAGCCGGTGGCTGATACTGCGGCGGACATCGCGGCCAAGGCTGGGGGCATGGCTGCGCAGGCCGGCAAGGCGGCGGCCCAGGCCGCCGCCGATACGCTTGAGGCAATGAACCCAGAGAAGGAGCTCTAAGCAGGCAGTCGAGCATCGGGTCCCGACGGGGTGGAACGTGGAGTGGTATGCTCTTGCGTTTTTTTGGTTGTGTTGCTGACGTTGGGGTTGACGTCATGCGCTCGTGCCGATTGGCTGGTTGAGCAGAGTTGGACGTATGTGAAAAGGCTGTTGTCCGTGATGCCTGATCGAGTGTCTTAGTATAATACAGTACTCAAAGGGCACACACTGTATCTGTGTCACCAACTCTGTCCCCCCACTGCGATGGTTGCCCTGGGCTTGTCAGTGGGCAACTGATTGTTTTCTGAGCCTGACTTGGCGCGCGTATGTGTCTGCAACACATCCCAACGAAAGCTCGACCAGGTCGCGCTGTTGGCGGTCTCCGCCCCGTCTCGATGACTGCTGTGGTCTGTCCGTGCGCCTCTTCTTTGCGCGCTTCAGCGCGTGCGCGGTTGGCGCGGCGACCGCCTTGTGGTCAAGAGAGTAAGCGTGCTCAGAAATGCACCTGCCAAGCCGAACACGAGTACAGCGCGACCCCTCACTTGACCGTCCCGCAGTCGTTCCAATCGGCGAGGTAGTATGAAAATCTTTAACAGGATACAAACGTTTGCACTTGGGGAGTGTCGTCGGGAAACTGTACCACACAATTGCTGATCCCCCAATTCTGTCCAGAAACAGAGACCGACAGTTACATCACTGTCAATCTTTCAAACGAAATATTTGGGCTAGTTTCGGCGCCTTTCAAGACGAGATACATGAGGAAGTACAGCATTTCCTGACAGTTCGATTGAATTCGGTGAGTGACAACCTGTCCCGGAATTCGACTGCAGTGGCCGCCGTCGACCAGCTGTCCACGGCCACAGCTTCACTCGCCATCATCACGGGGCTCATCACTGTCGCCATTCCCGTCACTGTCCCCGAGCGCCGCAGCGAGGTCGCGTGTCCGTTCACACTACGGTTTCTGCTCACCATTCCCGTGACACATGGAGGGTGCCGCTTCGCACTCGGGAGCCCCAGACGCCCCCGTGGGTACAGGCTCGCCACCACTGGCTGGTAGGTGATACGCGTCTAGTTCGTGTGGCGCACTTTGTTGTCGGAATGGCACGATTTCATGGACGCGGCTGGCCAACTTCACTCATCTCAATATTCAAACGGCGCGATGCATTGTACAGTTGATTGTTCTGCTGTAAATATGGTTATTTTTCTCTCTTGCAGGCATGGCCGAGACGCGTGTCCGGCCGTGCAGTGCCTGCAGCATGGACGGACACGACACGCGCACTTGCCCGCTCGTGCAAAGCCTAAAGTATCCGTGCGTTGATGCCTGCGGGCAGACGACGTGTATCCTGTGTGCTGTGGCATGCGGAGCCTGCAGGGTGCGGGGGCACACGGAGGACTTGCAGTCATGCGCCATCCCGACACGTTCAAGAAAGGCAGCCAAGTGTGTTTGTGAAAAGCATGACATGGCCGCAATGCATGGACGGTTGCGGGTCATCCTAGCCGATCGGGCCCAAACGCCTCTCTGGCAGCGGCCGGCACGGGATCCTCGACATTTTACGCCCAGACGCCCCGGGTTTGAGGGCGTGAAATACAAGCCTACCCGAGGTACTTGAGATGCAGCCTGGCTGTGCCAGGCCGAAACATAAGTACCTCGCCGACGGCGATACCAAATTAATTGGTAAGGACAACTACATGGGAAGGCGGTTTTCTCTTTCGCTTGGAAGCAGTCGGCCGTACACGGGAAGATTCTGGTGGCAGACACGTATGCACCACTACGTACCATGCATGCCAGGATCCGCCGCGGTGTTGCATAACCGCAATGCGTTCTGGCTGTCAATTGGCGGAGCGGCAAACGCGAAAGCGTTCTCACCTGGAAGGGCTGCTGTGTGGTCAAGAAGTCGAAGCCTTGCGCTACACGTGTAAGACCGCGCATCGGCGGGTTGGGCGAGTGGAGGAGTCGCGCGCGTGGCGAACACGGGGCGCCCTCCGAGCGACGCACGTCACAACCCAAAATCTTCCCGCTGCTCCAATCCCGGCCTCCAAACTGAGGATCCCTCTGGTCGGGACTGTTGTCGGCCGTCAAGTGCTAAGCAGCACCGGACAGGACTTGACCGATGACCGATCTTGGCTCTGGCTTTCCTCGTGACGTGTGCGCGTCTGATGGTCGTTTGGGCCTATGCCGGCTGGTACAGGTCACTGCGGAGTAAGTGTGTGGCAGGCCCTCGAAGTGGAACAAGGTCAAGATTCAACCCATCCCATCCAGCAGGACGGTGACGCCGAGCGGTTTGAGGACAGCGCAAGACCGTCGTGGCTCCGCTTGCGGCACTCGCTTGTCAAATGGCAGTTTCTCGACTGGTGCAGCAGTGTCTGTGGGGCGCCAGGAAAAACGCGGGAGCTGATCGCCGTCGCGATTGGTCCTCGGGCGAACGCATCCACGACGGTTGGGCGTGGGCAGGGCTGCGGCAGTGCTGCAACCGCCTCAGTCATACCCTTGCGCAGCGGTTTGGCAAGAGGCAAGCTGGCTGCCACCGCCCCACACAAGTGGTGTCCACTCAGGCCATCTCCGTTGAGCGTCGTGGGACCCCCACCATTGGCGCCGTTTCTTTTTGGAGCTGTGTGCCACGATCTGTGCCCCATGAGCTGTTCTGGGCCTTTCTCACCGTGCCGTGCGGCTGCTACACCAGTCCCATTGCAGATTCGCGTCAGCCCCGACCACAGCTCTTGTGCCAGCCCGCAGTGCTGTCGTCTCCCACAGTCGCTTCAGGTTTAAGCAGCTCAGTGTGCTCGTCTCTCCCCACAACCTTCCTGCAACCCCGTTCGCCGCCGACCCTCACACAAGCGCTCGTGGCTCTTCACCTCACGTCGTCTCGCTCTCGCCTGTGAGCGCCGTGCTCACCACTGTCACCCACACTGCACCCTGACCCGCCGCGATGGGCGCCACGGCCGAAGGGTGGCCCTCCCTCTGGGGCTTCCTTTTTGCGCCCGCCGGCCCGCTCGACCCTGAGGCATCCGCCGGCGCTGGCCGGCCCATCCCTATTACCACACACTCCCCTTCGCTCTCGCATCACTTTGGTGCGGGAGACGGTGTCTGCCCGTCTCCACCGATGCCGCCTCACTCTTCTCCGCTGGGCCGCAAGAGGCCACCCTCCACATCTCCTGTGGATGTGCGCGGCACGCACGCATCGCCACTGAACAAGAGCACCTGGACCCACGTCGTGTCGAGCGTGCTCGATATGGTGTGCGAGGAGAACGTGGCGGCAGAGGCCAACCTTCCCGGGTGGCAGGAGGACATCTCGGCCTTCTTCTCTGTGTCCATCCCACAGATGCCGACGGCCGCCTACGTGGACCGGCTGGTCACCTACTGCAAATGCTCGCCGACGGTGCTAACTGTGGCGCTCGTGCTCCTGGACCGATGCGCGGCGGCCGACTCGCGGCTGGCCGTCAGCGGCTACAACCTGCATCGGCTGCTGGTGACGGCGGTCATGCTGGCCTCCAAGAGCGTCGAGGACCGCACCTTCGCCAATGCCCACTTCGCGGTGATTGGCGGCGTGGAGGGCACCGCCGAGATGGCCAAGCTGGAACGCCTGATGCTGCACGCGCTTCAATGGCGGGTCCAAGTTGACGTTGGCACTATTTCGGTGTACCGTGCCCGTCTTGAGCAGCACAGTCGTGGCTCGCGCTCTTCATTTTTTTCTTCCACGCCGTCGTGAGTGCGGCGCACTTCTATTTTTGGCTTAACTTTTTCTATGTGCGAGCCGACCGACTCCACTGCCTTTCGCGCGGTAGACCTCGGCGTCTGTGTCGGGCCTCAGCGTCCACCTGATTGCTCTCACGCTTGTTCTCTCGTCTTGGGTTTTTTTTTGAGTGGGGAGGAGGGGAGAGTGCTTACCGGCTCCTGACATCAGCGACTGATCGTCTCGACTGCGCCGTCAGCCACCGCCTGGCTGCGCGTCTCGTCTGGAGCAGCGACAATAAAAACAACAGTTGTCATCAAGTCACTCTGAGGACACGAAGGAGAAGAAGTGGGGAGGGGGGCGGTAAGCAACAGCCAGGCTGCTCTGGGCCGTTGTCTCATGATCGGGCTGTAGTGTCTCGAGCAAAGCGCTGTAGGAAATGCAAACTCCACCACTACTGTTCACGCAGAGCAAGCAACAGAGGGCAGCAAGTACGCCAAGTGGGCCTCACTTCATGCAACAAAAAAACAAGCGGGAACCCGTGCTCACGCCCCCCACACCCCCACCTAAGCAAGTCCCGCGTCAATGTGGCACGACGTGCTGGCCAGCGGGTTGCTCACACTGTGCGAGCTGTTCGAAGCATGCCGCGATGACGAGAAGCTTTGGCGAGCAGAGCTTCCTGCCTCAGACCCAATCCCCACTGAGCAACCAGCATCTCCCACGCCGGCCTTGGCGGATGCGGTCCCTCCCGGCAATCCCGCCGACAACGACCGCTTGCCATCCGCCACAGGGGCCCCCAAGGAGTCGACGCCATTTGAACGGGCGACGCCGATCGGCATGGCAAGGGACGCCCGCGACTGCTGTTGGCCTGGCTGCCCAAGCGTTGCCGGTCGTCTGCCAGCAGCAGATCGGGCCCGTCGCGTCCCACAAAACGCCGACCCCGTTGCTTTGTCGACGACACCCAGGAACTTGCGCTCCAAGACGCCGAGCTCAGCCGACAGCGCGGACGGGGCGATGGGGTCCACTCGCAGGCTGACGCGAGGAGCCACCTTCACCTCCAAGTCGCAGCTGCTGCTGCTTGGGATGCTGCGCGGGGATGGCAAAGGAGCAGGGCCGCCCCCACCACCGTCAAGTGGATGACCGGCGACGCCACCGAATGCATCGTCATCGTGGTGAGCGCGGAGGGAAGGAGCAGGGTGAGGACGTCGACCATCGGCAGGTCGCTCATCCTCGCCAGGAAGGTGCATAGCCTCGTCCGCCCAGGAGGCGACCGACGGCCTCTCCACATGCGCACCTGACCGCGGCGGCAAACGTGTTCCCCCGGAACGAAATGCATTGGAGAAGTCGAACGGATCGGAGCGACGCGCGACAGTAGCCGGTACCACGTCGCCAACACCAAACCCATCGTCCAGACGCCGACGCATGGACCGAGGAGCGACCCGCAGGGAGTCACTGCCGCTGGCAGTGCCCGCTGCGTCCGGCTCCCGAGGAATTCTACGCTCACCGCCGTCCGCTGACACCTCCACGAATCTGGACCTGTATGCCGGCGGGGAGTCGTCCTCCAAGTTGGCCGCCTGGTGGCCAACAAAGTCGGGTGCCCCGTAGGTTGCTGCCGCCGGTAAAGCAAATGACGGTGCCGGGCCCCTTCCCGACTGGACGGAAAAGAAAGGGCTCGACGACCCATCGGGAGCCGTAGCAGCAGCAGCAGCAGACGCCCCCAATGACACACCTGCTTGGTGCGATAAGAACGCCGCCGACGCCATGGGCGGCAGAGAACAGCGGTCATCGGCCTGACGCGGGAAGTCGGCCAAGGGAGCGCCACGACGGTAGTCCAGGAGCGTCGATGACGACGGCGTACGGCGCCGTTGCTGCTGGAACCGCACCGTAACGTCCTCGTCGTTCTCAAACAGACGAATCCCATGGAGGGACGATATCTCGCCGTCGCTCGACGACTGCGGCGGCGGTGCGTGGCCTGCAGAGGGGGGCACGCCACGCCTGTCGTACGACGGGCTGGCACCAAAGCCGTCGTCCACCCCAAGCACGTCCCGCGCCTCCACCCGCTGCCGCACGACACGGTCCGGGATTGCCGGCAGGTCGTCCAAGCGACGTTTGGCGTGGTTCCGCTGCGCCGAGCGCTCGCCCGACGTACGTGCCGATGAGAACGATGACCAGCGGAGGCATCAGCCGGATGAGCCGGCGTGCCCAAAACGCTCGGAGGTCGATCATCCCTGTGTCGGCATGCTCTCGCTCGAGCAGCGTGGTGATCAAGAAGCCGCTGAGGAAGAAGAAGACCGTGACGCCGAATCGACCCGGAATGGGCAGGTTGTCCCAGGCGTGGGAAATCGCCACCACGGTGACAGCAAGAGCTCGAATGCCGTCGAGCGAGGGAATGTGCCCCTGGTTTCTTGCACCGGCCACGCGAACGTCACCAGCATTCGGCTGGCGGTTGATGGGCGGCGTCACCCAAGGAGTATCCAGCCAGCGGGAGTGGTCTCGGCAGAGCAAAGATGACCAGTCCACGCTTCGGGGACGTACCTGGTTGCGTCGTTCGATCGGAGAATCTCGGGGTACGAGCACCAGAACTGCTCGCAGAGCAGGACTACCCAACTGCTCAAGGCGCCCCCGAGATCGACCGAAAAGTTGACCGTGAGCGCTCCTATCGACTTCCAATCAACGAAACGTGCCGAACGCGGTGCCGTGATCGTCGAGTACGTCCTCGTGCTCGGCATTCTCGGGCTCGGGGCCGTGCAGGTCGCTGCGCTTGTATCCGACGGCACCGAAGACTACGTCGAGGACACATCGGTCGAGATCGGTCGGGAGCAGTTGTGGTTGCCGAACACCACGACGTCGACCATTCCCCCGACCACTGCTGCACCCACCACTGCTGCACCCACCACCACAGCCGCTCCGACGTCGAGTACCACAGCAGCACCCACCACAGCTGCACCAACGACGAC
>ENA-ORXT01005551-ORXT01005551.1-marine-metagenome-genome-assembly--contig:-NODE-5551-length-12318-cov-4.653950_pt1 | contig 12318 bp, 9 predicted proteins | sample MGYA00237868_ERZ511482 | MGnify/ENA metagenome assembly ERZ511482 | reverse complement strand
GCGCTGGCGTTGCCAGAGGACGAGGGGCGGGCGAAGCCGGCTTCGCCCGCAACTCGCCGGGGACGTCGAGTTCCACCCCTAAAGCGCCATTCAGCATAGGGCCCTCTGTCGCATGCAGGGAACCGCCGGGTTGGAATGGCTCAGCGGGCAGGTGCGCTACGCAGAACCGAGAGGCTTCTCCTGTCGATGGAAGGAGCGCACTGCAGGCTTAGGAATCGCTAGATTAGCGTTCTCTCTATTCTCGATCCCTCGATTTCACGAAGTCGATCACCTTCTGGTCGTCGTCTTCTGCGCTCCACACGGCGCGCAGGAAGTCGGCGGGATGGACGTCGATCTGAGAAAGGAAGGCCATGTCGCCGCTGCAGCCGAACATGATGTCGGGATCGAGTTCGCCGCGGAGCTTTGCGCGTGCCTTGGCGAGGATGCGCGGGAGCCATTGATAGCCGCCGAGTTCGACATCGCGACCGGGCAGATCTGCGGGGCGCAGGGTCTGGTCGGAGGTGGCTCCCTCCATGACGACCTGAAAGAAGTCGCGGCGCGCGGAAGCCACGAGCAAGGCGGTCTCTGCACTCGGTTCCCCGCCGTCGCTGTCGACATGATCCTCGACGAAGTCAAAGAACTCGCGGGTGCGATAGCCGATCCGCTTGAGGAACTTGAGATCGGTCTCCGAGTAGTAGCTCTCGAAGTCGCGGTTGCCGGAGCGGTACTGCTCGCAGCAGCGGTCGAACAATTCGCGGAAGCCGGAGGCCCAGGTGATAGATGGCATGATCAGGGTCGAGGGTCGAAGTTGAGTAGGGAAGAGTAGAGTAGAGCAGAATAGCGCAGAGCAGGCGGACTATTTCGAGGCGAGTGCTCCGCGGGTCGGCAGATCGCTGCCGCCCTCGAGCTTGCCGAGGATCTTGCGGACGGCTTCGTCGGAGGTGATGCCATGTTTCTCGCGGAGGATTTCGACCTTGCCGTGCTCGATGAATTCGTCGGGCCATCCGATCCGCACGACGGGTGTGTGGATGTCGGCGTCGTGGAGCAGCTCGATGATGGAGGCGCCGAACCCGTTGGCGAGAACATGGTCCTCCAGAGTGCATACCACCGAGCATTTTTCGGCGTACCTCTTGATGGTGTCGGCGTCGAGAGGCTTGATCCAGCGGGGGTTGATGACCGCAACGGAAAGACCTTGTTCCCGGAGGACGATGGCGGCTTCCTCGGCAAGATCGAACATGTTGCCGAGGCCGAAGAGAGCGACGTCATCGCCGTCTTCGACGATCTCGGCTTCGCCGATCTCGAGGATCTCGGGCTTGCGGTCGCCGATCAGCTGGTTGGGGCCTTCGCCGCGCGTGTAGCGGACGGCGATGGGGCCTTCGTAGTTGGCCATCGTCCAGAGCATGTCGACGAATTCGGCTTCGTTGCGCGGCTGCATGTGCACCCAGTTGGGGACGTGGCGAAGGTAGCCGATGTCGAACAGGCCGTGGTGCGTGGGGCCGTCGTCGCCGGAGAGGCCGGCGCGGTCCATGCAGATGCGGACGGGCAGGTTCTGGATGCCGACGTCATGAATGAGCATGTCGTAAGCCCGCTGCATGAAGGTCGAGTAGATCGTCAGGAAAGGCTTCAGTCCCTGGGTCGCGAGACCACAGGCGAAGAGAGCCGCGTGTTCCTCTGCGATGCCGACGTCGAAGTAGCGCTCGGGAATCTCTTTCTTGAAGACACTGAGTCCGGTGCCTCCCGGCATGGCGGCGGTGATGGCGACGATCTTCTCGTCCTCCTTGGCGAAGTCGGTGAGCGAACGGGCGAAGACCTGGGAGTAGGTGGGTGATTTCCCGGGAGCGGTCTCGCCGGTCTCGCGGTTGTAGGATCCGAGGCCGTGGAACTTGCCGGGGTTGGCGAGGGCGGGCTCGTAGCCGCGTCCCTTCTCGGTGACCACGTGGAGGATGGCAGGCTCGTCCTGCTCCTTGAGAAACTCGAAGGTGCGCAGGAGGGTGGTGATATCGTGCCCGTCGACTGGGCCGTAGTATCGGAGCCCGAATTCCTCGAAAATCACGCTGGGCCAGAGAAGGTTCTTGGCGCCTTCCTCGACCTTGCCGACGATCTTGCGCATCCCTTCTCCACCGATCTTCTCCAGCCACTCGGCGGCCTTGTCGTGAAGTCCTGCGTAGGTCTTGTTGGTGGCGATCCGATTGAAGTAGGAAGCGATGGCTCCGACGTTCTTGTCGATGGACCATTCGTTGTCGTTGAGGACGAGGATGAATTTCTTGGTCGCCTCGGTGACGTTGTTGAGCGCTTCGAAAGTGGGTCCGCAGGTGAAAGCGGCGTCTCCGGCGACGCAGACGACGTTCTCGTCGGTGCCATTGAGATCACGGGCGGTGGCCATGCCAAGCGCAGCGGAGACGGCGGTGCCCGCGTGGCCGGCGCCGTAGCAGTCGTGCTCGCTTTCCGTGCGCAGCAGGAATCCGTTGAGGCCCTCGTAGGTGCGGATGGTGTCGATCGTATCCCAGCGACCGGTGAGCATCTTGTGGACGTAGCCCTGATGGCTGACGTCGAAGAGGAACTTGTCCTTGGGCGTGTCGAAGACACGATGCATGGCAATCGAGAGCTCGACGACACCGAGGTTTGGGCCGAGGTGGCCGCCGGTCTCGGATAGAGAACTGATCAGACGGTCGCGGATCGCCTGAGCGAGTTCCTCGAGGCGTTCCTCGGGGAGATCCTTGACGTCCTGAGGGGACTTGATTTCCGGGAGTGGTCCGGAATCAGAAGAGCTGTTCTGCGTCGTCATCTTGGTCTTCGGGGGGAAGGGCTTGCCGATTTTCGCCGGCATCCGTCTCTTCCATAATGGTCAGTCTGGCGGCACCGCGTCGGGCGGCAGTGGGGTCGATGGCCTCGACTCGCTGCCGTGCGGCGGTGAGTGATTCCTGGCATCGCTTGAGTAGCCGGGTGCCCTCTTCGTAGCTGGCGACCAGCTCCTCGAGGGGCATGCGACCGCCTTCAAGATCCTCGACGATGCCCTCGAGAAGATCGAGAGCGTCCTCGAAGCTAGGCTCAGGGGCCTGCTTGGTCTTGGTCTTGGACTTGGACTTTGAGTCGGGCATCGGGTGAGAGTCCACTAACGGGCGAATCGCCTTGGGGGCAAGCAAAGTTGGGAAGGAAAAAGCTGAGAATCGCACGCCGAAAGCTGGGAAGAGGATGCCGGATGGCGGATGCCCACAGAACAGTCGCCGGGTCTCTGGCGGAGTTCTAGTCCACGTGGGGAGCAGCGTACTTTGCCAGACGTGCGTAAAGTCTCCCGCCAAAGAGTGCAATCCGCCACGTGCGACCTCGTGCGCTGACGAGAAGCGTGGAGGTGGAGCCGAAGAAATTTCGCCGCTGCTCGAGGCGATCAACCGACTCCCACGGAAAGAACAGCGGTCGGTGCCCGCTCTTGAAGAACATGACGGTCGCCACTCGCACGCCTTCTTCGGAAACCGAGACCTTGAGGCAGTTCTGGTAGCTGGAGAAGAGGCGCACTCTGCCGCTGGCCGGGAAAAACGTTTCGCCGACAGCCGGTTGGTCCGTTTCGAACGATCGGGCGAGGCTGCTCCAGCCGCTCAGCCGGGAGATGAGCCAGCAGGTACTCATCCACAGGAGTGGAAAGAAGACGAGGAAGGCGGCAATTTGCGGGATCGCTGTCTGGACGTCTTTCATGTTTTCGAAGGGTGATCGGTCATGCAGGGGCTATTCCCGGAGGGCATCGATTTCCGCCAGCTGGTCGCGAACCTCGAGAGCGTTGACGACCCCTGGCACACGGATCATGCCTGCGCCGGCCGGGCCACCGGCGGTCGTGCTCATGCAAAGGGTCGAATGACCGAATCGCTCTTCCCTTTTCGACTGAGAGACTGCGTAGTCTACGATGGCACGAAAGTGGATTTTGCTGTCCATGGCGCCACCGGTCCTGGGAGAGATGTAGTTGAATCGAAGGAAGGCGCCCTCCACTCGCAGGCGAAGTTGATCCGCGCGGCGCCTGGCGGATCGATGCACAAACACCCAATAGGCCAATACTCCGATCAGTCCTCCGATGACCGCACACAGAGCCAAGGTGCCACAAAAACCCAGAACGATCTCCTGCGGGGAAGGGGCGGAAAGCTTCTCCACTTTGGACGAGGCACCGGCCACCCCGATGAGCAAGCCCAATCCCAATCCCAGAATGACGCAAGCGCGGGACCCCTGCTTTTGATACCAGTCACCGAGGGCCTTCCGATCGATGCTGAACTCAATCACTTCTTCAAAGCCATCCCCTTTTCTCATCCCCGAAGATCCATCCTTCTGGCCGGGTCCGCCATTACACACGGGATCTGCATTTCTACTCGGAGCGGCCAGCCTCTCGGCAGGTTCGGCAAGAAGCGCAGTTTTGGGTTGGGACAAGGGTCCCTCCTCTTCCGGCGCCGCTCTCTCGGAGGCGCAGGGATGTCCAGTCCACCTCGACCAAACTCAGATGCTCTACGAGTAGAGTGCGCTAGATCGAGTAGGGAGCCCGCATCTCTCTGGAGAGCATGGCGGTGGCTCGCTCATCGCCTTCGACCTGTTCGGTGTCGGGGTCCCACTTCAGCTGCTTGCGGCCAAGCCGGAGCATGATGTTGCCGAGGTGGGCGATCGAGATCGTGCGGTGCGCGGCCTCGATGGGGGCGATGCATTCTTCGCCGCTGTAGACGCAGTCGATGAAGTTCGCGTAGTGGTTCTTGCTTTCGTAGAGCTTGATCTCGTCGTCCTGGATCTTCTCGCGGGCGAGGGTGTAGGGCGTGAACTCGAGCTTGCCGCGGTCGACGTAGAGACTCCTGCCGTTGTCGCCGATGAAGGTGCAGCCGGTCGGATGGCTGTCGCTGATATCAAGGACCGTGCCATCCTGGTAGGTCGCCTTGTACGAGAAGGCGGTGGGCGTGTTGTAGAGTTCGCCGGGGTCGGGGAGGGTGGCGCTTCCCTCGCTGAACAACACCGGGCCGGTGGCCTCCTTGTCCAGCGCCCACTGCGCGATGTCGATGTGATGCGCGCCGAAGTCGGTGATCATCCCCCCCGAAAAATCAAAGTTGTGACGCCACTGGAGTGGGTGGAGTGCGTGACTGTAGGGTCGGACCGGGGCGGGCCCGAGCCACTGATTCCAGTCGAAGTTGCCGGGCACCTCGGCCTCGCCTTTCTGGTCGGCCTGCTGGTTCCAGTTGTTGTGTCCGCCGGGGAGACCGACTTTCACCGTGGTCACCTTGCCAAGCCGTCCGTTGCGCACGAATTCAGCGGCCATGCGGAAGCGGGTATCGCTTCGCTGCTGGCTTCCGGTCTGCCAGGTGATCCCCGCTTCCTTGACGGCATCGCTCATCTTGCGGCCCTGATCGACGGTGAGAGCGAGTGGTTTCTGTCCGTAGATATGCTTGCCGGCTCTGGCGCCTTCGATGGCCATGATGGCGTGCCAGTGATCGGGGGTGGCGATGTTGATCGAATCGACGTCGGCAGCCGCGAGCACCTCCCGGAAATCGGCGTGGGTGCGGCAGTCGGCATTGCCATAATGGGCATCGACGCGCTGTTTGCCGGCTGCCCGGCCGCCCGTCAGTTCGCCGCTGTAGCCGTACTGCTTGCCTTCCTCGTTCGGATCGCAGATCGCGATCAGCTGCACACGCTTGTCCTTGAGGAACTCGCCGATGGTGTGGTGGGCGATCGTTCCGTAGCCGAGGTAGGCCATGGTAATCCGCTCGGAGGGAGCGGGCCGATCCCCGAGTCCGAGCGCGCTCGAGGGAATGATGGTGGGAGCCGCCACGGCGGCGGCGGTGTTTCGGAGAAAGCGGCGTCGGGTGGTCATGCTGGCCGAAACCTAGCAACATTTCATCGCGAAGGGAAGACCTTGTGCAGCACGCTCCGGGCGGCGCCGTGGCCGCACATGCCGTGCACCCCGCCACCGGGCGGCGTGGAGGCCGAGCAGAGAAAGAGCCGGGGATCGGGGGTGGCGTAGGGATCGCGCTGCACCACCGGGCGCGTGAAGAGCTGCCGCCAGTCCTGCGCGCCGCCGATGATGTCGCCTCCGACGTAGTTGGGGTTGTAGCGCTCGAAGTCGGCGCACTTCATCTCATGGAGCGCGAGCACGGTCTTGCGGAATCCCGGCGCGAAGCGCTCGATCTGGCCGAGCACGGCCTCCCGATGATCAACCGTCGATCCGGAGGGCACGTGGCAATAGGCCCAGGCCACGGCTTTCCCTGCCGGGGCTCGGGTCGGATCGACGAGACTCGGCTGAGTCAGGAGCGTAAAGGGCTGATCGACGTGACGGCCCTCCCAGCAGGCACGCTCCGATTTCTCGATCTCGGCGATTGGCCCGCCAAGGTGAACGGTCCCCGCTCGCTGCAGCTCGGGATTGCTCCAGGAGATCGGACCGGAGAGAGCCATGTCGAGCTTGTAGACGCCGGCCCCATGACGAAAGCGGTCGAGGCGGTTGCCGAAACTCTCCGGCAGCTCTTCGCCCGCGATCTTCACCAGCTGCGCGGGATTCAGATCGAAGAGATAGGCTTTCGCCGTCGGAAGATCGCTCATGGCGCGAATCCAGCGTCCGGTTTCGATGCTGCCTCCGAGTTCTTCGAAAAGCGCCGCCATGGCCTTCGCCACGGATTGCGACCCGCCTCTGGCAAAAGGCCAGCCCACCGCATGACCGGCCGCCATCAGTACCGTGGCGACTCCGCTCGTGAACATCTGATTGAGCGGGAGAATGGAGTGCGCGGCGTTGCCTGCAAAAAGGGCTCGCGCTTCGGTCTCGCGAAAAAGCACCCGCGCGGCCGGCGCCGCCGGAAGCATCGCGCGCATCCCGAAACGCGCGAACGAGATCGGATGACGCGGCAGCCCGATCGGCCGGAGGATGTCCGTGCACAACTCGGGAAGCACCTTCACGATCGGCTCAAAGTAGCGGCGGTAGTTTTTCTCGTCACGGCCCAGACCAGCAGCCGTCTCGCGGACGTCGCGGTGAAGAAGTGCCGCGCGCCCGCCGTCGAGAGCATGCGCGACCGGGACTTCGGGCTGAGCCCACTCCAGGCCGTAGCGCTCGAGCGGCAGCGAGGCGAGGAACGGCGAGAGAATCCCCATCGGATGCGCCGTGGAGCAGACGTCGTGCTGGAAGCCCGGCAGCGTGAGTTCGGCGGTCCGCATCCCGCCCCCGATTTCGTCGTGACCCTCGATGACGTGCACCCGCAGTCCCTCATTGGCGAGAGCGATCGCCGCGGCCAGGCCGTTCGGTCCTGAGCCGACCACCACGGCATCAAGTTCTGTTGAACCGAGGGGAGCGGGAACAGGATCAGTCCGATGGTTGCTGGAGGCCACGCCCATGCCTACACTCCCGCCAAGCCAATGGCAAAGTCCGGAACGAACGACCCAAAACAGGAAGCCCTCCGCTCCCTGCCCGCCGTGGAGGCGATCCTCCAGGAACTCACCGAGGAAGACCTGTCGGGTGTCCCGCGACCCGTCGTCGCTGACCTCGTCCGGGACGAAGTCGATCGCATTCGCCGGGAGATTCTTGGAGGAAAAGGCGGTCCGGCTCCCGCGGATGCTGCCGCCGTGCAGCGCCGCGTCGCTGCCGCTGTCCGCCGATTCGGCTCGACCCGACTGCAGCCGGTCATCAACGCCACCGGCGTGCTTATCCATACCAATCTTGGTCGGTCCCCGCTGGGCGCGCGCCAGGCCGATGCCCTCCGGCAGATTGCCACCCGCTACAACAACCTCGAGTTCGATCTCGACACCGGAGGTCGCGGCGTCCGTGCCGCCTACGTCGAGCGCCTCCTCGCGACGCTGTGCCAGGCCGAGGCCGCTACGATGGTCAACAACTGCGCCTCCGCCCTCGTGCTGGTACTCCGCAACCTCGCCTCCGACCCCGAGAAAAACGAAGTCATCGTGTCGCGCGGCGAACTCGTCGAGATCGGCGGCGGATTCCGCATCCCCGACATCATGGAAGCGAGCGGCGCCAAACTCGTCGAGGTCGGCACCACCAACAAGACCCGCATCGAGGATTACGAGGATGCCGTCACGGAACGCACTGCGCTGGTGATGAAAATCCACCGCTCGAACTTCTACATCGAGGGCTTCACCTCGTCCCCGACCGTCGAGGAGCTGTCCGCACTCGCCGACCGCGTGGGCATTCCCTTCTTCGAGGACCTTGGCAGCGGCGCCATGATGCAGACCGATCAGCTGGCTCCGATCGAGCATGAACCCACTCCCATCGAGCAGCTCCGCCGCGGCGCTCATCTCCTCTGCTTCAGCGGCGACAAGCTGCTTGGCGGACCTCAGGCCGGCATCATCGCCGGCCGGCGCGATCTGGTTGCGCGCATTAAGAAGGAGCCCTTCTTCCGAGCCGTCCGCTGCGACAAGCTGATCCTCACCGTCCTTCAGGAAACTGTGTCCGCCTATCTCGAGGCCAAGAGCGATCCCGATCCCAGTCCCGAGATCCCCACCATCCAGATGATGAAGCTCAGCCTCGACGAAGTGCGCGCCCGCAGCGAGGCCTTCGCGGCCCGAGTCGAAAAGGCGACCTCTCTGAGTTGCGAGATCGTCGAGGGCATCTCCCGCGTCGGCGGCGGCACGATGCCGCGCAGCGAAATGCCGTCCGCCAAGATCATCCTCACCCATCCCGACCAAGGCGCGACAGACCTCGCCCAGTGCCTGCGCGAAGGACGACCCGCCGCCGTGGGCCAGATCGAGGACGACCGGCTCCTGCTCGATCTACGCACCGTCTTCAGCGATCAGGAGGACGAACTTCTGCAAGCCTTGAAGGGCGCTTCCGTCTAACTCCAGTAATCCCCCCACCATATGGAGACCCGTCACTTCATCGTCGGCAGCGCCGGCCACATCGACCACGGCAAGAGCACGCTCGTCGAGGCCCTCACCGGCACCAACCCGGACCGCCTTCCCGAAGAGCAGAAGCGCGGCATGACCATCGACCTCGGTTTCGCACATCTGCCGCTCGTGCACGAAGGCGTCGAGTACAGCCTCGGTCTCATCGACGTCCCCGGTCACGCCGACTTCGTCAAGAACATGGTCGCCGGGGTAGGGGCCATCGACCTCGCCATGCTCGTGGTCGCCTGCGACGACGGATGGATGCCTCAGACCGAGGAGCACGTGCAGATCCTCGACTACCTCGACGTCCCCGCCGGCATCGTCGCCCTGACCAAGAGCGACCTCATCGATGATCCTGCCGCCAAGATGGAAGAGGTCGCCGCCGAGTTGAAAGGCACTTTCTTCGAGGGCGCACCGATCATCCCCGTCTCCGCTCTCGGCGACCTCGGAATGGCTGACCTTAAGCTCGCGATGCTGAAGCTGCTCGCTGCCCAGAAAGCCCCCGCTGATCGCGGAAAACCCCGCCTCGCCGTCGATCGAGTCTTTTCCCCGAAAGGCATCGGCACTGTCGTCACCGGCACCCTCACCGGCGGGACGCTCAAGGCTGGCGCCGAGGTCGTCGTCGAGCCGTCCGGCCACAAAGCCACCGTTCGCAGCATCCAGAGTCACCTCCAGAAAAGTGACATCGCGTATCCCGGCATGCGGACCGCGCTGAACCTCACCGACCTGGCCGCCGGTCGCAGCACCGGGGAAAAGGGTGTCGGTCGTGGCGACACCGTTCTCGGCGAATCGATCGGTGCCTCCGACACCTTCGACGTCCTGCTCCGCAAGCACGACCGCGTCGTGGCGGGTCAGCCCAAGTCGCTCCAGCTACTCAAGGACGGCCGCAAGGTCCGTGTCCACCTCGGCAGCGCTGGGCTCGACGCCCAGGTCTTTCTCGTCGATGGCGGCAAGCTCGAACGCGGCCGCGAGACGATCGCCCAGATCCGCTTTGCCAAACCCGCCTTTGCCCTCGCCGGCGACCGCTTCGTTCTTCGTGACTGGGGTCAGCATGGAACCGTGGCCGGGGGCATCGTCCTCGATCCGCGCGCTCGGCGCCGTCATTTCCACACCGACGCGAGAAAGGAGTCCAACGTCACCGTGGCCGCCTCACTCGATGAACCCGCCGAGTATCTCGCCGCCGTCGTGCAGAATCGGCTCGCCGCCCCTGCGGAGGAAGTTTTCCGCCTGTCCCCCTTCTCCCCCGAACAACTCAAGACCGCCGCAGAGCAGTCGGAGGATGTTCTTACTGCCGACGGTTGGCTCATGGACGCCGCATTCTGGAACGGCAAAGCCGCGTCCTCGCGCAAGATCGTCGAGACCTTCCACGAGACCCAGCCGGACGAGACCGGCATGCCCATCGCCGACCTCCGCACCGAGCTTGCGATGCCCTCCCAGGAAGTCTTCGATCTGCTCCTCGCGTATCTCGAGAAAGAGGAAGGCTTCACCCGAAGCAAGGGGCGCTTCACTGCCCCCGGTCACAAGCTCGAACTCCCCGCCCATCTTGTCGCGGCCGGTGATCGCATCCGCAGGCAGCTCGACTCCGCGAATCCTCTCGAGCCTCCTGCTCCCTCCGAGATGATTGTCAGCGAAGACGATCAGCAGGCCCTGCGGTTCCTCGTCGAGACCGGCGAAGTCATCCAGCTCGACCCCAAGGCGATCCTCTCCGCTGCCGCGTACGAAGTGGCTCGTGAGAAAGTCGTCGCCCATCTCACCGCCGAGAAGAAAGCCACGGCCAGCGAGCTTAGGCAGATCCTCGGCACCACCAGGCGGGTGCTCATTCCACTCCTCGAACGCCTCGATTCGAGTGGGGTGACGCAGCGGATCGAGGAGTTCCGGGTGTTGAGGAGAAAGAGTTCGTAATTGCGAATAGCAGTAGGTAGACCGCGGCGACTGACTCGTAGCCCTCCAAAGCGGCTCCGCAGCAACGCCATCGCCCTCTACGATGGATTCCGCATCGACTGCATGGCGCTTGGTTAAGGGAGGTTCCCGGCCGTGACGGGAACCCCGAACCGAGAAAAAAGGGTAAAGGTAGGGCGGGGCGTCCTCGACCCGCCGTCGTGGCAGCAGGCAACGCGAGGCGGTCGCTGGGCGCTCCCTTCGGCGGGTCCGGAGGCCCGCGCCCTACCACCGCTGCGAAATCCTCGACCCGCCTTGATGGAAAACGGCCATTCTCGGCCTAACCAAGCGCCACTCCGCATATGCTGCCTCCATGCTCAACGATCCCCCCATGCGGCGCGCGCGGATTCTCCTCGGTGTGATCCTCTTCTCTGCGGCTACCGGTTAAAATAGGAAAAATTTGGGACCTCTGCGTAGACGAATTCGTGAGAGCCCGTGTGAGGGGGGGACCGGCGTCCCGCCGGTCAGCAGAGCCTTCGCCGACCGGCGGGACGCCGGTCCCCCTCTCTTCGTGGTCATCTCTCGAAGTGCCGCCAACCAGGTGTCGCCCCTTCTTGCCTCTGCCCGTTCACTTTGCCGCCCCATCGTGCTCATCGATCCCCAACAACTCCGGGTCCTCGCTGTTCTCGCCTTCGATGGTCGGGATCGGCCGGAAGCTGAACCACTCATCGAGGCCGATCTTTCCTTCCGGCACAGCGTAGATGCCACCGAATATTTTGATCACCCCCATCGTGAGCTTGGACTCCGGACCGACGGCACCATCGACTACCGACAGCCGATATCGAACCGCGTAGTGGGGTGATCCCAAATACGCGCCTTCAGGATCTTTCGCCTTCGCTGGCCGACCTGAAGCCAGATAGAGTGTGCCTTCTCGTGCCCCCGGTGGAAGCGGGTAGTCGATTTGCCAGACCTCCCCCTCGGAGACGACCTGCGCGTAAATGGGTTGGTCGGGAACGCTCGGATTCTGGCTCGTACTCGATTTGGAGGATTCGTCTCGCAGTTGCGTCGTCAGGTGGGTTGACCTGCGAATCGTGTCATTGAAGAGCCGGGGGGTCGCCTTCGGAGCCCGAGTGATCGTGAGCCGGAGAAATCCAGGGCTCAATCCCGCGCCTGCAGGTAAAGCGGAACCGACCGCAAGGGTGTCTCCATTTGCATTGACCATTTCGAGATCAAAGAAAGCCGTTGAGTAGAAGCCTCCGTTGAAGAGATGCTCACTCCGTTCGTCGTTGCCTCGATAGTAGCGACCTCCGAAGCGGCTCGGCTCAGCGAGATCGAAGATATGGTTTCGTTCGCGCCCATACTGGCCTCCTTTCATTGCCCTGATCGCGGCATCCCGCTCGGTCACCGCGCTTCGCCACTGCCCGCGATATTGAAGGATTGCTCCCAGCGCGACCAAAGCAACGAGAATCATCCCCGCCTTCTTGCGCAGCGGGCCGACTGGACTCTGGCTCGCACGGGTCCGTCGCTCCAGCGCCACTAACACCAGGAGCACAAGAATGAAGGCCGGCGCGAGGACCTTGGCATGATTCATATGTCCGCTGAGCCAAGCCCCATAAGGCTGAGTCACCC
>ENA-ORXT01005550-ORXT01005550.1-marine-metagenome-genome-assembly--contig:-NODE-5550-length-12321-cov-14.769356_pt1 | contig 12321 bp, 6 predicted proteins | sample MGYA00237868_ERZ511482 | MGnify/ENA metagenome assembly ERZ511482 | reverse complement strand
ATAGCTTAGAACTTACTTTGACTGTATAAAATTCCCCAAATGGATTTCTTGCCGATGTCTCTATACCCCTATCTTAATAGGTATGTAGAGTTTATTATTGAGCTTACATTACACATACTTACAAGACTAAGAAAAGAGACAACCATATCAGTGCTATTAGAGTGAGTTTTTAGTCTTATCGTTTTACAATATAGATTAAAGATGTAATGGTTTTCACATGTGGTCTGTTCGTAATGGATAGAGGCAATTTAACTGGGTTACTTATGCTTGATATGGTCATATACAAATATAGACACTACTGAATGGATCTTCTTAGAAACTAAGCATGTGTCTCTTTACAATCCGATGTTTTGAATATGTTTGAAACTGATACACTAGAACTCGAATTTTACAGAAATCTACATCGTAGTATGAATGCTTGTATTTATACGATTGATTTGGAGAGCTATACTATAGACTGGGTGAATGATAATGCCATATTGAATGATGTGGTAGGGTTAAGTAAAGAGGAGATATTGTCTCAAGGGGGGCACATTGCAGCGAAGTTGTTAGCTAATCCAGATTTTAATGAGTCTGTTACGATCGCTGTGGACAAGTTTAAGGAAGATCCTAATTTGTCATGGGCTGGTGTATATCGAATTATGCATAAGGATGGACATATGAATTGGGTTATTTATTCCACTGCTACTTTGGAAGTCGATGAACATGGAAAGGCAATTAGAACGGTTTGCGTAGCCATAGATCCTAATCATATTTTGAATACCCCAGAGACCTTAGATGACTTTATAAAATATATTAAAGAACTGCGCTATAGACATGTCAGAGAAAAGCTTACTGAAAGACAGAATGAAATATTAAAGTTGATTATCTCTAATCACTCTGTAGAAGCTATAGCGAAATTACTAAGCATCTCTAAATACACTGTCGTTGATCATAAAAAATTATTGTTTAAAAAGTTAGAAGTAAAGAACTCCAAAGAACTATTTGCGAAAGCGCAATTGATAGGAATTGGCAAGTGATACCCCTTCGTAGAGGGGTAGTACATGGAAGTAAGTTTTATTAGTTTTAAATGAAATAAGGAGAAGAACAAATCTAAAAGTCGTTCACTTTCGAATAGGAAATTTTCCGATTTAAAAGGTCAAATTTAAAATACGGTTATCAGCTTATCGAGCATTGATTTGTCAATAAGTTAATTCTAATTATGGGTTACCTATGCCTGATAGCTTCATTTAAAAGTATAAATACTATCGAATGGACTTATTAAAGAATAATGTCTGTATCAAAGAAACATTTCTTTCAATTCTCTAAATCCCTTAGTTATGTCAAAGACTTTATTCTTTTTAACATTAATGGTTTGTTTACCCTTTTTAACCGTCTATGGCCAAGCTGTCGATATGGCCGAAATAAAACCAGATGGCATTGTGGTGCCAGTGGTGGATCATACCGCAGTCGTAAATCCAGATGAAGGTCAGTTGATCTTTAATCCTATGACAAATACCTATTGGTTCTATGATGGAGGACAGTGGTATGAACTATCCACAAATAGAATCAATGATGCCGATAATGATACACACATCGATGTAGACGATTTCGATAATGATCAGATTGTCTTTACAACAGATAGTACAGAGTATGGTAGAATCTTTAAAAATCCAAAAGGAATTCATGTTTTCTCCTTATACAATGATGGTGTACAAAGAGGAAATGTCGTTTTTGGAATTAACAGTGGAATGAATCTTGACACAACTGGATTCTGTTGTAACTCACTTTTTGGTGAAGAGGCAGGCCGAGAGCTTACATCTGGAGCTACTAATGTCATGATGGGTACAGGTGCTGGCAGGAGTAGTACCACTGCAAGTGGCAATACTTTTATAGGTACTGATGCAGGAGAAGCGAATATTGATGGCTATGGCAATGTATCTTTAGGAAAATCCGCAGGTTATAGTAATATGAATTCATCTGTTAATGTAGCAATAGGAATTGAAGCAGGCTTTAAAAATATAGCTGCTGATAATACATTGATAGGTGGTGCAGCAGGTAGAGAAAGTACGACAGGAGAAGGGAATACTTTTATAGGTGCTTATTCAGGCTATTCGAATACCACAGGAAGAAATAATGTAGCAATAGGCATCAGATCAGCAGAGAATAATAATACAGGTGAAAATAATGTGGTCATTGGTCGTTACGCAGGCCAAAATGCAGTTAGCGATTCTTCTGTTGTCATCGGAAATTTTGCAGGCTACTATAGTCAAGGTTCTAGTAATATAATTATTGGCTCTGGAGCAGGTAAAGAAAATTCAGAGTCTTACAATATCATAATGGGACAAGATGCAGGAGTTAATAATGAAGGTCAGTCAAGTATCATCATCGGATGGAATGCCGCTCAAGGGAATTCAAAAGATGATTTATTGGCAATAGGAGAAGAAGCTGGTTTATATAATGATGGGATTAATAACACTTTTGTGGGTAAGAGGGCAGGTAAAGAAAATACGACTGGGAGTAATAATTCTCATTTTGGAAATTTAGCTGGACAAAATAATCAAACTGGTAAAGACAACACTTTAATAGGCTATGTATCAGGTGCCGATATTAATGGCGTGGAAAATACCTTTGTTGGTTCTTTTTCAGGAAATGGAGTTAATACCGGTGATCGAAATATTTATATCGGTACTGCTACAGGTCTTGGGAATGACGGTGGAAGTAGTAATGTTTTCATTGGGACAGATGTAGGAAGGAACTTCACTGCTGCTTCACCTGCTTCTGATCGTTTAATGATCGATAATACTGATACTCCATATCCCTTGGTCAGTGGACAATTTGATATTGATGTACTAACCATTCATGGTAAGACAGAATTGAGAGGCCAAACAGGCATTGTCATTATGGAAGCTTTTCATGATGGGCTTAATGGACAAGTTACAGTCGAAGGTGCTGTTTCAACTAATCTTGTGGATGCAGAAATTGCCAAGATTTCAGATTTTATTAAGCTTCAAGAAAGAACTGTTCTTCCAGCTCCTTCTTGTGCTACTGCCGATGATGAAGGAACTATTTATTATGGAATTAACATGGTAGGCGGAGGGCAAGTTAATAATGGCTTATGGCTGTGCAATGAAACAACGACAAATAATTATCAATGGACCCAATTAAACTAAGTAAGTTTTTTATTCTTCTCTTAAACTTAGAACTCTGGATGTTTCAAAGCCATTGTTCATTGCAATGGCTTTGGAATATTTCATTTCATAAATTTTTTAATAAATGAGCACTATTATATTTTTTATAATCTCAGTTTTTTCATTGTGCATTAATTCTTATCATCAATTCTTTTCAAATGATCAATTTCTAACTGATAATCAAAAATTAACTGCTTCAATAAATATCAGTAAAAGCGCTTTAGATGGAACAGATTTTCAAGAAATAGTTATTGGACAATCCGCATACTTTAAAATAACAGTGACCAATACAGGTTCAGAAGATTTAGATAATGTTACGGTTACAGATCCTCTTTCTCCTGACTGTGATCAACTGATAGGATCGCTGACTGCTGGTGCAAATTTTACGTATACATGCTCGATAGATAATGTGTTTTCTGACTTTACTAATGTTGCAACGGTGACTGGTTCTCCAGCTGGAGGTGATCCGGATGTAATGGACACTGATGCTACAGAAGTATACACATTGACACCAGGTATTGTCATAGAGAAATCAGCTATTGACGGAACTGATGTGCAAGAAGTACCAGAAGGAGGAACAGCATCTTTTGAAATCAGTGTGTACAATGTCGGGCAGATTTTACTATCTAATGTAACTGTCATGGATCAGTTATCTCCTAATTGTGATTTATTGATTGGGACATTAAATGTAGGGGAGTCATTTACTTATACATGTTCTATTGATAATGTGATTGGAGATTTTACCAATGTAGCTAGCGTTGATGGAGAGTCACTGGTTTTTAATGTAGGAACTTCTGATGTTGATCATACGGATGTCATTGTTATTTCTGATCCTAATGTATTAATAGAAGCCGAAGGAGGAGATGTATTTACAACTAACTCAAAATATGGTATGATTATGAAATCTCCATCTGGTCTCTGTTTTAGACTGAGAGTTGAGGATTCAGGGAATCTAACTACTGAAGAGGTGACTTGTCCACAGTGAGCTTTTAATTATTGGCACTTTTAGAGAACCCTTATCTATAAACGTTGAATAAAGAAATATCAATGAACTACTTCAAAATTTCACTCTGTGCTTTTTTTATGAATATAACATTCGCATGTTTTAGTCAAAGCATAGATTCAGAAATCGACTGGCGCAATATTTCAGGTCGAGATTTTAAAGATGCAAAATGGTATGAGATTATGGATGACCCTGATGTCACATTCTTAGAAGTTCAAAAAGCTTTCTATAAAGAGTGGGAGGGCAAGGATTATGAGAAAGGCAAAGGATACAAACAGTTTAAACGTTGGGAAATGACAATGAGTGGAAAAAACAATGAACTCATTGATTTGAAGCAAGGAAAAATTTCATCAGCGTTTCCTAAGAGAATAAAAAAGTCTAATGCTAATTCAAACTGGACAGGTATAGGCCCTTTCCCATCTCCACAATCCGAATTCTTTGGTATTGGCAGAATTGATGCCTTGGCATTTGATCCTGTTGATAATAATACGCTATATGCTGGGTCGCCTACTGGTGGTTTATGGAAGTCTACCGATAATGGAACAGCTTGGTCACTGATCAGTGATGATACGTGGCCCCACCATGCCATTTCTGACATCACAATCAATCCTGATAATGGGCAAAATATCTATGTCGCAACTGGTTCAAGGGAAGGTGGTCTTTGGTTTGCTGGAAGAGATATCATGAAGACGACTGATGGCGGACAGAGTTGGACTCAATTACCACTCAATTTTGTATTAAATACATTTAGGATTTACAGATTACTCTTGGATCCAAATATGACATCTGGTAACGGTAATAATCATAAACTTATAATAGCCACAAATTCTGGTATCTATTACTCAACTAATGGTGGTAGCTCTTGGGTACAATCTACTTTACCTGCATCATTATCTGGTAGATCAATCTATGATTTAGAATTCAAACCAAATAATAGCAATATTTTATATGCGACTACTGATGGGATTTTATTACAATCCACTGATGGCGGCGCATCATATAGTGAAATGTCTAATGGACCCTATACAGATGCTGAAGGGGCAAGAACAGCTATTGCAGTTACCCCAGATGATCCCAATAGTGTTTATTACTTGGTGGCAGATCAAGTCAATAATACACTACTTGGCATATATAAGTATGATGGTTCAAGTTTTTCAACAGTAGCTGACGGAACTGAAACGCTTACTTATGTCGATGGAACTCCTTTTTCAACATTGAATATAAATGGATGTTGGAGACAGAGTTTTTATAACTGGAGTTTTGCAATTAGTCCAACAGATAAAAATGATATGACAATAGGAGCAGTATGTGCTTTTAGAACTTACGATGGTGGCGGTGCTTGGCAGTATATATCAAATTATCGTTTTGGCGGTGGTGAGATTCATGTAGACATGCACGCTATTGAATATCAGACCAATACATCAATACCACACATAGGTAGCGATGGGGGAGCATATCAATGGAAGACTGATGGTACTCCCTGGAAGGCTATGTATGATATGGATATATCAGAACTTTATACATTGGCAGTCGCTGATACAGATCCAGATCAAATCTTTTGCGGTGCTCAGGATAATGGAGGCTTTTATAAAGATGGTCAATCATGGTTAGAAGTAGGTGCGGGAGATTGGCTAAGTGTAGAAATAGATCCTGTGGATGTAAATATAATCTATGGACCAGTTTCTTCTTCTGATATGAGAATAAGAAAATCGAATGATAAAGGTGAAAATTGGACGACCATGCTCCAAGAGACCGTTTTAGGAGAAGATTGTCCATCTGTTTTTACTCAACCCGAAATTAAATTACACCCCTGCTTAAGACATGTGATCTATACTGGATTTGTTAATGTGCATAAATCGCTCGATGGAGGGACTTCTTGGACTAACATCTCCAATGGCAGTGTTGGGAATTACTTTAAAGAACATTTGGAAATTGCTCCTTCAAATGCGAATCACATTTATGCCAGTACTCAGCGTGAATCAGATGGTGGTCTTTATAGAACGAATAATGGGGGGAGTTCTTGGACAAATGTAAATTGGCCGGTAACAGGCCAATGGTTATTGGCATTAGCTATTAGTGATTCTAATCCGAATCACCTTTATGCTGCCATGACTAATGATGGTATATTTAAATCAACCAATGGAGGAAATTCTTGGACAGATATTTCAGCTGGACTTCCTAATGTGCGTCCATATCAGATCAAGTATTTAGCTGGATCTAGTGAAGAACTTTACCTCGCAACACATAAAGGTATTTACTATAAGAATGGTTCTGCTAATTGGGTACCATATAATACCAACATGCCTTTCGCCTACTGTCGTGACATAGAATTAATGCCTATCAATGATAAAGCTTATGTCGCTACTTATGGTAGGGGAGTGTGGGAAAGTCCATTAGCGAACCCAAGTCCAGCTTGCTTTACAGACACGCCGACCATAAGTACTTCTGGCTTCATTTGTCAGGATGGTAACGTCACTTTAAGTTCTAATACTGCACCGGCTGGATATGGATATCAATGGTATCTTGAGGATCAAGCGATAACAGGGGCGACATCGAAAAGTTATACTGCGCAAGTTGATGGAATGTATTCTGTATTATTTACTGGTTCTTGTAAAGGTTTTTCATCTGAGCCAATAGAGCTTAGTTCAGGGATATCCATAGCTTCTTATGAGGAGAGTTTTGAGACTAATGTTTCATTTCTTAATGTAGATTCAGATGACATCGATTGGACATGGCTTAATGTACCTACTTTTACGTCAGATACTGGACCAACTGCAGCAAGTCATTTAGATGCATACATTTATGTAGAATCATCAGCTCCTAATAACCCTAATAAAGTTGCAGAGCTCATTTCAGATTGTTACAGATTAGATGCATTCAATTCTAGTGCTTTACTTGAATTTGATAGTCACTTATATGGTTCGACTATGGGGTCATTAGAAGTTCAGATTTCTGATGATAATGGCACGTCTTGGACGTCCATTTTTATGAAGTCTGGAGACCAAGGAAATCAATGGAATAGTGAATCAGTAGATATATCCAGTTATCTTGGAGCAACCGTCACATTCAAGTTTATTGCAATAACGGGGTCTAATTTTCGAAGCGACATTGCCATTGACCATGTCAGATTTTCTGGATCAAGTAATTGTCCTCCCAATTATGCCAATGGAAATAGCTTGACTGGCAATCAAAACACAAATCAAGATTTTGAAACAGATGGTATCATTCAGTCGGATCAAATCATCAATGCAAATGTGGATTATGATTCAGGATCTTTTATCGAGTTGCTCGAAGGTTTTGAAGTCAAGATGAGCAAAGTCTTTCATGCATTTATTGATGGCTGTGGCGGCTCTTTTTAATTAAAATAATGACTTAACCTTAAATATGTTACAATGAATAAATTTAAATTAATAAATAGTCTATTATTCTTAATCCTGAACTGTGCCATTTTATCTGCGCAAGATTTCACAGAAATGCGAAAACTATTACGGCCTGACATTTCGGATTTCTATGAGATTGGAGTAGGGTCAAGTGTATCGATAGATGGTAATATAGCCATTATTGGTGCTCCGCAAGGAGGTGCTAATGCTACAGCAACTGGTATGGCTATCATATACGCATTGAATTCAAATACGAATACCTGGGAAGAGTTAAAGAGGTTAGCTCCTATAGATGGAGAGTTTGGAGATAACTTTGGCAATAGTGTATCCATTAGTGGAGATAATATTATCATAGGTTCGCAAGGTGATCGTGATGAATTTTATGGCTCATTTACTGGTTCAGCTTATATATTTAGCAAAAATGCGGGAGGTCTAAATAACTGGGGTCAAGTCAAGAAAATTTTACCCTCCGATCCTAGAACCCGTGATAATTTTGGTAATAGTGTCAGTATCAGTAATGATGTGGTTATTATTGGTTCACTAAATGATGATGATGCTGGAAGTGCAAGTGGCTCTGCATATGTTTTTGGTAAAAATGTGGGTGGTACAAATAATTGGGGTGAAGTAAAAAAGCTTGTAGCGTCAGATGCATCAGGGGGCGATAACTTTGGACACAGTGTCTCTATCAGTAACGGATTAGCAGTAGTAGGTGCATGGAGAAAGGATGAAGCTGGCACCGATAGTGGTGCAGCATATATCTTTTCTAAAGATCAAGGAGGCTCGAATAATTGGGGTGAAGTAAAAAAGCTATCGGCAAGTGATGGATCGGCATTTGATAATTTTTCTTCCAGCGTCGCGATTAGTGGTAGTACAGTGATTATTGGTTCACCTAATGATGATGATAATGGAAACGCCAGTGGAAGTGCATACCTCTATGAGCAAAATACAGGAGGCTCGAATAATTGGGGTGAAGTGAAAAAACTATTGCCTAGTGATGGGGGGATTAGAGATTATTTTGGGAATAGTGTCAGCATCGATAATGATATAGTCATTATAGGTTCACGTGGCGATGATTTTGGACCAAGTAATGTTGATTTTGGAAGCACATTCATTTTTAGGGAAGATGCAGGAGGTTCAGCTAACTGGGGAGAAGTACTCAAACTGTCAGCGAGTGATGGCACGACAAGTGATAATTTTGGTTTATCCGTTAGCATAGAAGGAGAAAATGTTATCATCAGCACAGGAACGAACAGCCCTACTTTTTCTCCGGGTAATGGCTCAATTTATTTCTTTGAGAGGCAAGCCATTGGAATAGATAATTGGTCTGAGGACATTAAGTTTTCTTATAGTGATCCTGCATCATTAGACTATTTTGGTATCAGTGTGGATGTGAGTGGTGATGTTGCCATCGTAGGAGCATCATTAGATGATGACAATGGTTTCGAAAGTGGTGCTGCTTATTTATTTGGAAAAGACGTAGGTGGTACTGATAACTGGGGATTGATAAAAAAGTTATTAGCAAGTGATGGTACTTCTGATGATCGTTTTGGGAATAGTGTCAGCATCAGTGGATCTACAGTTATCGTAGGTGCATTCAGAGATAGTGATATTGAGACAGATAATGGAAGTGCTTATATTTTTAGTCAGAACACTGGTGGCATCAATAACTGGGGACAGGCGAAAAAGTTAGTTCCAGGTAATAATACATTCAGAACTAAGTTTGGATCAAGTGTAAGCATCAGTGGCAATATGGCAGTGGTGGGTACTCCTAATGACAACATCAATGGTGTTGAATCTGGTAGTGCCTATATATTTAGTCGAGATATGGGTGGGAGCAATAGCTGGGGGCAAGTGAAACAATTAACGAATAGTGATAATGGCTTTGATCAAAGATTTGGAGGAAGTGTAAGTATAGATTCAGACATGGTCATCGTAGGAGCACCTGATCATGATGCGGCTTATCTATACGGACAGAATGCTGGTGGAATCAATAATTGGGGTGAGGTAAAGAAAGTCGTTAACAATATTATTTCAGATTCTAATTTTGGAACAAGTGTAAGTATCAGTAATGACTTAGTAATAGTTGGTGCTCCAGGAGACGATGACATTAATTTTAATAGTGGATCAGCAGTATTATTTGATAGGAATTTTGGAGGGGCGAATAATTGGGGATTACTCAAAAAACTAGTGGCAAGTGATGGAGGAGAATTCAATCATCAATTTGGTCATAGTGTGAGCATCGATAACCATATTGCTATAGTAGGCTCCTCTTGGGATGGCGGTTCTAACGAACCCACATTTGAAAACGGAACGGCATATATTTTTATTAAAGATGAAGGAGGATTGAATAACTGGGGTGAAAAGGATAAACTCTTAGCAAGTGATGGGAATGATGATGATCTGTTTGGTCAAAGTGTTGCTATCAGTAATGATGTTATCGTCATTGGCGCTCCTGAAGATGATGACATAGGATCGACTAGCGGTTCGGCATATATTTTTGGTCAATCAAATTGTTTGACGTCGATGACTATCACCGCTAACCCGATTCCTGATAACATCTATCAAGTATCTCAAAATATTATTTCCACGGGTAAGGTTCCAACTAATGGAAATGTTCAATTTTTGGCTAATACCATTTGCTTGAATAACAATTTTGAAGTTGCATTGAATGGAGTGTTTGAAGCTTTGATCAATCCATGTTCAAATTAAAAATATTTTATGTTAAAAGTTCTGATAGAAGCTTTTAAGCTTTGGATTATGTTATTTTAAGGCAGGACACGGACCAGTTGAACATAAGACTTCTCATGAACTTATCGTTTTTGGGAATCTACAGGACTTTAGTTAACGAATTAGTAAAATAGACTACGAGCGAATGCTATCTATCAAAGGATGGATTCCATTTATTTAAATATTCATAAAACAATTCAACCCTTAGTTATGTCAAAAATATTACTCTTACTGATAGGCATATCAGTCTATTCAATTCTTCAAGGTCAACTCCATATGGCCGAAATCAAAGCAGATGGCATTGTGGTGCCTGTGGTCATTCATACAGCTGTTAATAATCCCGATGAAGGACAGATGGTTTTTGATCCTAGTACAAATTCATATTGGTACTGGGATGGAGGTGCCTGGTTTGATATTGGGAACAATTCTCGAATAATTGATGAAGACAGGGATACCTATGTGGAAGCAGGTGAAGATTTTATTGATTTTGCAGTCTTAAATAACGCCAACAGCTCTATGTTTTTGACAGATGATAGATTGAGGATGGATTTTAGCAGTGCGATGGGTGGCGCCAATCTTCATATTGGTCAAACGACGATCAATCCCACATTTAGCACTGGATCGAGAAACACATTTTTAGGTTTTTCAACAGGTGAACAAAATACGACAGGTTCAGATAATACTTATGTAGGCACTGACGCTGGTCAATTTAGTACCACTGGATCGGAGAATATATTTATTGGAGCCTTTTCTGGTATAGCAAACACGACTGGAAACAAGAGTGTTCTCATTGGTCATAGTGCAGGAAATGTTGATACCAATGGAGAAGAAAATACAATGGTTGGTTATTACTCAGGAAGAAATAGTGGGGGGATGAAAAATACATTTATAGGAACATCTTCAGGTGAATATGCCGTAACCAATTCTTCTGTCATCATTGGTGACTTTGCAGGTCATAAGAGTACAGGAGATAATACAATTTTAATTGGTGCTGGAGCTGGAAATGATAATAAAGGAGCTGGTAGTATTCTTATAGGAACTGGTGCAGGAAGAACAAATACAGATAAAGACCTTGTAGCCATAGGTAATGGAGCAGGTGAAATTAATGTCGGTGATGGAAATACTTTTGTAGGGCAGAATTCTGGGAATAATAACTCAATGGGTAAACAAAATACTTACGTCGGTTCCAACACAGGTCAAAGTAATATATCTGGAGTAGACAATACGCTTATTGGCTTTGTTGCAGGTAGTAAAGTTACAGGAGTTGAAAATACCTTCATTGGCTCTTTTGCTGGAAATGAAGCAGCCAATGGAGATAGAAATGTATACATCGGCACAGCTACAGGTTTAAATAATGACGGTGGAAGTAGTAATGTCTTTATTGGTACGGACGTTGGAAGAAGTTTTACGATGGCATCTCCAGCTTCCGACCGATTAATGATTGACAACTCAGATGATGCAATACCTCTCATCTATGGCGAATTTGATAATGAGATAGTCAAAATCAGTAGACTATTTAAACTTGAGCCTTTTGATGTTATGAATGCTACGCCTCCAACATGTGATCACGCTACCAATCCAGAAAATACAGGGATGATGTTTATGGATGAAAGTCCACTATCAGGTCTTTCCCCACAACCAGCCCGACTTATGTTCTGTGACGGAACAACATATGTACCTCTCAATTAAATATTCTAAAGAATTATAAAGTCTCTACTTTCAGAAAGCCGTCACGATAATATGTGATGGCTTTTTTTATTAATATGACATAAGCTATTCAGAACTCAAAAGCATAAGAAGCTAACAATATTTCAATCTATGACTCGATTTAACCTACTTCTGAATATTTATAAATATGTAACAATCATACATCATAAAACTCCCCAAAATGCCACAAGACCCCAGAAGGATCATGCATGAAGCATTCTCGCCCCCAGACATAATCGACAATCGGTGTCAGACGTACAAGATGATACTTTTCATGTAAGCCAAGTGCGTTCAGTTCTTTCCAGTATCGAGCCACGTCATCGACTTCTAAGAA
>ENA-ORXT01005549-ORXT01005549.1-marine-metagenome-genome-assembly--contig:-NODE-5549-length-12322-cov-3.166599_pt1 | contig 12322 bp, 4 predicted proteins | sample MGYA00237868_ERZ511482 | MGnify/ENA metagenome assembly ERZ511482 | reverse complement strand
TTTAAGCTGCATAGCCATGCTATGCCTATTTACCATTAATATATACGGACAATGCCCTCCGGAAGATTTAGTAGAGGGTCCTGGTGTGTATGATTCAAGTAACGGAATCGGAAATCCTAGCCCTGCGGACGGTCTTGCTGATGACAGCTTTACAAGTACTATCAGTGGTAACAATGACTGGCTAGATCTTACCTATGCGGACCTTCCAGTCGGTGCAGAAATTTGTATCACCTTAGGTTTTAATAAGTCAGATGGTGAAGCAGAATTTGAGATAGATGGAATTACAAGTGTCCATCCAAATATTACCGGAAATAAAAATTATGAAGGCCAAGAGTACTGTATAGAAATAATTACTGAAGGAGACAAAACAGTACGTGTTAAAGATTCGGGCAATGGTAAGATTAAGATTGATGGATCAAAATCGAGTTTTTGTGAAGAGACAGAGAACCCAAGAAATCCAGATTCCTGTGACGAAGAAGATGTTATACACGGTCCAGGTGCTTATGATTCAAGCAATGGTATTGCCAATGCTGATCATTCTGATGGCATAGCTGATAACAATCAAACAAGCGTTGTGAGTGGTGGGAATGATTGGTTAGATTTGACCTACCCAGAATTACCAGTAGGTGCAGAAATCTGTATTACCCTAGGATTTAATAAATCTAATGGAGAGGCTGAATTTACTATGGATGATATCACAACAAGTCATCCGAATATGACAGGTAATAAAAACTATACAGGTCAGGAATATTGCATTGAGGTAACAATTGAAGGCGAGAAAACGGTTAGAATAAAAGATGCTGGAAGTGGCAAGATTAAGATTGATGGATCGCGCTATGCATATTGTCCAGAAGAGCCTGCAGACGATAATATAGTTGAAGGGATCCCAGAATTTTCTGGTCCAAAACCACCTGCAGATAATGTCTTATGGACTGAGTTAGAAATTCTTGCGGAGTTAGGGGATATCCAATTCCCTGAGATTGTAAATCCAAGCAATATTGAAGCGCAAAGCACTTTTAATGTGATAGAAATAGAGGAAGAAGATGGATATTTTGTCTTGATAGAAGTTGTTGCCATTAGTGAAGAAACATTACCAAATATGGTCAGTCTTTTGCAGAGTTTAGGAATGATTGATCTAACATTTACACCTAACTTAGACAAAACAATAACAGGGTATTTAAGTGTCAATAATTTGACAACATTAAACGAGAATGGAGATATTATTCAATTTGCCCGCGCGCAGACACCACCACAAACCTCATCTGGTTTTGTGAAAACATTGGGAGATTTAGCACAGCGTTCAGATTTTGGTAGAGAAGGATATGCAATAGATGGATCAGGTAGTAAGATTGGAGTAATCTCAGATTCTTACAATATCAAAACGGATAATGACGACGCAGGTACAGATATTTCCAATGGTGAATTACCTGGATTAAATGGAACACAAGCTGTTCAAATACTTGCAGATGATTCTCGGTTTGCACCTTCGGATGAAGGTAGGGCCATGCTACAAATAATTCATGATGTTGCTCCAGGAGCAGAACTAGCCTTTAAAACGGGATTTATTGACGCAAGCTCATTTGCGCAAGCAATAAAAGATCTTGCATCTGTTGATTGCGATATTATAGTAGACGATATAACATATGTAACTGAACCATTCTTTACGGATGGTGCTGTTGCGCAGGCGGTAGATTTTGTGACAGAACAAGGTGTAACATATGTATCCGCTGCAGGGAACTATGGAGTATCATCACATCAAGCTACATTTTCTCCAGTAGCAGGACCGTTACCAGAAGGCATTGCTAATGAGAATGGACTTGGAGCGGCACATAATTTCGGTGGTGATATATATTATAATGTGAGTTTGGAGCCAGGAAACTATAGAGTTACACTACAGTGGGATGAACCATTCAAGTCACTTGGAGATGATGGTGCATTGACAGATATGGATATTTACCTAGTTGACGACGATGGTACAGTACGCGCTGGACAGAAAAATATAACAAACGAAGTAGGAGATGATCCTGTTTCAACACTTCATTTCGGGGTACTGAATGAAACGACGCAAACCAATATTGTAGTTGTAAATGCATCCGGAGGGACGACACCAGATTTTAAATTTCTCTTTTTCAAAGGAGGAAATGGTGTCACATTTCTTGAGCCTACCCAAGGAACATCAACGCTAGTGGGCCAGGCAAATGCAGAAGGAGCGATAGCAGTTGGAGCAGTTCTATATACAAACACACCACAGTTTGGAGAGCAAAATCCCACAGTGGCATCTTTTAGTGCAAGAGGAGGAACACCAGTAGATGGAGTTGTTAGAAACAAACCAGAAATTTGTGCTCCTAATGGAGTGAATACAACCGTAGAGTTTCCAGTTGTCGGTGATTTTAATATAGATGGAGACAATATTCCTAACTTTTTCGGAACGTCTGCTTCAGCTCCTCACGTTGCAGCGGCAGCAGCCATAGTAAAACAAGCCAGGCAGGAATTTTTGAATGAAGAAACCAGTCCAGTGGATATGAAAATGCTTTTAATGGATGGCGCTATGGATATAGAGGCAGCAGGTTTTGATTCGGAGTCAGGAGCAGGTTTATTGCAAACAAACAATGTGCTTTTAGAATTTGCAAATCCAACGCCATTAATGTCCGCGTATGAAATACCAGCCGATGTAGACTTAACCACAATCGGACAAGTTCCTTTTCAAATAACGCTTTATGGTAAATATCTTACTCTTGATGACACAGAGGTTGTGTTTGGTAAGGATACCTTGATAGCCAATATAATCAATGATACTTTAGCGACTGCGATGATCCCGGTATTTATACCGCAGGACAGTGCAAAGGTATGTTTTGTAACAGCACCAATTACAGAGAATGGAAATGATGGAGGGGTGTCAAATGGATTTGTATTCATTGATCCTGTAAAAACACCAATTACGATTTCAGTGCCCACAACAATAAAAAAATATGGCGAAGACAATCCAGTTTTCACAGCGAATATTACTGGACTTCCTGATGGAGTAACTCTTGCAGATGCAGGTCTAGATAATTTACCAATACAGTATTCCACTGCAGCAAGTATATTTAGTTCTGCAGGTTTGTATGGAGTAGAAGTTTCTTTAGGACAAGTGTCTAGTGCAATTAATGCAGCCTATGATTTTAGGTTTATTTCAGGGACGCTAATAATTGATAGATTAGGACTTACGATTATGCCTGAGGATGTTTCTATAACGTATGGAGATCCGCTTGCGCAGCCAACATACACTTACGAAATAGAAGGTAACTTGAGTATCCCAATTGAAACACAATTGGAACCAAGTTACACAAGTAACATTGTTGATGGGTATGCACTGACAAGTGGGTTTGCATTAACAGAGACATTACAGAACACCTTAGAACCATACACGCAAAGTAACATAATGCCGGCGATAGATCTGATTGATCCAGTGTATGGACTTTCAATAGCAGATATATTATCGGCATATCAATTAAATGGGCAGTTACCGGGAGATGCTACTGAAGATGATGCCATTGCAAAAGCGATAAATGAAGCAAAAGGAGTGAGACTGAGTAACGAATTTATTACGATTGCAGAAAACTTTATGGTTGTAGATCAAGGCCTTTTTGACGCATCAGTCGTGGACATAACTGTGATAGGTCCACCTAATGCATATGATAATGCAATTGATCTCATTTTTGAACTATCTGGGCCGTTTCCCAATGGACTTGGAGGAGCAACTGAATCCTTTTTTGTTTTTGAAAATATGCCAATGCAAGATGGAGGCGCTTTAATTTCAGATCTAGTAATAGTGAACACTGGAGCACTGGTAAACGAACTTGGAGTGAATACAATTGCGGAAGCATTTTTACAAGTTGCTGGATATGAATTAGCAGGAGGTGAAGTTATAGTAGATGGAGTTGCTTTAGTAAATACATTAGGAGCGGACGGACCAGCACTGGTGGATGCATATCCGATTGGAGATGCGATTGCCTTGGTAAACGGTATTGCCTTGGTAAACACAGGAGCATTAGTGAATACGGGCGCACTTGTAGATGCATTAGGTTTAGTAGATGGTTTAGTATTAATAGACGGACCAAGTCTTCTTGAAGAACTAGGTTTAGAAGATGGCGCAACTGTTGAAGACGCCATACAACTTGTAGGAGGGATAGCTCTTGTCAATACAGGAGCCTTAGTAAATGGTGGCGTTCTTGTAAGCACTGGTGCTTTAGTAAACACAATGCCATTAGTAAATAATATTGGTGATGCCCTTGCTGCATTAGGAAGTGGTTTTATTTTACAAGATGATCTGCCCCTAGCAGATAAGTTAAGCCCACATCTTTCCGCAGGAGCCTTAGTAAATGGAATAGCTTTAGTGAACGCAACACCGTTGGTAAATGCAGGAGCCTTAGTAAATGGAATTGCACTTGTAAACACAGGAGCACTCGTAAATACCTTAGGCGTAAATACACTTGGAGAGGCATTTGCGATCATTGATGGAATTGCTCTAGTCAATGGAGTTGCTTTAGTAAATGGAATTGCACTTGTAAATGAATTAGGAGCAGATAATCTTATAGATGCATCAGCGCTCGTAAATGGTATACCATTGGTAGATGCTGCAGCACTAGTAAATGGTTTTGCTCAACCAAACACAGGCGCTTTGGTAAATACAGGAGCACTTGTAAACACAAGTGGAATCATCAGTGCCGTTGCCTTAGTCAATGGAATTCCGTTAGTCAACGATGTAAATTTAACAAATGCAATAGCTTTGGTAAATGCAAAAGCCTTAGTGAATGGTGTTGCCTTAGTGAACTCTGGAGCATTGGTAAATACAGGCGCTCTCGTAAATACAGGAGCATTAGTAAACGGTGGTCCAACAATTAATGCGGGGGCCCTCGTAAATGGAGCAACAGCTTTAGTTGACGGAGGAGCTTTAGTGAATACGGGTGCCTTGGTAAACACAGGAGCCCTGGTAAACGGCTTTGCAATTTTAAATACCAAAGCACTGGTAAATGGAATTGCCTTAGTAAATGGCAATCCGGTAACAAGTACAGGCGCCTTAGTAAATACTGGAGCACTGGTCAACTCTGACGGAGAAACAACAGATGCTGCAGATAAATCTCTGACCATTGTTGGAGACCAAACAGAAGTGGATGTGATTTCTGCAATAAATATAGTAACAGGATATGAAGTAGGAACAAACTGGATTATTCCGGCAACGTTCTTTACAGATAATTTCGAGGTAGAATATCTGCCAGGTAAGCTTGAGATAGAAAAGAGAGAAGTTACTGTAGTCGTAGAAAATAAATATGCTATTGAAGTTGTTGATGTTGGCATAACTATTCCTGAGTTTACAGCTGAAATTATTGGACTACTTGATGGTGAGGAAATAGAATTAGAATTTGAGCTGGTTAATTATGTTCCTGTTCCAGGCACTTATGTGATAACTGCGACTGCAGCGGAACATAAGAATTATAACATTACAATTGTAGATGGAGTTTTTGAGGCAATAGGATGCGTTGATAATTCTGCATTAGTGACTGTTTCCGCTGTTCCAGGAGCGATAGATCCTACGACATGCATGTCTGCGGTGCAACATTCAGTTACTATTAATAATATCTGTGATGCGGTAGCATATGTTATTGTAAAGAGCACTGATCTAGCGACATTGATTACTACAGAAGAGCAAATTAATTTTACTCAAGAAGATCTTGATAATCTTAGACTTACATTTGAAAGATTTTACCCAGCTGGGGACTATGAACTTGAAATCGAGCTTTACAGCTCGTTAGGAGCTGCTATATTAGATGTCGGTAACACAGGGTTTACTGTTACAGAACCACCTGCCACAGTACTGAATATTTTGAATGATTTACCCATAGTTACATCGCCAGAGTCCTCTTCTTGTATTACTGCATTATCTTTTGATTTTGAATGGAGTAGCAATTGCGATAATGTTTTCAGAATTTTATTGGATGGTCCAAATCAAGGTATAGTTAACCAACCACTACCCGAGGAAGATATTGCCAATAGATCTTATAATCGAACTTTTGGTGGGTCTCAAGATTTTGATGGTATTTGGGAGGTACATATTGCAGATGAGGCAGGAAATATAATCGCATCCACATCCTTTGAAGTCATTGTGGAAGGAGACTTTCTAGAACTTTTCATTGCACCTATTTCAGATGTGGAAGTAGAGAGCTATGGATTTGATGGCCTTACGGAAGGGTTTGCCAACGGTCAGGATTTCTTGATTATTACTGATATAGGACCTCCAGGAGCGGGGAGCTCAAATGCAGCACTAGTAGGCATTGGTGGACCAAATGAATCTATAGGTTTAGATTTTGATGGGAATGGTATATTTTCTGACGATCCTTTTCAATCTATAAGTGTATCCAAAAAAGAATCTCTGAATTGGAATTTGCCCGATTTTAGTCCAGATGATACAGGCGCATTTTTTGAATTTGAAGTTTTAGCGCCAGCTTTGACTATTAGTTTTGGTCCAGGATACGACGCAGACCAGGATGGAATTATCAAATCGCACAACGGTGCAGATCCATTGGAGGCACCAATAAGATTCAATTTTCAAAGTTCCGAAATTGGCGAGAGTGCATGGAGTTTAGATGGGCCAGGATTAAATGGATCAACTATTACTCCAGACGTCATAACTACAGGAGATTACATTAAAGTACGTGTAGTAATGGATTTTACTGCGAATGGAGGAACAGGTGCGGCTAGTTGCTACATGCAGAATTTTACACAAGGCATGGGCACCTTAACCCTTATAGACGCCATGGAAGATATTCCTATGAACTTAGACTTTACAGCTGATGATTATCGTAATCCAAGCCTTTGGAATGGAATGGTGTTTGATATGTTAGGAGAAGATAATTTTATTGACAATATAAAATTTGGAAAAGAATTACCTATCGAAGCAGATCCAGATCCAACTTGTAGCGCAACAGTAAATTTCGATTTGGATTTTTCAAAATACTGCGATTTCCCGGATATATTTAGGCTTGCAATATTTAGTGAGGGAAATTCAGTTGCAATTGATGCTATCCAATTAGACGGCGTATCATTAAATGTAAATGTACAAGAGGTGTTACCCCCAGGGGACTACACGGCAAATTTCTTAATCGAAGATTTCATAGGGCAGGTCTTGGATGATGTAGATATAGCATTTTCTGTAGTCACTGATGATGATAATTGTCTTCCAGGATTGGTCGTAGGCGAACAAGTTCCTAATAGCTTAAGTGCAGCGAATGGGAATGGAGACAATCCTGAGGAAGGAAAAATTCATGTGGATGTCCAAATTAAAGAAACTAGGAAATTCGTTTTTTATCCTAACCCTACATCGAGTATAATTAATTTTGAATTTACAGAGTTAGAACATGCAGGAGAATTAAAGATAATGGATATGGCGGGTAGGCTAGTGCATGAGCAAGATTTACAGCAGGAGCAACAAAGTTTCAAACTGGATGTAAGTGACTCTAGATATGTAAATGGTATGTATATTATCCAAGTCAAGATTAACGATGAGATTATTACCGAACGTGTAATGATAAATAAATAAAAAGTATGTACCCTGAAGCACTATTGCCGATATAATGGTAAAAAGTACTTCAGGGTACATCAATTTTCCTTTCAATCAAAACTTAATGGTGGGAATTTTAAGTATTTAGCGCCAAGACTGTATATTAGACAATATGATTTTACAAATAATGGAGTAATTTTTGCTTCAGTTAATTAAAGCTCCATAATGGGGAAAAAGATACCCAAATATCGATTATTAAGATCTAGGATAATTACAGACCTAGAGAATGGCCTAGACAAGAGTTTAACCTACCATGGAGTACATCATACCCTTGATGTTTGTAATGCGTGTAACGCATATATCCGAAGAATGTCACTCAATCCAAAACAGAGACTTTTGTTAAGAACTGCGGCCTTAATGCATGACTATGGGTTTATAATCTCCTATAAGAATCATGAAGAAATAGGCTGTAAAATTGCAAGGGAAAAACTACCAGACTATAATTATTCTAAAAAGGACATAGAGGAGATATGTGCAATGATAATGGCCACTAAAATCCCTCAATCTCCTAAAAACACACTTTCTAAAATTCTCTGTGATGCAGACTTAGATTATTTAGGGAGAGATGATTTTAAGAAAATAGGGGATACCTTGTTTCAAGAATTGAAAAACTATAAAGTGCTAAGCTCAAGAGAAGAATGGAATAAAATACAATTTCAATTTTTGTCAAAGCATGAATATAAAACTGAATATGGCAGAAAATACAGGCAGCCTAAAAAGCAAAAACATATTCAAAAGCTAAAAAAATGGCTCAATAAAAATGTCCCTACATTTTTAGAGGCTTAGATATATATTTGAAGACTTCAACAACTCTGTTAAATGAAACGACTGTCCACAGCATTGTTTATATGCACATTTTTTGTGTATAATAGCTATGCACAATCTAGCGCCATAGATAGCTTAATAATGGGCTTAGAGTCCATGGCAGAAGACAGCAACAAAGTAGAGGCCTTACTTGAAATATCAAGCAAAACCTTTCAAACAGATCCTGATAAGGCTATTATCTATGCAACAGATGCTATAGAGTTAAGTAAACGCTTAGACTATAAAAAAGGCTTAGGATACGCTTTAAAAAATGTAGGCCTAGCATATTATATGAAGGGCGATTTTACCCAAGTACTTACGTATTGGAAAAAATCTCTTGCCACCTTTGAAGAGATGAACTTTAAACTAGGAATCAGCAACTTACTTAACAACCTAGGAGCAGTTTACTTTACCAAAGGAGACGATCCCAAGGGGCTGGAGTACTATCTTCAATCTCTTCGTATTGCTGAAGAATTGGGAGATAAGAAAAGGATTTTAACTTCGCATGTAAACATCGGGGCAGTCTATTTTAACAACAAAGCTACCTGGGATCAGGCATTGACTTCTTATGAAAAAGCATTAGAAATTTCAGAAGAATTAGACTATTTGGATGGTATAGGTACCTCAGCGATGAACATGGGAGAACTTTATTTAGAAAGGAAAGAACATGCTTCAGCCCTAGATTATTTGAGTAAAGCATTAATTGCTCTTGAGAAATCTGGTGGAATGGTTTCCCATACTTTGAACATAATAGGGAATACCCACATGGACAAAGGAGACCTAGATTTAGCATTACAATTCCAAAAGGAGGCAATTGAAGTTGCAAATAAGAAAGCAGCTAAACCAGAATTAATCAAAGCATTAGTGAGCTTAGGGGATGTGTACCAAAAACAAAAGAAATACACGGCTGCTATAATAGAGTATAATAAAGTATTGGATTTGGCAGAGGAGTTAGGGTTCAAACTTGAAAAAAGAGATGCTTTCCAAGGATTAGCTCAAGCAAATTCGAAACTTAAAAATTATGAGCAGGCATTTTTATATCAATCCCAGTTTGATCAGATTAAAGATTCTATTAGAACAGAGGAGTCTGATGAAATCCTAGGAAACTTAAGGTTTACGTTTGATTTAGAAAACAAAGAAAAAGAAATCGCGCTGTTAAATAAAGATAATGCAATCAAAGAAGCGACCATCAAGCAGGACTCCATATTTAGAAATTTTCTGTATGCCTTAGCTTTTTTACTGTTTAGTATACTTGCTGGAATCTATTATCAATACAGATTTATTAAAAAATCCAATAAGCTTCTTGCTACAGAAAGAAATAGAGCTGAAAGTATATTATTAAATATTTTACCTAAATCTACCGCTGATGAGTTAAAAGAGAAAGGCTTTGTAAAAGCAAAAGAATTTGAGCAGACCACTGTTTTGTTCACAGATTTTAGAGGGTTTTCTAAAGTAGCAGAAGTAATAACAGCCGACGATTTAGTAAAAAGCGTAGATTTCTATTTCAGAAAATTTGATGAAATTATAGGCAACCATAATTTAGAAAAAATCAAAACGATTGGCGATGCATATATGTGTGCAGGAGGATTGCCAGTGCCCAATACCTCGAACGCAGAAGATGCATTTAAAGCAGCCCTTGAGATTCTAAAGTTCGTTAAAGAAACTAAATTAAACCCTCCAGAAGGTATACAAACCTTTGATGTAAGAATAGGCTTGAACACAGGTCCAGTGGTCGCTGGGGTAGTAGGTACTAAAAAATTCCAGTATGATATCTGGGGAAGTACTGTTAACATTGCCTCTAGAATGGAGTCCAATTCGATTGCAGGTAAAATTAATATATCAGAAAACACCTACAATTTACTTAAAGACAAATACGATTACACATATAGGGGAGAGCTAGATGTTAAGAATGTAGGTAAGTTGAAAATGTATTTTGCTGGTGCAGAAGAGGAAGAAGAACAAGTCATGAGTTAAGAATTATTTCCAAGATATATGGTAAAACAAAAGCCCTTGATTTTGTCAAGGGCTTTTTGTTTTTTACACGGCTTAGCTTATTTTCCGCTAGCAAATGTATTTAAATCTGTCTTCCCTATCAGTATATAACCATCTGCGCATGTTGGTGCTTTTTTAACCAGACTATTTGTATACTGTTGATATAGTTGCATAAGTTCAACACGTGAGTTCCATCTGCCAGAACTTAAGACCTTAGCTACTTCATCACTCACTTTAAAGCAACTATCCTTCGCTCTCACGCAGTCGACGTCTTTGAAAAGAATAGGAATTGATGTGTTGATAGCTCTACTGAGTCCTTCAACATCAGTCCAAGGGGCTGCGTTAACTTGTGTCCAGAAAGTGACCGCCACTTTTTCACAAGACTTCTGAGATAGATTTGGTTTTTCCGGTCGTCTATCTTGAGCAATTGAGATTTGTGATGCAAAAACAAATAATAATAATGTAAATAACAAATTTGAAAGTTTCATGATAATAATTTAAAAGTTGTTTAATAATATATTTAAGAATAATAATAATTAATCTTTTTTCATAAAAAAGAAATCACCTCCTTGATGTCCTGAATCTCTAATAGGGCCATAACCGGGATCATTCGTAGTGTTTGATAATATACCTTCTCTTATTTCTGAGAATATGTTAGACGCATATACCAAAGAATCTTGGGTATTTTCCATGTACCAAAATAACTGATCAATAAAGATGGAATGATCAGGTACACTTTCCACTGAGCCGGAGGTTAATGCGATCCTACTTTTCTTGCTTGAAATATTTTCTTTCTTCGGAGAATAGGTATTTATATCTCTTAATATGCTGCCTCCAAAACATGCATCAGATACGATTAAGACGTTCTGCGCAACTATAGAATTAAGGAAGTGCTTTATTTCTGTGTTTGAGATCCAATTTCTTCTCGACCCCTCTTGACCTTCAACGGGTATCCAGTAGCCCGTTTCATCATGGACCTGACCATGTCCAGCATAGAAAATAAGAAGATTGTCATTTTTCTTTACCCGCTTTGTGACTTGCTCAAACCCATCATAAATATCATCTCTACTGGCATTTGTTTTCTTGATTATATTCTCCGCTTTAAAGCTAAAATTATTTGTAAGGATACTTTCAAAACGGGATAGATCTTGCAGAGGGCGACTTAATTTTTTCAAGTGACTATAATCTTGATTTCCAATCATTAAGGCATAGTATTCGCCCACAGCTTGTGCTTCGTTCGATGCCGCTTCCACTCTTGGCTTAACTCCTCTAGTAACTTCTGAAAGTGCTTCAGTTTCGGTGGATTTTGAAATATAATTCTGCATAAACACTCCAGCAGTAAACAGTAATGCTAGACCAGCTGCTAGTAAAACAAACTTGTTTAATTTTGATACTCCTGCTTTTGTTTTTTGCGCTTCCTTTTCTTCAAAACTTGATACAATTTGATCTACAGATTGAAGTCTCTCTTCTGGGTTTTCTCTTGTAGCGGAATAGATAACGCTTGCTATTGCTTTACCCCTTTTACCAGTTTTGTCTAGATCCAATTTTTGATATATCTCATCTTCAGTTTTTTCCTCTAGCTTCCAAGTGCGATAGTTTTTATCTGAGGAAAATAAATACTTTAGTAGGTATCCTAATTGAAAAATATCTGAACTTTTCGAAATAACTTGGCTGTTTTTTTGTTCAGGAACTACCACAGATAGTTTTTCATACTTTAATTTCTCTTCAGAAACAGTGAATCGATTAGAAAGTTTGAAGTCAAGTAGTTTAAGGTCTAAATCCTTATTTATGAGTATGTTTTTAGGTGTAATGTCTCCATGTGGGAATCCTACAGATTCAACTCCATAATCGTCTAAGTATTTTGATTTGTGTGCAGCATCTACAGCTGAACATACTGAGAGAAATATTTTGGATAATTTTTTATACGAA
>ENA-ORXT01005548-ORXT01005548.1-marine-metagenome-genome-assembly--contig:-NODE-5548-length-12324-cov-7.112762_pt1 | contig 12324 bp, 11 predicted proteins | sample MGYA00237868_ERZ511482 | MGnify/ENA metagenome assembly ERZ511482 | reverse complement strand
AAGTCGGGCCGCTTGACCGACGGATAGCGCACGGCACAACTCCTACCGCTTCGTCCGTGTCTCTCCAATCATTATGCGCCTCAAGACACAGAATCTTGAAACGGCCCCCTAAGACCAGTTCTTCGGCCCCGGGTCAATAGCGCGATTCTCCGGCGCCGAGGACATGAACCTGGCGAATTGTCACCGTCAGGGCCTCCTGCCGACTCCGCGTGTCATGGCGGGAAAGACACAGCTACCCGACAAACGACCACAGCACCTTGCGGCTCTTTTCGTCGAGCTGCTCCTTGGGGGGGACGTGATAGACGTCGCCACAGACATCGGTGAGGAGCCAACCGTCGCTACCACCTGGACCGAGGGGACGGGGCCATTCGTCGAGCCTGGCGGGGAAGGCGCGAGGTCCCTGCCTGGTGTCGACTTTCCAGAGGCGGAGCTCGTGCTGCAGCTCGACAGACTCGACTCTCGTGATCTCGATATGGAATCGGCTCGCGGCGACGGCTTTGCGAAGCGCCTCGGATGAGGACTCGTCCAGTTCCTCGAGGGCTTCGACGAAAGCCCACTCCTCACCTTCGCCGACGCGGAGCGAAATCATCGATTCGGGGTCCGTGAGGGGGAAGACGGGCCGGGGGACGAGCGAGGTCCACGCAGCCCGTCCCCTGCGCCCCTCAAGCTGGTCGCCGGGGCCGAGGCGAAGTTGCGGGTTCGTTGTTTTCATGACCGTTTGCAGTACGCCTATTGAGGCACGCCTCCGGCGGCTGCTCCTTGCTCGGGGTCAGCAGCGGGAACCGGCGCGGCGGCGGTTTCGGCGGCGGTTTCGGCGGGCGCCGCAGCTCCGCCCTCGAAGAGCTCGATCTCCATCCCTTCGATCGGGGTGGCGAGGGGTGTGATGCACACCTGATCGCCGGTTTCGAGGCCCGCCATTACGAGGACGTCGTCGCCTTCCGTGCGGCCTTTGACGACGTCTCGGAAGTGCACCGTGCGAATGTTGCCCTCGCCTTTCGCGATCAGAATCGAGTTGTTTTCGTAGAATGCCTTCTGGGGAATGCGGGCGACACCGGCCATTTCGCCGGCGTGAATTTCGGCCTGGAGGAAGAGGCCGGGCACCAGAAGTTCTTCGCCCTCTTCGCGCTTGAGCCGGGCGACGACGTAGACGGAGCGGCTGGCGCGGTCGATCATGCCCTCGCTGCGGACCACGCTGGCTTCCCACTTTCGGGTCTCTCCTCCGGCCTCGGCCATGAGGGTCACCGTTGGATTCGACCCGAGCTTCTTCACAGCGGCGTAGTCGTCGAGGGAGAGCGGGAGACGCACCTCGTAGAAGTCCGTGGCGTAGAGTTCCGCGAGCGGCGCTCCGGGAGAGGCGAGCGAGCCAACGTCCATGAAAGTACGCTGGATCCGCCCGTTGTAGGGGGCCTTGAGCTTACTGCGCTCGAGGTTGCGCAACGCCTGGGCTACGGTGGCTTCGGCACTGGCAAGGTTCGCCTCGGCGGCCCGGAGCTGTGGCTTCTGGAGAACCAGGTCGCTGGCTTCCCTGCCGCCGCCGATCTTCTGCCACTCGCGCGCTGCCTGTTCGCCTTTGGCGCGGGCCTGAGAGAGGGCGAGACCGGCCTGAGCTGCGGCGGCTTCGGACTGGGCGAGGGCGGCCTTGTAGTCGGCGGGATCGATAACGAGCAGCTCGTCGCCTGCAGAGAACTCACCGCCCGCCACGAAGTTCTCGCTCACGGACAGAATGCGCCCCGCGACCTCGGCGGAAGCGGTGGTGGAAGTGACCGGCTCGACGCTGCCCTGGGATCGCACCACAAGGGGGGCGTTGACCTTGGTCACCTCGACGACCTCGACGACCGGGTACTTCTTTTCGGTCTCCTTCTTCTCGGCGACCGGTTTGAATTTGGAGAGAATGAAAAGGAAGAACAGCGCCACGAGGACGGTGATCGCGGCAAGGAGAATGCGTTTCATGGCTGGTCGGGAGAATCGGAAGGAGAGGAAGCCTTGGCGGCAGGGCGAGGCCGGACCTTGAAGTCGCCGCCGAGCGCCAGGTGAAGATCAATGCGGTTGTCGAGGCGAAGCCGCTGGAGGGCGAGCCGCTGCGCTTCCGTCGCGTTCAGTCGCGCCTGCGCCGTGAGCAGCGTGAGGACGTCGCCCGTTCCGCTCGAGTAGCTCGACTGAGCTTCCCTGACCGCGTCACGGGCGAACTCGGAGGCCTCGGTGAGGGCTTGGCCTCGGGTGGCGAGCCAGGATTCCGAGGCGAGGGCGTTCTCCACTTCGCCGAACGCGTTCACCACGGTGCGCTGGAGGGAGATCATGGCCTGCTCGTCCTGGAGTTCCCGCTTTTTCTTTTCGATCTTGAGCTGCCCCCCGGTGAGCACGGGCTGGATCAGACTGCCGGCGAGGGTCCAGACCGTGAAGTTGGGGTTCAAGACGTTGGCAAGCTCGTCGGTCGAAGTGCCGATGCTGCCGGTGAGAGCGAGACGTGGAAAGCGGGCAAGAGCGGCCTCCTTGAGTCGCGAGCCCTGGGCGGCCCAGCGTCGTTCGGCGGCGAGAATGTCCGGACGTCGGAGAAGAAGATCCGAGGGCAGGCCCGAGGGCGGGCGTGAAGGAGGGCGGGCCAGGGCTCGTCCGGCGCGGATTTTTCCAGAGGGATGACGCCCGAGGACCCGCTCGAGCTGGCGCGCGATCTGATCTCGGAGTTCGCTTCGCTGGGCCACGGTGCCGCGCGCCGAAGCGGTCTCCGACTGGGCGAGCCGGAGCTGGGCAAGCACGCCGCCACCGGCTTCGTCGCCGCTTTCATAGCGGGCACGGATGAGTTCCTCGGTGCGTTCCGCGATCTTGCGATTCTCAACGGCGAGATCCGCCTGCGCCTCGGCTTCGGCGAGCGCGAAGTAGGCCTTCGCGGTCTGGGCAGCCAGAGAGATCCGCGTGGCCTGGTAGTCGAGAGCGCTGGCTTCGCCGAGAGCGATGACCGCGCCTTGGCCGGAACGGACGCGCCCCCAGAGGTCGAGCTCCCAGGTGGTGTCGAGCGAGATGCCGTAGCTGTCGGTGACGAACACGGCGGGCGATCCTGAATCGGCCTGCGCGGCCTGGCTATCGGCATCGGCATTGGGATCGCCGCCGGAGAAGATGGTGCCGAACGGTGACCCCGCGAAATTCTGCTGCTGACGCGATGGATTGAAGCTGAGGTTGGTGGTTGGTCTGAGCGCCACGCCGGCGAGCCGCGCGTCTTCCCAGGCGATCTGCAGCTGGTTGGCGGCAAGTCGCAGGTCGTGATTGTGCTCGAGAGCCTCGGCGACGAGGGCTTCGAGGCGGGCGTCGTTGAAGCGGTCGATCCACTGACCATCGACCCCGGCCTGTCCCTCCTTGGTGGCGGCCCAGCTGTCGGGCACGTCGGGAAGCGCGTCGCCGAGATCGCGCGGCTCGGGCGAAGTGGACTTGCACCCCGCGAGCAGCAGAGAAAGTCCGAGCGTGAGCACGGGAAGAGCGCGGGCGCAGGTCATGGGAGCATGGGAACGGGTTAGTAGCTCTTGGCAAACACGACCCGCTGGGAGCTGGGCTTGCCGGTGAGGAAGCAGACACCTTCCTCTTCGTATTCCGAACCACTCGGGATGCAGCGGAGCGTCGTCTTGTGCTCCTTCGAGAGCCTGTCCTCGTCGTCGGCACTGCCCGCCCAATGGCAGAGGGCGAAGCCGCCATGGATGCCGGGCTTGTCCTGTTTGCCGCAGGCTTCAGGAGTGAAGAATTTTTCGAACTCCTCAAGGCTGTCGATCCTGACGGTGTGCTCGTTCAAAAAGTCGGTGGCACGGTCGAGCAGACTCTGCTGCACCTCGTCGAGCAGATCGGGGACGCTGCGAATGAACTCTTCCTTCGGGATGAAGTCCTTGCCATCGCCTTCGCGGTCACGGCGAGTGAGGGCGACCTTGCGTCCCTCGAGATCGCGGGGACCGATCTCGACGCGCAGGGGGACCCCTTTCTTGACCCACTCCCACTGCTTGCCGCGGACGTCGCGCTTGTCGACATGCACCCGGATGGGCGCGTCATTGTACTCGTGGGCGCGAAGCGTTTCGGCGAGTGCGTCGCAGGCCGCGAGCACGGCGGCGGCGGTCTCTTCCTTCGGGGTTACCGGAATGATCACGATCTGCTGCGGCGCGATGCGCGGAGGCAGCACCAGCCCGTCGTCATCGGCGTGAGCCATGATCAGCGTTCCGATCATCCGGGTGCTCACTCCCCAGCTCGTCGTCCACGCGAACTTGTCATCGCCTTCGCGGCTGGAGAATTTGATGCCCGCCGCTTTCGAGAAGTTCTGCCCGAGGAAATGCGAGGTCCCCGCCTGGATCGCCTTCCGGTCCTGCACCATCGCCTCGACGGTGAAGGTGCGCTCGGCGCCGGGGAACCGTTCCGCCTCGCTCTTCTCACCGGGGATCACCGGGATGGCGAGCCATTCGCGCAGGAAGCTTTCGTAGATATCATGCATCTGGCGCGTCTCGACCATCGCCTCCTCCTCGGTCTCGTGAGCGGTGTGGCCTTCCTGCCAGAGGAACTCGGCGGTGCGCAGAAAGAGCCGGGGGCGCATCTCCCAGCGCATCACGTTGGCCCACTGATTGATGAGCAGGGGAAGGTCGCGGTAGCTCTGCACCCAGCGCGCGAAGGCGGCGCCGATGATCGTCTCGGAGGTGGGGCGGATCACGTAGGGCTCGGTGAGCTTGCCGGTGGGCACCATCTTGCCTTCGGCGTCCAGCTCGAGCCGGGAGTGGGTCACGACCGCGCATTCCGTCGCGAATCCCTCCACGTGCGAGGCCTCCTTCTCGAGGTAGGACACCGGGATGAGCAGTGGGAAGTAGGCGTTCTCGTGACCGGTCGCCTTGAACATCGAATCCAGCTGCGCCTGCATCCGCTCCCAGATGCCGTAGCCCCAGGGTTTGATGACCATGCAACCGCGCACCTCCGAGTTCTCGGCGAGGTCGGCGGCCCTGACGACCTGCTGGTACCACTCGGGGAAATCTTCGGCGCGGGCCGGTGAGATGGCGTTTTTGACTGGCTTGCTCATGGTCTTGGGATCGGGAAGATAGCGGGCTTCCCCTCGGGCGCTAGGGGAATGGTGGGCACCACTCTTGAGAGAAGGCTCGTTTCGGATCTCACAATTCGCCGGGCCCTTGGGCGCAGACGCTCACCTACTCGCGAACTCGTCGATTGGGCACCGGCCGGAGGTAGGTGAGGCGCCGCCACAGCCACTCGACGGGTCCGAACCGGTATCGATCGAGCCACCACCGCGAGACGGAGATCCCGATCAGCCAGAGGATCGGACAAACGAGGAGAACAACCCCATAGGGAAGCTCGTCGGACAATCCAAGCCCGTGCCCATGAAAGATGAGTCCGAAAAGGATCGACTGGAGCAGGTAGTTGCTCAGGGCCATCTGCCCCACGTCCGCGAGGCTGTTCCAGACGGCACCGCCAGGGGATCGCTTCGACCACCAAAGCAGGAGATTGAGGTAGCCGCAGGCGGTGACCAGGATGGCACCGTACCCTACAAACAGGAACGTCATGAGCAGCTCCGGGCGATCCATCTGGCTCTTGGCAATGATCTTGCCGATCACCCCAAGGAGGAGACCAGCCGGCACACAGATCAGCGCGAGCTTGCGGTAGAGGCCAACCGACTTCTCGCCCAGCAGATAGCCTGTCCTCGCTCCTGCCATCCCAAGAAACATGAGCCCGCCGGAGAACCAGACGAGGTAGAGCGGAATGCCGACCAGTTGAATGACAAAGGCCGCCAGCGCACGGGCCGGCATCTGTTCGAGCCAGCCGCCCTCGAAGCTTTGCTTCCACCATTCATCGAACTTCTCGGTCTCGGCGTCGTCTTCCGTCATGCCGGAGAGATCGACCTCGAAACCGATCGCCAGCAGTCCGAGCAGGAGGGACGTCAGCGGGAAGACGGCCAGAAGAACCACCCCGAAAGAGCAAAGCCACCGGATCGACCAGCGCCGCCCCCAGAAGACAAGAAATCCGATCAGGGCATAGGGCACGAGAATGTCGCCATACCAGATAAGGTAGGCGTGCATCAGGCCGATCAGGAAGAGGACCCCGAAGCGTCTCGAAAACCGGGCTGCCACTGGCTGGCCCAGATCGTCCGCGCGGCGGGTGGCGAGAACGATCCCGGCCCCGAACAGAAGACCGAAGAGGGAGATGAACTTTCCCACCGCGAAAATGGCGACCACGTACCAGAAGAACTGATCACCGGGCGACAACTCGTCCGGGACAGACAGCGGTACTTCGCTGAACCCGAACTCGAGCGCATGAATCAGCGGTAATCCGCACAGGGCCAAGCCCCTGATGACGTCGATCACCGCAACCCGAGCCCGGGCTGGGGTTCCTGGGAGGGGAGGAGGTTGCTGCATCGAGAAAATCGGCCGTACTGGACCAGTCAGTCAGCAGACTTCGTACCATAGCGCGTGAGGACAGCGGCATCCTTTGAAAACGCGGCGGACAAGCACTCACCGGCGACCAGGTGTTCGAGAGTCATGTGCCCGTCCCTCTGCGCTCCAGTGAAGATTTCGTCGCCGCGTCGCCACCGCGTCACTTGCCAAGCCTCGAGCCGTACTCGTTGGTCGGGTCGCGGTAGATCGAGTGCAGATGATCGTGCGGATCGCCACCGAGGTTCTGGCCGGCATATTCGATGATTAAAGTCGGTCCCTGAATTCGGTAGGAGTAGTCGCCGTCGTCTTCGGCCGGTCCCCACCAGGCGAACTTGGTCTGGTCGATCTCTGCGGCCAGCTGCTTAAGGCGCCGCTCGGCAAAGGGAGCGGGCAGGTCGCCGACGTAGAGCTTGATCACGGCAAGCAAGGCCGCGCGCTGCTTTTCATCGAAGTCCGTGCCGGAGACACCGATCATCTCAGGCACCCGACCGTCGCGGCCGGCGCCCGCCACCAGGTTGCTGCGCTTGCTGCCAATGACCGCCTCCTTCCGCTGGCCGTCACTCAGAGTCCGCAGCAGAGCCAGGGCCGCGGCATCCATGTTCTGCATCGGCTCAATTGCCTTATCCTGTAGCTCGAAGTCGCGCGGCTGGGTGCCAATGAAGGTCGGCGACATCGACATGGCATCCCCGTGAAAGGCAAGATTGATCGCGAGATGGTGACCATCGAACTGCAGCGCCCACGGCTCCGTAGCCGAGGGCTCGCCGAAGATCGCCAGCCAATAGTCCTCGGCGCCGAAGCCCGGGCGGCGCTCGCCGTTTTTCAGCAGGCGGTCATCGGCCAACGGGATGCCGCGAGCCCGGTAGAAGCCTTGCGGGCTGAGCACGCTGGCCAGCAAATCGCAGGCGAGCTTCAGCTGCGCCTCGTCCAGATCGCCGAGACGCACGCCCCCCTGAGGACCTCGCGGCGGCACGTTGGTCCAGATCGCCTTTTCGTGGCTGTCGTAAGCCAGCTGGGCCTCGGCCCGCCGCGTTTCGCCGAGGGAAGCAATCAAGGCCGTTGCGGCCCCAGCCGTCGATTCCGGCGTTACGGCCGCCGCAGCCTTGGGTGCGTAATTCGACAACACTTCGCTCGGCAGCGACGGGTACTTCTTGTTCTGAGCCGTCGCGCAGCCCGCGAGCATCAGGGTGCATAGGACAGCCATCGATCGTGAAAACTTCATGCCGACAAGATAAGCCAGTTCACATGATCGGGAGGAGCAAAATCGGTCGCAGTCACGAAAGCAAGGCCCGCACCGGACCTCGTTCCATCCTCATCAAAAGCCCCACCGGCAGAGGTCGATGGTGTGGGCGCGCCACTCGGGCAGTCGCCAGCCAGAATCGAGCCCTTGGTGATTGCGCCAGCGGTCTCGGCACAGACTGACCCATATCTCGGTCCAGAGGCAGAGTTACCTCTTCTCGTTCTGCTCACCGCCCAACACCCAGTCCAGATCGAAGCGGGCGACGGCGAGGTCTTTCCGCAACCCCTTCGCTCCCGTCTCATAGACGCAGACGAAAGAGCCGTCGGCGAGCCGGACCACGTCTCAGTAGGCCGTGTGCCCCTCCTCGAGAACGCTCTTCTGGCTCCAAGACCTTCCGCCATCGCGGTTCAGGCTGACGGCGAGTCCCCTGCGGTTCTTGCCGGGGATGCTTGTGAGGAGGAAGACTCGGTTGCCATCATGATCCTCGAAACTACAAAGTCCGGCGTCGCCTACTTCTCGGTCGCCTCCGCGACACCCCCGCGGGAGACGGCCGCCTGCTCGACCGCACCCTCATCTCCCGCGTCCACGACAACACCAACTACCACCTCATCATGGCGGGCGGCAAGGGCATGGGCCACAAGACCTGACAGTTCCTCACCTACGACGAAAAGAATCACCACCTCGCCAACCTCTTCGCCCGCATCGACAACGCCATGGACGTCCCCATGGAGAACTTCGGAGACAGCACCGGCATTCCGATGAGCGAGCTCTTTGGCTAGACTATTTCTAGAAGATCCCTGGCCACGAAGTGGACCGAATCAAGCTGCGGGAGCGACAGATTGCCTGGCATCAGGAAGGTGTGGCACCAAGGGAGGTGGACAAATAGTCTGGAACCGTGGTCGGCAACAGTCTCGTGGTCGGTTTTCACTCTGGTGGGAGGCGATTGATTTCCTCAATATCAGCGAGATCCTGCAACCGGCCCGCATTCTGCTTGGCCTGGATCAAGTCAGACTTCCCAATGTAAAGGATCCGGAGGCCATCCTCGTCGCAGACCTCCCTCTGGACCCAAGCCTCTGCAAAATTCATTTCAGGTAGTGAGGTCAGGAAGGCGATCGCATTGGGCGCGACGCCAAGATAGAGTTGGGTCCCCTCCACTTCGAAATCCGATTGCGTGACATCCAGGTCGGCGAGCGGAATCCCAAATTCGGCCATCGCGACCATAAGACGTTGTGCATTTTCCTTGGTAGGACGCACCCATAGGTCGAGGTCCTTGGTGTAGCGCGGCTGGGTGTAGTGGATGACGGCGTAGGCACCGACAACCAGGTATTCAACCCCGTGCTCGTTGAACAGACGCAACAGATCTCTGTAATCGAAGTTCATCGGGGTGTTTGCCCATCTTGCCCGTCCAGTACTCCAGAACAAGCTCCCAGGCAGCAGCGCGACGTTCCGCGCCAGATCGGGCCTGCCAGTCCTCGAGCTGGAATCGCCTCATTTCTTCGAAGGAAGAACACTTGCGGCCGGTCATGCTCTTTAAGCGTTTCTGACGCCTGGCATCTCGCGCCTCCTTAGAATCATCGTCCACGAGCCGAGGTTCGCACCCGAGATGGCTTTGCGCAAGGGGTCGCGGTCGCAGGTGACTAGCGTCCGCGATGTTTCACGGGGTGAACCCGGTAGCCGGAGTGATCCCAGTGCCTGGAACCGTGGTCGGCTTTCCAAGCGCGTCGGCATCGCCAAGGATCTCCACCAGCTCAGCCACTCGGCCGCCAAGGACGGGACACGACCCTGGGGACGACACGACCCTGGGGACAGTAGTATCAGACGTTTCGCAAGTCGTTTTGTATGACAGTTGCAGGCACACGACGGCCCGTGGCCGGAACGCGGAGCGTTTCGACCTGCGTGACCTGCACGTTGGTACGCGTGCAGAGCGAGTCGGAGAGGAGGTCGGCGGTGGTTTGGCCGACGCCTGGTTCCCTTGTCCCGGCGGACTGTAGCGAACCCTCGGGGAGGACCTCGCTCATGGCGCTGGCCCAGATGTCCGGGGTAGAGTATCTTTCTGCCGTGGCCCGCCTCTCTTACATGACTGTAGCGGAGAGGTCGGGTCGGGGGCGGTCGGCCCTGGTTTCAGGCCTGCGGTGGCCTACTGACCCAAGCCGTGCACGAAGCCGGCAGCCTATAATGAGCCATCCGGCCGCCCCCTCCCCGTTTTCTCTCTGCATCGCGAACGGCCGAGAACAGGCCTTCGCTGGTGGTGATCGTTTTTGAGCGCATGGTGCCTAGAGTTCGAGGTGTGCGCCGAAGAGCTGGCGGGCGGTCTCGGCCCAGCGACCGATGGGGGCGTCCTCGGCGAAAGCGGCGTCGATGCCTCCGGGGATCTTCTTCCATTTGCGGACCATCGTATCGAACGCGGCCTCGGCAGCGCGTGCCTTGTCGGCAGTGGTGACACCCTTGCGGCCCGGTCGACCTTCGGGATCGAGATAGGGCACGCCCCACGTGACGAGGGAGCGTGTCAGCCTCAGATAGCGGCGAGCTCCAGCAAAAGCGGCGTGCTGTCCATTGGCTTCCCATCGGATCATGCGGTCCTTGAGTTCTGGCTGTCCGTAGAGGCGGATTTTCTGGGCGGCCTGGACGGTCCAGTTCTTGAGGTGATGATTGCAGGCCCGGCTTGGAGAGGTGTGGAAGGCTTCCCCCTGAGGTCCTCCGGACTGCAGCGTACCGGGAACGATCCCGGCATAGGCGCACATCGAGTCGGTGGAAGGCAGCGACGCGGGACTGCCGAGTTCGGCAGCCGTGCCCGAGGCGAGGACGAAGCCGACGCCACCGATGGAGGTGAGCAGGGCGTAGGGGGTGGTGGCGAGGAGCAGGGCGGCCTCGCTTTCCATGGCGCGTGAAGTGACTGAGAGGTTTCGGCGGAGGCGGACCAGTGCGGTGAGCGAGCGTTGCAGGGAGGGCAGGCGCACTGGGTCGGCCGGCAGTGCCTCCTGGGCGAGAGCAAGGATGGCCTCGGCTGTTTCCGGCACCTCATGGACGTGGTGGCGGCGTAGCAGTTTCTCGAGGGCGGCTCGTCGCCTTCTTGCAACCTGCGCCCCGCTGAAGCGTTCTTCCATGAGTTCGAGGCTGGCTCCGGTGAACGAGGACAGGAGGCTGCGGGAGCTGTCGAGGAAGCCGGGCAGGAGCACGTCGACCCGAGTGTGGATGCGATTGCCGGTGGCGGTGGTCGCGTCGACCATGTCACTGCGCTCGCGGACGATGTCGCGGAGTTCTCGGTAGATGCCGTTTTCATCAGCCGAGGCGGGCACGGGCATGGCGCGGCGGGAGATGAGCACCTTGGCGATGCAGTCCAAGGCGAGCTTGTCGGTAGTAGTGCCGAGGTTCTCGCGTTCCTTGGCCGCAAGCCTTGCGGAGACCCGAGTCATCAGCGGCCCGGCCAGGGCAATGTGACGGGCGAAGTTCTCGCAGTAGGCCGGCAGGTCCTCGCCGCTGACGATGACCCGAGCGAGCGGGATCTTGCGGCGCTTGGCCGTCTTGCGGATGGCCTTGAGCAGGAACTCGACCCCGGCTGCGGAGTTCTCGACCTCGAAGGCCTGGCGCAGTTCGCGCCCGGTACCGTCTGCGATCAACGCCATGTGAGTGCCCTTTGCGTAGTCGACGGGGACCAGGAGCAGGTCACGGGGAGTGGCCACGGACTCGAAGACGGCGGCGAGGACGGGATGCTGGCCGCGGTAGAGCGAGCGTTTTGTCGAGCGGGACTTGTTGTTGGAATTCATGGCCTCCAGCTTCCGCCGGAGCGGTCGGCCGGGCAGGCCCTTTCAGGGCCCGTCCCGCCCGCTCCGGACGGCGCTGAAGATGGCTACAGCCTATGATTCTTGACATTATCTCTTCAGGGAGACCGATCATGGTGATGGCAAACTGTCAGCTTCGTGAGAGTCTGGAGGCGCGGCCTTGAGGAGGCACGGGTCACAGAAAACGCTTCCATTTTCTGCCGAAACCTTCTGTCAGCCCCGGAGAAAAGCATCAGAACGGTGAGAGGCAATTGGCCACACTGCACGCGCCAACGGCGCACCTGAATACAGCCCAAGGCAACGCCCTCGGTTAGGATAGATTGCCCCGTTCGGGCGCTCGGAAAGTAAATCGCCAAAACACTCAAGAACGACGCTGGTGACAGGCATGGATCTCCTCTAGAAGCGCCTGAGGAAAGGGGCTACGGGGGCTCAGGGAAACTGGCTTCAGTCAGCAACTTTGGACATCCTCCGTTTGCAACCGGAGCAGATGGGGGTCGAAAGGCCCAGGCAGATGGTCAACGCACTTCGACCAACTGTTCGCCGCCCTCGATGAGCGCTACGACTTGCGGCAACAAGGGCTCAAACCATAGAAGCAGGGCACGGCGGGTTGTGTTGCCGATGCGAATCCAGACCAAAGAAGGAGCATCAACTTGGTCGCTCTGAGAGAGCCTATGTGGGAAGTCTTCGTCTTTGGTGACGATCACGGCACCGTTTTCGAGGGCGTTCTCCCATATCCGAGAGTCGGATGCGTCGCCGAGGCCGATCTCCGAGACATGCTCGGCTTCGTGGCCATGGTCTCTGAGCAGACCCGCCAGGGCCGGAGGCAGTTGGGCATCAACCAGGAAGCGCATTGCTAGCCTGCAACGACGAGTACCGGATGGTTGGTCTCAGCTGCAGCATACTGGAGGCAGGC
>ENA-ORXT01005547-ORXT01005547.1-marine-metagenome-genome-assembly--contig:-NODE-5547-length-12329-cov-2.371205_pt1 | contig 12329 bp, 13 predicted proteins | sample MGYA00237868_ERZ511482 | MGnify/ENA metagenome assembly ERZ511482 | reverse complement strand
ACTGTTCTCAATGAATTCACAACTCATCCGTTATCCGTGCAGCTTACAGCAACTCTTACTGGGCTAACTGTGATAAAGAACCTCTATCGACAAATTCAAATCCAAACTTTCCAGCATAACCACTGCCGCCAAATCACTATAAACATGCAACAACCACTCATCCTGACCTACACGCCGATAGTGCTCAACTAAAACAGCTGTCGGGTCTACCAGCAGATAATCTTGTAAACCAACAATCGAACGGTAGTGAGCAAATTTCCCACCTCGATCATAATCCCTGGTACTTGGAGAAAGCACTTCAATAATCACCGTTGGATTTAACAAAGTTGTTTCATTATCACCCAGCTCAGGATCACCACAATAAACAGAAATATCGGGATAAGTATCTAATCCAGAAGGCGTATACACACGCATATCGCTATTCATAGGCTGGCAAAACTTTCCTTTGAGAGCCTGCCAAAGTTCACCAAATAAATTACCCGCTATCTGTGAGTGCTTAAAAGTAGCTTCGGCTATTGCGAGTATCCGACCGTCATAGAATTCCAACTTGAGCTCACTTAGCGCATCTTGCTCCAAATAATCATCTCGACTGATTTCAATGTTGGCTTGCTGCATGGTAAAACGCCTTCTAAAGGAATTTTCAATAGTATTTAGTATATTGCCACAAAACCTCTACTTCCAGTTAAACTCATTTTTATGCGCATAAAAATGTAAAATAAAACACTTTATTGCGCATAAAAGTGTAAGAGGTATAATAAACCACTTCTACCCTGCGAATATTTGCTAATGAAACGCCTGCTACTCGACAAGCTCCTCGCTTGGAAAGCCAAACCAAGCCGCAAACCTATAGTAATCGATGGCGCAAGACAGACCGGCAAAACCTATCTGTTGCAAACATTACTGGGCAATGAATTTAAACACACCCTCCGCTTAGATTTCCTCGAAAACCCAGAACTAGCCCAAGCTTTTGAAGGCTCGCTAAGTCCAGAAGACGTCATCACGAATATCGAGCTGTTAACCGGGCAAGTTTTCAATGCTTCTACCGATTTACTGATCCTTGACGAAATCGGCGAGTGCCCAAAAGCCGTCACCTCACTGAAATATTTTGCAGAAAAAGCACCTCAGTTTTACATAGCAGCCAGCGGATCAAATATTGGCCTATTAAGCGCATTTCCAGTTGGCAAAGTTGAGCAACACAATTTACGTCCCCTTACCTTTCGTGAGTTCTTATTAGCATCAGGTGAACCTGCACTGATCAAAGTTTATGAAGACCAAACAAACTCACCAGCAGCCCACAGCAAACTATTTGATAAATTAACAGATTACTATTTCACAGGCGGCATGCCAGAGGCGGTATCTACGTGGTTTAGCTTAGCTGATGACAGCATTCTTACACGAACAGAAGCTGTTTCAACCATTCAGTCTGATTTAGTTGAAGGCTATAAACGTGACTTTGGAAAATACTCTGGAAAGTTAGATGCTCAACTAATCGAGTCGTTATTTAGCAATATTCCCTCGCAACTTTCCTCAGTGTTCGATGAATCCGTTAAGCGTTTCAAATTCAAAGGAGTGTATGAACGCAAGTCGCGCTATGCCGATTTTGAAAGTGCAATTTCCTGGTTACACCGTTGCCGACTAACCTTACAAAACTATCCCGTTGCAGGTACACCAAGATCACCTCTGGCAGCCTACCAAAAGAACAATCGAGTAAAATTGTTTCTATTTGATGTTGGCCTGCTAAATCAAATGCTTGGGACAAGCTATAAAGAAATTAAGCAACAGGGTTATGAGTATAAAGGCTATATTGCTGAGAACTTTGTACAGCAAGAGCTCGCTGCCATTGGCATTGAGCCCAGCTTTTCATGGAATGACGCACGTGCTGAAATCGAGTTTATTGTATCTAATGACTCAGGTCAGGTCATACCAATAGAAGTTAAAAGCGGTAACCGAACCCGAGCCAAATCTTTGCAATCTTATATTTCTAAATGCAGCCCGCATAAAACCATTAAATTGACAGGCACCCAAGGCTCTTCAGTTCTGGAAAGCGACAATATTGTCATGCCGCTTTACTATGTTGAGTATGTGACGGAGCATTTGAAATAGCTTACCGCCTCCTATCAACACACAGCCTCAGAGACTAATACCTTTTTAGTAGCAAGTTTCTTAGGCTCAATGTTTTCCATCCTATCCAGCACAGCCAAACATACCTGATCGCGCCCTTTCTTTTTCGCTTTATAAAGCGCCTGGTCAGCACAGTCGATCATCTCCAGAACGCTAAGCTCCCGACTCACTTCGCAGATACCAAGACTAATCGTAACGTTTCCAACGCCAGGAAACTGATGCTGCTTCACTAGCACACGCATTTTTTCGGCGACAACTTGAGCTTTTATAGCATTGGAGTTAGACAGTAGCATCATGAACTCTTCACCACCCCATCGCCCAACAACATCATTGCCACGAACATTGCTTTTCAAAATATTCGCTAAATCAACCAATACAGCATCACCTGCATTGTGGCCATAGGTATCGTTAACTTGCTTGAAATGATCAACATCAAGAAGCACTAAACTGTATGTTTCAGCATGTCTTTGGTAAGCCTTTAGTTGAGAAACCAGCAACTTATCCAGCTTTACCCGGTTCCACATACCCGTTAACTTATCTGTCATTGAAAGTCGCCTCAACGCTTTTCTTTCCTGGATAATGCTAACTATTGAAGAGCACGTTTTCATCACTCTGTCATGGTAGGTCGTTGGGGTGCGGTGTTCAAATGACGACAACATGAAACTACCGACTATCTTTCCATCTCGATTATAGACAGGTACTGACCAGCAAGAACAAACGTTGAAATCCCTGACCAGATCAAGTGACTTTGACATTCGGTAATCAGTTGCAGCGTTATTGATATAAGCTGGTTTGCCATGCAAGACCGCAGCCGTGCAAGAACCGTAGCCGATATCAAGTCGTTTATTACTAAGCCTAATCTGACCTTCCTCTGGAATACTCGGCGCGCTGACAATGCTCATTAATTGATCATTCTGATGCAGCAGAAGTACGCTAGCCACAGCATTATCGAGTAGACCCTCGACGAGCTTACACAATTGATCAAGAATTCCTGATTCCCGCTTGTCTTCTGCAAGAGCATGAAGCACTTCTTGTTGTATGTTCAAGATCAATTCAAGTTGTTCAGTAGACAACGGAACAGATTCAACACTGTCATCACTAGGTAGAACGGGATCTAAAAACTCATGTTTGCTCATCGCATGATTCCTATTATTTTAATTATCCGCTAAGACTAGCAATCAAGCTATCGAGGGAAGCAAGGTACTGTTCTAAACACGTGGTAGCGGTAAGTTCAGATTAGCCGACCATAGGTATTTTTACACCTGTAATCAGATGAAAAGCTGGCTTATTTTATAAACGGTCAGGGTATTCCGAGCATATTTAATATTTATTTTTAACCCGAGTATTGCCTATTAAGATGACGAATCCAGTTCAACTCATTGATATCTTAATATTATCAATGAGTCGCACATTGCCCAAATAGGCGGCAGCCAGAATAACTAAATCCTGATCAGAGCCATCGGCTAGCTGAAGTGTCTGAGCATTGCAGACAAGAATATAGTCAGGCGTAAAACCTAGTTCAGATAAGGCCTGCATTGACTCATTTTCAATATCAGAGTAATGACTACTGCCTTTGATGATTTTCTGCTCAAGCTGTTTTAAAACTTTATATAACTGAGGCGCCAGCGTGCGTTGCTCATCGGACAAACGACCATTGCGAGAACTCATGGCTAAACCATCATCCTCACGAATCGTGGGCGCACCGATGATATCAATAGGCATATTAAGGTCAGCAACCATCTGTCGAATTAAAGAGAGCTGCTGAAAATCCTTCTGGCCAAAAATGGCAAGATCAGGCGCTACAATATTAAACAGTTTACAAACCACCGTTGCCACACCCAGAAAATGACCCGGCCTCGAACTGCCTTCATGCAAACGGCTAATGTTGGGCACATCAACCTCTGTCACCAAGCCGCCATGTCAATACAGCTCTTGAGGATTAGGACTAAAAACGATGTCAACGCCAGCACTATCAAGTTGTACTAAATCCTCATCCATCGTTCTTGGATATGCATCCAGATCATCTGCTTTGTCAAATTGAGTGGGGTTGACAAAAATAGAAACCACCGTGCAATCAGACTTAGCGAGAGCTTTTGCGACCAAGTCCAAATGACCCGCATGCAAATTTCCCATCGTCGGAACAAAGCCAACGAGCTGATTGTTTTGTTTATGGGTTTTTATAGTGCTGCGTAATTCAGCAATGGTTGTGATGACTCGCATCTGGCGTTACCTATCAGGATCTAACCGCAGTAAATTATCATCAGAGACTTCATCCAGGCAATCTTTTAGTGAGCTCCCATCGGGCAGCGTTAAGTCTGGTGCTATCTCATACAGGGGATATAAAACAAATTCACGCTGTTTCATCCAGGGGTGCGGCACTTTTAAACGATCCGTATCAATCTGATGATTACCATACAATAGAATATCGAGATCGAGCGTGCGGGCAGTCCACTGCTTACCGCTTCGGACACGTCCATGCTTATTTTCTATCGTCTGTAGCTGATTGAGCAATGCCTCAGGCGCTAAACTAATGGTGAATGTCGCCACCGCATTAATGTAATCTGGCTGATCCTGCGGGCCATGGGGTTTACTTTGGTAGTAAGACGATATCTGAAATTGCTCAAGATCCTGAATCGATTGAATCGCCTCGACCGCAGAGTCCAGTGTGTCCTTTGATGCACCCAAATTGCTGCCTAAACCGATATAGCAACGCTCGCGTACAAGCTCTTGCTTCATTCTGCCGGGCCGTTGCTCTTACGTCGCTTGTTTCTGCGGCGTTTCTTTTTTACGTGAGGAATCGCTTTACTCATTTCTACCTGACGATCTTCAGTGGCTTTCTGAAACTCTTCCCACCACGCAGCATCCGCCTGTAAAGCAGCATCTTCCTCAGCGATAGCGCGCAAACAGAGAAAATCAAAGGCCGCACGAAAGCGTCTGTTTTCCACGAACAATCTGGCACGACGGCAGTTTTTTTGACTAAACCGTGACTGCAATAACCAAATCTCACGTGTCACATTGCTAAAGCGTCTAGGCACTGCGGTAAAACGCACCTGGTCGCTTAGTACATCATTGGCGGCTTGCTGCATACCTTGAGGATCAGGATAAGACTGTTCCCGATACACCGCTTCCAGCTTTTTCATCGGCAACCAAAGCATCACCGCGAATAAAAACGCCGGTGTCACCGACATCCCATCATTAATGCGGCTGTCAGTGTTTTTTAATGCGTCGTTAATCAGCGTGAGAAAGTGACCGGATTCATCACCTTGTAAAGCAGCTTCTGTCGCAGGAAATAAGCTATGAAATAAACGATACTCCCTTAGCAACTCAAGTACCGAGCCTGCCTGGCCGCTGTGGAACATTTTCAACGCTTCGTCAAATAATCGTGCAGGTGCAATATTCTCCAGAAGCGGCGCTAATTCGCGAATCGGCTTTTCACTTGTCGCTTCAATACTAAGGCCCAATTTGGCCGAAAATCGTATAGCACGCAACATTCTTACCGGATCTTCGCGATAACGAGCGACAGGATCACCAATCATGCGTAGCTGACGCTTCTCAAGATCATCCATGCCACCGGTAAAATCTAAAATTTCATCGGTATGTACGTTGTAGAAAAGTGCATTGATGGCAAAATCACGGCGCACCGCGTCTTCCTCAATGGTGCCATAGACATTATCGTGTAGGATGCGGCCGTCCTGGCCCACCTGCCCCTTGTCTGAATTATCGTGAGGTGCCCTAAACGTCGCGACTTCGTAATATTCACGGCCAAAGTGGACATGCGCCAATCTAAAACGCCGACCGATTATTCGTGTACTGGGCAATACCGCCTTTATTTGCTCCGGATGGGCATTGGTGGCAATATCAAAATCTTTGGGTTCTACATCCAACAATAAGTCACGTACGCAACCACCCACCAAATAGGCTTCGTAATTTGCATCGTTTAAGGCATTAAGGATGATTAGTGCTTTTGAGTTGATGCTTTTGGTCGATACTCCAAGCGTTGAAGCTGACAGAATCAGAGGGGGGTGTTTATTATCCTTCAATGTTATTTTTTCCCTGAAATCACGTTTCTTCAACAGTTAAGCTCTAATGCGCCGGATAATAACACAAAATTAAGCAATGATACTCTTTGCCATCACTAATGCATCCTCTCGCCCTCGAACGGCTGGATAATAGTTTTTACGCACACCAATTTCATTAAACCCTTCGGATTGGTAGAGGCTCAAGGCCGCAAGATTTGAAGGCCTGACCTCAAGAAAACACATGTTTGCCTGATATTCTGTCTCAGCTAGCTCGAAAGCACGCTGCAAAATGGTTCTTCCCCACCCCTGTCCCTGTAAATCGGGGTGCACACACAGATTTAGAATATGCATTTCCCCGGCCACGACCGACACAAACAAATAACCACTGATGACCTCATCAAGCTCGAAAACCCAGCCATGATAGTGACTCGCGCGTAAGCAATCGCGCATAATACGTGTATCCCAAGGGTGTGGATAAGCTGCCGTCTCAACACTCATCACTGAAACCAGATCAGATTCTTCCATTGGCCGCAGATTGGCTTCCATGGGCACTTCTGAAAATACGCTAGCCATTAATTATTTAGCGCCTGCTTGGTAAACACTAAGTCCTGCCAAACCAGTGCTTTAAGTCGTGGCTGCCTGAGTAAATAGGCAGGATGATAAGTTGCAATAAACTGTGTATTGATTCCCTCAAGCTGGTGCCGTTTTTGTCTCAATTGAGCCATCGTTTGATCCTGCCCTAATACTTGCTGAGCCGTACTTCTTCCCATTAGCAACACGAGTGGCGGCTGCAGTAATTTGATTTGCTGCTTGAGAAAGGACAAACAGCTGGCTGCTTGATTAGGTTGAGGAGAACTATCTAGCGGCGTGCGACACTTCAGCAAATTAGTAAAATAAATATTTTCACGACTCACTTCCAGATGACTCAACAAATTGTCAAGTAGCTCACCGGTTTCTCCGGTGAAAGGTTGCTTCTGCTGCTCATCAAGTAAGCGTGGGATATCGCCTACAATCATCAGGCTTGGCGTCCGACTGCCATTTCCAAAGACAGGATGCTGCCGCTTTTCATGAAGATCACAGGCTTTACATTGATTAACCGCATTCTCCAGCTCAATCCAATCAACACCATCCAGATCTCTTGCTATAACCTTTGCTTCAGTCTCAATAGCGTTATCTAGACTGGCAGCGAGTTCAGCTATTTGGCTTGATGGTGTTTGCTGTAGATCTTTAATCAGCTCATCAGCCGCTTTCATTCCTTCGTTAGGTGGAGAAATGACTACTTTATCTAAAGCGGGAGTAGCCGTCGGCTGTTCCGGTATTGAGATCGTTTCACTTAGTAGCTGACTGGATAAATCAGCACCGACAAAATCTGTGTCTGCCTTTTTCATCTCTTCAGGCATCGGCAGACCACGGGAAATCCACACGGGAATCCCCATTGCATTGAGATAGTCTAATTGATGTTGATTAACCGCCAAAGACAACTCCGTCCTGAACTATTATTTTATTTGTCGTTTTCGTCGCTTTCGTCGTTACCCAAATTAATCACCGGTACTTTTTTAATATAGCCAAATTTGCGCAAGATCCAATAAACCGGCCCGGATAATGCATAGATCAGAAAGACTGCAAACAGCACCTTCGGTGGGTCAATCGCAGCAAGCGCAAAAGCTAACACAACCGCTAGTATCGCTAGATAGGGTACCTTGCTACGGTAATCGAAATCCTTAAAGCTGGTGTATTGCACATTGCTCACCATTAATAAACCAGCCCCGATCGTCATGATTAAGGCAGGAATTTGCACCGAGCGGCCGGTGACATCCAGATCCTGAAAAAACCACACCATACCGGCCATAATAGCCGCAGATGCCGGACTAGGTAAGCCGATGAAATATCGTTTATCAACTTCCTCAATTTGCACATTGAAACGTGCCAGACGCAAGGCGCCGCAGGCAACATAAATAAAGGCGGCCATCCAGCCCACCTTACCCCAGGCTGCTGATTCAACTGCCATATGAACTAAGGCCCATTGGTAAATGACGACAGCAGGGGCAACGCCAAATGAAACGAGATCAGCAAGGCTATCGTATTGCGCACCAAACTCAGACGTAGTGTTGGTCCAACGAGCGACACGGCCGTCTGCGCCATCTAAAATCATGGCAACAAACACCGCGACAGCGGCCACTTCAAAACGACCGTTCATTGCCGCAATAATGGCATAAAAACCACTAAACAAGGCTGCGGTGGTGATCAAATTTGGCAGTATATAGACACCCTTAGCAGGGGTTTTATCATTATTCATGGTTGTCATTATTAGCACGGTTATCAGTTTTTAAAAATAACGCTACACGATCAGTGCAGAAACGTAGATTGTACCTATAGTTTCGATTGGGGTGTAAATAAATGATGCTCTCTGTACAATCACCGTTAACTTACTTGATATTGAGCCTCTTCAGATGAATAAAAACACATTAGAAATTACAGCTCCCATCGCCGATAAAAGGCCCGTAAGCAGCACTATCCACAATCATAGCCGGACGGATGATTATGCCTGGCTTCGCGAAAAGGAGTCCGAGGACGTTATCAACTACCTCGACGCTGAAAATGATTTTACCAAAGCGCACACTAAACACACTGAACCCTTCACAGATTCCCTGTATGAGGAAATGCTCAGTCATATCGAGGAAAACGATTTTTCAACACCCGTCAAAGTCGGTGACTATTATTATTATCACCGAATTGATGAAGGTAAACAGTATTGGGCGCACTATCGCAAGCATCTGTCGCTTGACGCTGACGAAGAGGTGATTCTCGATGAAAATGTATTGGCTGAAACAGGTGGATACGACTATTTCCAACTCGGTGCGTTAGAAGTTAGCCCGGATCACCAATGGCTCGCTTACTCTAGTGACACCACCGGAGCTGAAACTTTCACTATATATGTTAAAAATCTCGCCACCGGCGAACTGCTGGATGAAGTTCTGGAAAACAATGCGGGTTGTGTCAGCTGGGGTGACAGCACTACACTGTTTTATACCACCGAAGAAGCTGATACCAAGCGCAGTGACAAATTACATAGGCATGCATTAGGTACTAAACAAGCAGATGATGAATTAGTTTTTCATGACCCCGATGGTTTGTTTAATGTCTCTGCTCATTTGAGTAAAGATGATCGCTACCTATTGATCAGTTCAGGAAGTATCGAAACCACTGAATATCATTTCATTGCAACAGACAACATCGCTCAAGTTCCGACGGTTGTTCAGCCAAGGACAACAGGCTTACGCTATTCAGTGGAGCACCACAATGGGTTGTTTTACATCCTTACGAACGCTAACGATGCCATCAATCAAAAGTTAGTCACCTGCTCAGTCGATACGCCACAACAAACGGACTGGAAAACTCTGATCGAACACCGCAGTGATGTCCAACTAGAACACATTGAACTGTTTAACGATTTTTTAGTGAGTTACGAGCGCCAAGACGGCCTGCACCACCTGAAAGTCATCAAACTTAGCGACTGGAGTAATCACACCATAAGCCTTCCTGAGCCAATCTACACGGTTTGGCCGGCGGCTAATCCTGAATTTGACACATCGACTTTTCGCTTTGCCTATACCTCACTGGTCACTCCGTTATCCACCTTTGATTACAATATGCAGACCCGTGAACGTGAGCTCATGAAGCTGAAGAATGTGCCGGGATATGATGCCAGTTTATATACTTCGGAACGCATCTACGCCAAGGCTGACGATGGCACTGAGATTCCGATTTCGCTCGTTTATCGAAAAGATGCGCTAAAAAATGGCGCGACCTTTTGCCATCTTTACGGTTATGGTTCCTACGGCATTACTATGGACGCCGATTTCAGCACCACTCGCTTAAGTCTGTTAGACCGTGGCATGGTGTATGCGATTGCTCATGTCCGTGGCGAAGAAATTTATGGCCGACAGTGGTATGAAGATGGCAAGTTTCTGAAAAAGAAAAACACCTTTACTGACTTTATAAGCTGCGCCAAACATTTGATCAGCGAGCAGTACACAGTAGCAGATAAACTCTCCATAGAAGGTCGCAGTGCGGGTGGCTTGCTGATGGGGGCTGTTTTAAATATGGCGCCTGAGTTATTCAAAGTTGCCTTGGCAGGCGTCCCTTTTGTAGATGTAGTGAATACGATGTTAGATGAGTCGATTCCATTAACTATTGGCGAGTTTGAGGAATGGGGAAACCCCAAAAACGAAGAGTATTATCATTACATGCTCTCTTACTCACCGTATGACAATGTTACTAAGCAAGATTACCCTGCCATTTTAGTGACCGCCGGATTAAATGATCCGCGCGTACAGTACTGGGAACCTGCCAAATGGGTAGCGAAACTTCGGGACAACAAAACTGATAACAATGCCTTGTTGCTGCATATGCACATGGGAGCGGGTCACTTTGCTTCAACAGGACGCTATGCTCACCTGAAAGACCTGGCCTTTGACTATGCGTTTATTCTTGATCAATTGGGACTTGCTGAACCTCAGCATTGAGACAATAAAAAAGCCGGGCAAGGTGCCCGGCTTTTTAAACACTGATCATTTCATATAGTGTAAATTCAGAAACGATGCGGCGCTTTAAAGGTTTGCGATCAACGGAAGGCCGCTTTAAATGCCATTCCTAATACATCATCGATAATTGATCCATCACGATCTGAATCTAACAGTGAGCTCAAAATCCCGCTGGATTGTTGTTGTGCTGGCGCAGCAGCAGCGCCACCGCCCATAATAGTTTTACCCAATGTTCCCATCACCATCGTAGCCACAACCGGCAACATTTTTTTCAACAAGCTCGTCCCCAAGCCGGTTTCCTGCGATGCATGTTTTGCAACATTGCGGCTCACTTCTTTGCTGCCAAAAATATGACCCAAAATTGAATTACCGTCTTTGACCGTTTCTTTACGACCTAGCACGCCAGGGTCATCAATATATCGACGGTGGTTACCTTTATCCAGTGCGTTAACCAGGCTGTCCAGACCCGTGGATTGTTTTGCGTGATGCTGCATTCCGCGGCTCAGCGACGGTGCCATAGAAGCGATGGCATCGCGTGCCTGTGCTTCGCTAATACCAAATTGACGCGCCAATGCACCGACTGCGTCCGTACTGTTTTTACCTAATAGCAAATCTGTAATATTCAAACTTCTTTCTCCTTTACTTCAGTAAGGCCATAACAATCGGCCATGGTCAAACTACGATACTGCGAATCTATCTACACTTGTTACCAGAATAAGCTAGTAAAGTAAATCATAACATTAACGAGTCTTTAGAAACATATTGGGTTATCACACCCAACATTCAAGTGCGACGCTTAGTGACGGTTAAATCTACGACCGCGATTACGTCGCCCATTCTTATGACGCCCCGGGCGATAATGCCGCTTATGGAGCTTTCTGGGAATGTAACTTACCCCTACACTATTCCAACGACGGTAATCTGAAGAGCGCTGCCAACCATGATTACGGTAACGGTAATAATTACTACCATTCCAATAGGTATTCAGTAAGCCTGCTACGACATACACACCTAGGTCTGAATTGTATGAAACCCGGTGGTTGTGCGGTGTATGTCGTGCATAGCCACCACCATGACCAGAATGATACCTTGGCCCTGTGTCGGCAGAAATTCTGACGCGTGCATCATCGCAAGCCGCTAAAAATGTTGATGACAATACAATGATTGCCACAATCTTCAAAGGAAGTTTAGTTATGTCCATATTTGAAATCACTCCAATTTTAGTTGTGATTACTCTGATAGCAATGGGTGACATTTAGTTCCCGGAACGCAATATCACCACATCATTAGCAATTATTTCCAACGACAGATCCCATTGAGCTGCAATCCATTCAAATGTGCTTTCTGCATAAAAACAGATATGCGTGGGATCTTTCTTATAGTGCCAATTGGCAAACTGCTCAGTTGGGGGTAACAACTTAGTCATCACACCAAGAAAACCCGCTGGTTTTAGCATACTGATTAGTCGCTGAAGCTCCTTTCCTGGTTCACGAAGATGCTCAAGCACTTCCGTTGAGGTAACAAAATCATACTGTTGCATCAGCAATGACGGGGTATTCGCATAATATTTATCGAAGCAAGCAACCTTGTGACCAAGTGCTTCCAACATTACTGAGACGGTTGGCCCGGGGCCGCAGCCAAAATC
>ENA-ORXT01005546-ORXT01005546.1-marine-metagenome-genome-assembly--contig:-NODE-5546-length-12329-cov-2.915034_pt1 | contig 12329 bp, 13 predicted proteins | sample MGYA00237868_ERZ511482 | MGnify/ENA metagenome assembly ERZ511482 | reverse complement strand
CCAGCTTGCGGAAATATGCGCGCAGTTCGTTGGGTGTGTCGCGACGTGCGCGAAAATCATAGTGGACGGGTTGTTGGATGCCAACGACTGGTCCACCCAGATACACGCCACCCGCTTGATTATGCAGATAATTTACAGCCGGATGCGCGTCGTCATCTGCACCAAAGACCATCTTGGCTTCGCGTGCTTTGTCCGGCGTCCATTTGTCAGTGACCGTCATTGTGCCAAGGATCACGCCCTCTTGATCCCGCAGTGCGATATCTTGGCCAAGTTCTATAGTGGCGGCAAAGTCTTCGGTCACATCAAGATTGATCGGCATCGGCCAAAGCTGCCCGTCGGCCAAGCGCATGTTCGTGACGACGCCGTCGTAATCCGCTTCGGTCAGGAACCCCTTAAGCGGATTAAACCCGCCGTTCATCAACAACTCCAGATCGCAAATCTGCCGTGGTGACAGATCATGGCTGGTCAGTTCCGCCGCCTCTAGCTTCATCTTTTGCGCGCTGTCGTAGGACACGAAAAGTTCGGGGATCGGTGCAAGGTTGGTGTTCATGCTGCTTCTCAATATCATAACCGCACGGGTTTTCCGTGTCGTTATCATTGTCCTATTGAGAGATTATGACCAAATTCAAGCAACTTTTATACGTTGGTGTGAAAATGTGGGAAAGTTGCCGCGCGCGTCTAGCCTTCGTTTTCGGCGATAAACTTCTCTGCATCAAGTGCCGCCATACATCCCATACCCGCCGACGTCACCGCTTGACGGTAGATATGATCGGTCAGATCACCTGCCGCGAAGACACCGGGAATTGCTGTGCGCGTTGATCCGGCCTCGACTTTGACATAGCCGCCGTGGTGTAATTCAAGTTGATCCTTGACCAATTCCGACGCAGGCGCGTGGCCGATTGCAATAAAGATGCCCTTGGCCGCAAGTTCGGTAATCTCGCCGGTCTTGGTATGTTTGACGCGTACGGCTTCGACGCCTAGCGGGTTTTCGGTGCCGACGACTTCTTCAACCTCGTGGAACCAAAGCGTTTCAATCTTGGGGTTCTTCATCAGGCGGTTTTCCAAAATCTTTTCGGCGCGTAATTCATCGCGGCGGTGTACAAGCGTGACCTTGCTGGCAAAATTGGTCAAAAACAGCGCCTCTTCGACAGCCGTGTTGCCGCCACCGACGACAACGATTTCCTGCCCGCGATAAAAGAACCCGTCGCAGGTCGCACACGCACTGACGCCAAAGCCTTTGAACTTTTCTTCGGACGGCAAGCCCAGCCACTTTGCCCGCGCACCTGTTGACAAGATCACGGCGTCAGCGGTGAACACAGTGCCGCTATCTGCCGTGGCCGTAAACGGACGCTTGGACAGATCAAGCGACGTGATAATGTCGCCCACAATCTCGCAGCCCATCGCGCGCGCATGTGCTTCCATCCGGATCATCAGGTCGGGGCCTTGGACCTCTGTATCACCGGGCCAGTTTTCGACCTCTGTTGTCGTGGTCAACTGACCGCCGGGTTCAATACCTTGCACCAAAATCGGTTCCAGCATCGCGCGGCTGGCATAGACACCTGCGGAATATCCGGCAGGACCGGAGCCTATGATCAGAACTTTGGTGTGGCGCGTATCAGACATCTTGAAACCCCTATATTTGCGTCAAATCTATATGGGTGTGCGTGGCCGGATGAAAGACCCCGTGGTGTGAATAGTTACCAGATCACGCGGAATGCGGTCACATTCATGTAAGGTCTATCGGCGCGGTTCAGGGTGATTTCGCCAAGCCGTTCCAGCCGCGCGCCTGCGGCGGCCGCGATTGCGGGTGCTGCGTCCAGATCTTTGCGCCATCGTTTACCGCGACCTGGCACCAACAGCACGGCGTTTTGCGTCAAACTTGCAGCTGGCATGTACTGAAAGTGATGCGGTGCTGCGCCGATAACCCGTGTCGGATAGGCACCGCGCAGACCTGTTGAAAGATGACCTGCCTCTATCCAGTCAAGCGCTACGATCACACTTGTGTCGTCGATCCATCCGGCAAGCCGCGCTTGGGTCTCAAGGTCGCGGTAGTCGAATATCTCTGTCGTATCGTCCCAATCGGGTATGATGGCCGCGCCTTTGGTCAAAATACCCGTGGGTACATGGACAACGATCACTGCAAGCAATGCCCAGATTGGTGCGGCAAATCCAATAAAAACCCGCTTGGCCCACGGGCCTGTCCGCTGTGCAACCCATTGACCTGCAAGCGGAATTGCAAACAGCCAGCCCGGCATTGTCCAATGCGGAAAAGTGCTTGTGCCGTAGATATACGTCACCATGAACATCGCAATAGGTCCAATAGCCAGCCACGCCAGCAACCGCGCCTCGGTCTGCGCACTGCGGGTGGCTTGCCACAGCCCAAGCGTGGCAAAAACCAGCGTGGCGGGGATCAAGTAGATCGCTTGCCCGACAAGCATTTGTACAAAGTTGGCAGGCTGGAACGACGCACCGACGCGTCCGGTGTGAAACGACAGACTGGCCCAGTCGTTCTGCAAATTCCAAAGGATGACAGGGATCAAGCCCAATAACCCGACTGCGGCGGCAATCCACGGGCCAACCCCAAGCAACCGCCGCCATTGCCCATTGGTCAAAAGCAGGAACGCGAGCACGGAAATCGGAAAGAGACCCGCCTGATATTTGCACGCCATTGCCAGCGCTAACCACACGCCTGTGACGCACCAGTTTTGCAATCGGTCATCAGACAATGCGCGGATCAACGCCAAGGCAGACAGCGCCAAGAACATATTAAGTGGCCCGTCGGGGACCACAAAGACACCGCCGCCGATCAGCATATAAGGTGCTAAGGTGAACAACAGCAGACTGCAAAAGGCTGCACGCGTGCCGCCAAGAACATGACCTAAACGGTAGATGCAAACAGCCGTCACAAATCCGCATAATATGAACGGGATTCTGTAGATAAACGCAGTCTCTATCCCCGTCAGGTTGGCCATTACGACAGGAAGCCAGAAACCGATTGGCGGGTGGTCAAAAAAGCTCCAAGAGAACGTGCGTGCGACGGCGATGGCATACGCCTCGTCCGTGCCAAGTGGTAGCCAAGCCGCCAAAATCGTGCGAACGGCCAAGCCTGCAAACAGCAGCCAAAGCGCTGCGCGTGTCACTGGACCCGCCACGTAAATTTAGACGAGGCTACAAAATTCCATGTTGCACTGATCGCTGCACCGACAAAGCTTGCCAGTTCGACCTGCGGAATGGATTGGTAGAACGCGCTGGCGACGCCGACATTTGCAATCGCGCCGAACGAACAGACCACGTAAAACGACAGCAGACCTTGCACAAAATCGCCACCTGACAGGCTTCGATCCTTATACGTTAACGCGTTGTTAAATATAAAGTTTGACGTCATCGCGAACAGGACGCCAACCGATTGTGCAACGACAAAACTGTCAGTTGCCCCCATCAGCATCAAACGCAAAACAACGATCTGGACGATGACACCGGACAATCCCACAAGCAAGAATAGCACCAACCGGATCGAAACCAATCCGCCCGTCAGACGCGCCAGCAGCAGGCCAAAAAACTCTAACGCGATGGCTGATCCCATCTTGCTTTCGCCATGCTGGCGCTTGCGGAATGTGTACGGAATTTCGGTAACCGACCACTTGCCAGCGCTGGCTGACAGCATATCGGCAAGAATTTTGAACCCTTCGGTCTGTAGATCGGTCACAACCGCGTTAAAGCTGGTGCGCCGCACCATAAAAAAGCCGCTCATCGGATCGGACGCGCTGATTTTCAGCATCCGAGACGTCAGCGAAGTCGCAAAATCGCTCGCCCATTTGCGGTACCGCGTCAGCCCATCGCCGGATGACCCGCCGCTGACATTGCGGCTACCGATGGCCAGGTCCAGCGTTGCATCTGCGTCAAATGCCGCCAACATCGGAACCAACGCCGCCTCGTCATGTTGCAAGTCGCAATCCATCACAGCGACGATCGGCGCGATAGATGACAATATTCCCTCAATACAGGCACCTGACAGGCCACGCCTGCCGATCCGGTGAATAACCCGCACATTGGGCTTTTCCAGCGCAAGATTGCGCACTTCCTCGGCGGTTCCGTCGGGGCTGTCATCATCGACAAACACGACCTCCCAGCTGATATGAGACAAGGTGTTTTCAAGCAATGCGACCAGCGGGCGAATGTTGTCGCGTTCGTCATACGTGGGCACCACGATTGATAGGTCTGGAATCATTGATGTGTGCCTCGACAGAATGTTGTGTGTGGGTAGCTGATTTGCCAAAGACCGTCAAACATCACCGCTTGTATATCTGATCCTTGGCATACATATGTTGCGCAGCTGTGAAACAATGTTGCGTACAGGGTCGGCCTTGCGTATGTTTTGAAAATATCTTTGGGGGATAATGTCATGCCGGGTACAAAGCTAGACGAGATTGATCGGATGATCCTAGCCGAGCTTCAGGCTGACGGGCGCATGACAAATGTCGAATTGGCCAAACGCGTTGGCATTTCGGCACCGCCATGTCTGCGCCGTGTGCGGACCTTGGAAGAACAGGGCTTTATTCGCGGGTATCATGCAGACGTCGACGCGCGCGAACTTGGGTTCGAGGTGCAGGTGTTTGCGATGGTGGGGCTCGTTAGCCAAGCCGAAATCGACTTGTCCGCCTTTGAAGAGCGGTGTCAAGGCTGGCCGTTGGTCCGCGAATGTCACATGCTCAATGGCGAAGTTGATTTTGTCTTGAAATGCGTCGCACCCGATCTGCGCACATTCCAACGGTTCCTGACCGAAGAACTGACATCAGCGCCCAATGTGGCGTCTGTCAAAACATCCCTCGTTATTCGCGGTGCAAAAGATGAACCCGGTGTGCCGTTTGACGTCTTAGAAGCCAGATTGGCGCAACAGGCGTAATGCCACGAAGGCCGCCCCGAAAAGGCGGCCTCTAACTGATTTATGCAGCGTTGAACATATCCAGATCACGCAACTGAATGCGCGGGTGCAGCAATGGTCCAAAATCGGCAAGCGTCCGTTTGTGCGGAAAGAGTGCCATCATGGTGGCGACCAGATCAGCCTTCATACCGATCATATGCGGCAGGCCGGGGTGCAGGCTTTCAATCTCGATCCCGTTGACGCACAGACGTTCGTGGTCCTCGAACCCTAGCTGGTAAACAGGCACCGGCGTGACGGGTGTCAACTCGATTATCTGGCTTTGATCAATGAAATCACGCACAGGGACAAACGCGGTATTGCGACCTGTCAGTGTGCGCACGCCAGGGGTCTGGTGTGTCATCCGCGCTGATGGTCCAAGCACCAGATCAGGCATCGGGCGTCCATAACCAAAGGCTTCTGCCGTCAGGCGTGTCATCGTGCCCATCTCTGGGCGCTTGTTTTGCGATCCCGGTATGACGGTCATTGATCCATGCCAAAGCAGGGTCTGAAACCCGTTAGTCGCAGTCATCACGCGGTCACCCGGTAACAGGTCTTCTACCGCGCAATACCCTGTTTCTGTTTGTAAAATCGCACCACGCCCCATGGACGCAAAGCTATCTTCGAACGCAGGCAACGCAGGCGCAAGATGCGAGCTGTCTTCTATTTCTGACGAAGAGTTCAGGTGGACGACCTCATACTTGCGCATCAGAGGCCTAGAGCGCTGAGGTCGCCCGTCTAAACTATTGGTCCGGCTTAAGTCTGCCGGAGAGGAAACTGAGCGCACTGCTAGGTTGGCAGCGGCCGAGGAGGACTGGTACATGTGGCTCACCTTACGGTTGGTCACAAATGCTGGCCCCCACCAGCAACATCTGGAAATCATTAACTGACCCGAATGTGGCGCATCCATACGGCTTGTGTCAAAAATTTCTGCATTTGCACGGTCAACTGAAATCAATCCGCTGTCTGGCGCTTGGATTGTTTACGTGGCGCGTTCGATGCTGCCACATTCTTCAAGAATCGCCCCAAGAATCGGGCAAGATAATTTGAACACCCACGAAAAAACCGCACGGGGGCAAAGCCACGTGCGGTCAAAGTTAATCCTGAGGAGGGATGATCGTGGCCTTATGCAGACATTTCTTCCGTCATCCACGCAGGCAGTGGTGCCAAGGATACTTTTGACGGGCGATCTTCGCGCTCCAGTCTCCTTGCGATAAATGCCTGGCGGTGTGCACCGCGCTCCCATGGCATCTTTGTTTCACAGTTTGCAGCTTCTTTGACTGCATTGTTTATCCAACGTGATGACTTGCTCATAGTATCTCCTGCTCGATTTAACCGGTCCGCGATTGTTGCGGCGTTGAGAACAATCTCGCAGTGGTCTAGGGCGACAATTAGGCATTTCGCAAAATAGTTGAAAAAGTTAACTGCTGCGCGCTTTGCAGGCCACGCCCCTTTGGATCAACGCGCTTTGGCCCTTTGTATAAAGGGGTTGTTGCGTAATGCGTGGGTAATCACGCTATACCACCTATGATTGTTTCGTGCGAATGTGACGGGTCTAAGGCAGGGTTGCGCCGCATTGCTGCCCGATTACAACCGGATGACCGCAATCTGCCGCCCGTAATCGGCTTCTTTAAGGTGCCCGCTGCGGCGATAACTAAAGAATCGCGCGGGGTCACTATATGTACAGTGTCGCGTCCACCCCACTTGGCCCACGCCGGACTGGCGCAGGCGGTGTAAACCAAACGCTGGCAGGTCAAATTGCAGACGGTCACCTTTGCCTTGTGCAAAGAAACGGCCATTGACCGGATTATCGTCCATAAATCGTTCCAGAAACTCTGGTCCGACTTCATAGGCACGTTGACTGATGCAAGGTCCGATCACCGCTGCGATGTTACCGCGGACAGCGCCCAGCCGTTCCATCGCCGTGACGGTATTTTCTAACACGCCATCAACCGCACCCGTCCAGCCTGCGTGAGCAGCGCCGATCACACCTGCTGATTTGTCCGCAAACAGGACAGGCTGGCAATCAGCGGTCAGGATCCCAAGTGCGATCCCGGCCACGTTTGTCACCATCGCATCGGCCTTGGGCCGCGCGTCGTCTATATTGGTCACGGTCACCACATCAGTCGAATGGTGTTGATGCACACCCAGCAACGCATCTGCGGGAACGTGCATCGCTTTTGCCACGCGCGCGCGGTTCACCGTGACGATGTCATGCTGGTCGGAACTGCCGTAGCCACAGTTCAGCCCGTCAAATATCCCCGATGATGCGCCACCTGCGCGGCCAAAAAAGCCATGCGCGATGCCATCAAGACGCGGGTCAGTAATTATATCGAGTGTCATCTGCTTAATCCCGCCAAGGGTGGCGCGCTCTTTGGTGTCAGTCCGATTACCTTAAAAAGGTGGCCCATCTGATCAGGTGCGGTCAACCGCCGATGTGCTGCAATATGCGCACGCAGTGCATCTTCGCCAATTTTTGCAGCCAACGCCTGTGCGCGCTGCGTAATGCCGAGGCGTTCCAGAAAAACGCCTTGCTCTGTCATGTCGCTATGCGCCAAAGGGGCACAGGCCGCCGCGATTGCTGCAAAATCAACATGCGCTGTCAGATCGGCGCGTCCCGGTGTGGCCAGTGGATCAACCTTTTGATGTGCATGCACCGCTTGAAACGTATCACCCAGACTGTTCCAATCACCGTAGTCGATGATCACAGCGGCCCCACCGTGTGCGGCGATACGCTGGGCGATGCCCCCGACGATTGGCGGCAATGCAGGACATACTTCTACAATGTCACCGTCTTTGGTGTCTTGCAGGCGGTGCGCAAGCTCGGACAGCGGGGCGCTTGGGGATAGACCCATCGCGAGTTCACCGTCGACCGCCCCGACCACACGCTCGCGCCACCCACGGCCATCACGTTGGAACTGGCGGATTGGCAGCGCGTCAAAAAACTCGTTGGCAACCAAGAACAGCGGCGCATCTGGCAGAGTCTCTATACTGTCATGAAACACCGCAAACGGGACCAGCGTCGCTTGCACCTGACGTAGCGGCTTGGACGTCTCGACCAGATGCACACTTAACGCATCCGCAAAACCTGGCACAGCTTTGGTCGCCCGCAGCACGTCAGCCATCAACGTCCCACGTCCTGGCCCCAGCTCTGCCAATGTAAATGCAGGCTGTCCTTGATCCATCCATGCTTGTGCCAGCGTCAGGCCGATAAGCTCGCCAAACATCTGGCTGATCTCTGGCGCAGTGGTAAAATCGCCCGCAGCCCCGAACGGATCGCGGGTTGTATAGTAGCCAAGCACCGGATGCATCAAACAGGTCGCCATGTAATCGGCCAGCGACATCGGCCCCGAGTCCGCGATCCGCGCCAGCAGATGATCCCGCATCGTCATGCGCGCCTGCGTGCTGCCACAACAACCCAGATACCGATAATGATCATCGGCAGCGACAGGCTTTGCCCCATCGTCAGACCCCAGTCACCAAAGTCAAACCGCCAACCCAGCGGGTTGTCTGGCCCGACAAACTGCGCATCCGGCTGACGGACAAATTCGACCAAGAACCGTGCGATACCGTATCCTGCAAAGAAAACACCCGTCAGCAGCCATGGCTTTTTTAACGCACCAAACCGGAACGCAAGGAACATCAAAAGCGCGCCAAGCACCAATCCTTCCAGTCCGGCTTCGTATAATTGTGACGGATGCCGCGCGCACGCCCCGACAATTCCATCGCAAGATTGCGCAGCCTCGCCTGGAAAGATAAACGCCCACGGCACATCCGTTGGACGCCCCCAAAGCTCTCCGTTGATAAAATTCGCACAGCGCACCAGCAAAATCGCAGGCGCCGCTGACAGTGCGACAACATCGGCAAGCGACCCAAGCGGCACCTTATGCCGGTGCGAAAACAGCGCCACGGCAATAACCACGCCCAAAAAGCCACCGTGAAACGACATACCGCCCGTCCAGATTTGCGGAATTTCAAGCGGGTTCGCGATGAAATATGCAGGCTGGTAAAACAGCACATACCCAAGCCGCCCGCCTGCGATTACGCCAATGACGACATAGGTCAGCAAGTCCTCTAGCTTGGCAGGTAGCATTGGCGGCACATCGTCGCGCCACAAATGCGCGCGGCGCAAGGCATAGGCGATCAACTGCCATCCAATCGCAATCCCCACGATATACGCCAACGCGTACCAACGCAGGGCAATCGTGATGCCAAAGGCCTGAAATGAAAAAATCACAGGGTCGATATCGGGGAAAGGAAGCGCTGCTAGCATGGCGCCATTCCTGTGCTGGCGCTGGCGATATGTCAACGGGGTCTGCTTGCGCTTTGCAAGGCGACACCCCATATCATCCCTAACAACTTCAGGAGAACGTCATGGACACCCGCGGTAAAATTTTCGACGACATTAGCCAATTGATGACAAACGCAATGGGCGTGGCCCAAGGCGCCAAGGACGAAGCTGGCAATGCTGTCAGTGGCATGATGGACCGCTGGCTTGCAGACCGCGATTTTGTCACCCGCGAAGAATTTGATGCGGTCCGTGCGATGGCGCAAAAAGCACGCGAAGAAAACGCAAGCTTGCTGGCACGCCTCGACGCACTCGAAGCAAAATCCTAAACATGGTTTAGCCGTCCGGCATAAACAAACACGATGCCTTTCAACGTGGCCGTCACGGCGGCTGCGTTATACGCCAATGCGTCAGACCAGATTTCCGCAAAAGCGTTGATCACGTCCACCCATCACCTCTTTGCTGCGGTTATCCCCAGCAACTTGCGCTGATGCGTGACTTATCCCCAAGAAATTGCTTTACACACCACCCCGTTCGCGGTCACCATATATCGTAGGGGTTGCACGCAAAGACACGACCCCTAGAGCAGTCAACAAGTGGTAGCGAATATCACGCAAAGCAAGAGGCCAAACATATGGCACTAAGCGTTCATGACTTCGACGCCGACGATATTCACCCGATTGATCTGGTGGAACACGTCGCCGAACACTACCGTTGGGACTTTGACCGGATTCACGATGACCAAATCGCGATGTCTGTCGAAGGCCAGTGGCGCACCTATGCGATTACGCTTGCGTGGTCCGCGATTGACCAGACCTTGCGTCTGATTTGCACGTTCGAGATGGAACCCCCCGCGCACCGCATGCCTGCGCTTTACGAGGCGTTGAACACGATCAATGATCAATGTTGGGCGGGTCAGTTCACTTGGTGGGACGAACAAGCGATGATGGTCTACCGTTACGGGCTTGTCTTGGCAGGTGATTTGTCACCCGGTGCTGACCAAGTAGACACGATGATCAATGCCGCGGTAACAGCCTGTGAACGCTATTATCCCGCAATCCAACTGGTCACATGGGGCGAACAAACACCCGCCCAAGCCGTACAGGTCGCAATATGCGAAGCATACGGGCGCGCATAACACGCGGTGCCACCCCACTTCGCGCGACTTGTGCGTTGTGACCCGACCTCATATCAATAACCAAAGTTGGTTTTGGGGGCGGGCGCTATGAACATGCAAGATGTCGAAACACGCGGGCTTGTGTTGCTTGGCTGCGGCAAGATGGGGTCCGCGATGCTGGCCGGATGGCTGAATGGCGGTCTGCCTGCAACATCCGTCTGGGTGATTGATCCGATGCCAAGCGATTGGGTCCGTGGCACTGGCGTTCATATCAACACAGATTTACCCAAAGACCCTGCGATTGTTCTGGTCGCGGTCAAACCACAGATGATGGGTGATGCGCTGCCATCAATGGTCGCACTGGGCAACGGGACCACGTTATTCGTGTCGGTTGCCGCTGGTACACCGATTGCCACATTCGCAGATGTCTTGGGCGCGCAGACGCCTATCGTGCGTGCGATGCCCAATACACCCGCCGCCGTCGGGCGCGGGATCACGGCAATCATTGGCAATGCACAGACCACCGCAGCCCAACTTGATCTGGCAGAGGCGCTATTGTCCGCCGTCGGGCAAACGCTTCGCCTTGATGCAGAAAGCCAGATGGATGCGGTGACAGGCGTGTCCGGCTCTGGCCCTGCATACGTCTTTCACCTGATTGAAACGCTCGCAGCGGCAGGGCAGGCGCAAGGCTTGCCTGCTGACATGGCAATGAAACTTGCCAAGGCGACGGTTGGCGGGGCAGGGGTGCTGGCCGAAGAGGCAACAGAAGACCCCGCACAACTGCGGGTCAATGTCACCTCTCCCAACGGGACGACCCAAGCGGCACTCGCGGTGCTGATGGACCCAGCGACAGGCTTTCCTGACCTTCTGGTGCGCGCTGTCGCCGCAGCCACAGACAGATCAAAGGAGCTGGCGCGTGGCTGATCACATTACATTTGATGACTTTTTGTGTGTCGATATCCGCGTCGGCACTGTCGTGCGCGCCGAACCCTATCCCGAAGCCCGCAAACCCGCGATCAAGATGTGGATCGATTTTGGACCGCAGATCGGGCAAAAGAAAACCTCGGCCCAGATCACCGCGCATTACACGCCCGAGACATTGATCGGCAAACAGGTCATGGGCGTCGTTAATTTCCCACCACGCCAAATCGGTAAATTCATGTCAGAAGTGCTGGTGATGGGCTTTACAGATGCCGACGGTCACATAATCTTGGCCGGACCAGACGCCCAAGTCCCTACCGGAGGAAGACTACATTGACAAAACTCTTGATGACGCGGCTGTTCCCGCAAGCCAATATTGACGCCGCCAAAGCGATGTTTGACGTGACAGTCCGCGATAACGCGGATGGCATGACCGTCGCAGAGGCCGCAGACGCCTTGGCACAATACGACGCGATCTTGCCGACATTGGGTGACCAATTTACTGCCGACGCATTCAAAGGCCAGATCAAATGTGGTGTCTTGGCCAACTTTGGCGTGGGTTATAACCACATTGATGTCGCAGCAGCGCAAGCGGCTGGCGTCGTGGTGTCCAATACGCCTGACGTGGTCACAGATGCCACCGCAGATATCGCCATGACGCTGATCTTGTCCGCGTGCCGCCGCACGGGCGAGGGCGAACGTCTGGTCCGCGCGGGCAAATGGGATGGGTGGGGGCCGACACAGATGTTGGGGCGTCATGTGACGGGCAAACGCCTTGGGATTATCGGCATGGGCCGGATTGGCCAAGCCGTAGCCAAGCGTGCGCATTACGGGTTCGATATGCCCGTGATCTACTTTAACCGCTCGCCCAAAGACGTCGATGTGCCATCGCGCCAAGTCGAGACGCTGCACGCGCTGATGTCGCAATCCGATGTGGTTGTCATCACCGTGCCGGGGGGTGGGCCAAATACCAACCTGATCGATTCAGAGGCGTTGGCCCAAATGCACCCCGACGCAGTGTTGGTCAATGTCGCTCGTGGTGACGTCCTCGACGAAAACGCGCTGATTGCCGCATTGCAAAACGG
>ENA-ORXT01005545-ORXT01005545.1-marine-metagenome-genome-assembly--contig:-NODE-5545-length-12330-cov-8.488044_pt1 | contig 12330 bp, 17 predicted proteins | sample MGYA00237868_ERZ511482 | MGnify/ENA metagenome assembly ERZ511482 | reverse complement strand
GTGATGTGGGCACACACCCTCGGAATGCGGTCCGCCACCACTCCGACGATCGCGTCTACCCATGCAGGATATAAGCAGGGTATTCTGGAGGCACTCAGAGGCACCCGGAGGCGCCCGGAGGCACACCGCAGGAAGTCGTCTGGGGACTTATCCAGGAGTTACATGGTGCCCTTTTGCGGCGATTCGTGGCCGCCTAGCAAAACGACTACGCATCGCACGCGGGAACTCTGTCGTATGGATCAGCGGTGGCGCCACGTTGTACCTCACGGATGTAGAACGCTGTAGTGAAGAGTACGCTTTGCATTGCGTTCTCACGCCTCCCGGGGGAGAGAGACCTGGTGGGAAGCGGCCGTATCCGTATGGGCCTAATACTCCCATCTGACTGCTCGCCCACCGCGCCCTGCCCCTCCCGCTCGTCTCGCCCACACCACCTCGCCCGTCCCGCCCAACTCGAACACCTAAGGAAGAAAGCAGGACGATCACCGTAAGCAGGAGAAGCGAAATAAAGAAAGCAAACAAATAAATGACAGCACAACCAAAAGTACACAGCGAACACATTAGATCAAGATTGACTCGGCTTCCACAGACCAAAGAAACAGATCTGTACGCCCCCCCACTCCTTTACCCGACCTATACAACACGGCGGTAGTCGCGGCAGGCAGACATCGATCAGGCATCGCGCGCTCCCGATGGATACATCCGAGATAGCCCCGCCGTCGACACTCAGTGCACTCGCACTACCTCCCCCCGCCGCGATTACCATGCACCCTCCACCGTTGGTCCAAGCCCGTGCGCGAGTCGCGCCCCCATCGCTCTTGCCACCACTAACATCACGTACATGGATGCCCACAGCTCGGGACAGAAAGGGGGAAGTCTGGGCAGTACGGGGCAGTACGGGGCAGTTAGAAGAAGAAGTTACAAGTACGTGAAGTACCACAGAGAAAAAGCGAGCATATTCTCCACACTAAATCGGATTAAGACGTTATACATCTAAAAAAGGCACGCACGCTCTGACTGCACTCGAGGTCGTCACCGCATGCACGGCAAGAGATTAAACGGGCGCTACGATATACACAAAATGATACCATACGCGGACCCAACGTTGAAAATGTTGCTCCAGATGCACTTCGTAGCGGGAGGGCGGACTGATACGGCCACCGTACAGGCAGTGCGGGCCGATCTTTGATTGCCGGACTCGAATGCGCTCGGCCTTCAGAATGTGCAGCTGTCAGGCACCCACTCTGCGTGATAAAGGGCGGTGTGGGAAGGGCCTGGAGGACGCCGCCTTTGAGAAAGGGATTGACGGTGGGCGGGGACGTGAAGGGAGCCGAGTGAAGGTCCCTGCTGGGCATGTGCTGATGCAAGGTGGTCCTGGTCACAAGACGACCGCCTGCGCTACACACACCGACGATAGACCAATAAGAGGAGGCGGGCGGGATCCTCGTCCACGCCAGACCCTCGTTCACGGTGTGCCTGGCCACGAAGGCCCCCTGTCAGACGTGCTGCCGGCCCCTTACCTGTGGTACGCTTGGCCAAGCGGCTTCTGTTTAGAGGTTGTTCGGCTCCCAAAGCACAAGCCAGAGGAAGGCGGTTGCCAGCGGTGCAGCTCTGGCGTTCGTCTCCACCACACAGACTGGACGATATCTAGGAGGCCATCCTCGCCGCCGACCAGAAGTCTACTGTTCATGGCACTGAATCGCTCCTGGGGCTACAATTGTTCCTGATGCCGACCGACGTGTAGTCTGCTTTTTGGGAGGCTGCACCATGCAGTTTCCCTCCGCGCCGTCCTAGATTGATGAGGGCTGCGCTTGCGGCCCACGTTCCCTCTTGGTCAGCACAGAGCCGTCTGGGCTGTAGTGTATCTCTGCTCGCAATTGGCAAATTGCCACAAGTAGCCCTCTTGACGGGCCAAAGCCCATGTATTGTGGGAATTGGCCTGTAGCATGCCCTTGGGGTGTTTACTTCCGCATTGTTCATTTTTATTGTTTGTTTGCTTGCCTGTCTTATCTGTCTGCCGGCACTTATTACGATCGCTTGTTATCGGACGGTTGCTCGACCAGTGCCCTCGTCCATATTGAATCACCATGGGTTCGGGATCGCCGTCGCGGGCACCACCTGGCTCCCCGTCGTATGCTTTTCAACAGAAGGTCTTTCTTCCTCGCCGCGACGTCGATAGAACTCGCTTTATTGCTTGGCTACGGTCGGTCCCAATACACTGGTAATTGATCCAACATTTTTAATACCACAGAGCTGGCACACTCTCAGAAAGACTCTGGGAAGAGCTCTGCAGGCCATCCTGTCAGTTGATCGTACTTGTCACCGCCATCCCTACTGATGCGCCAGCAAGCGCGCCTTCGCCGTCTGTATGAATGCCGCCATCGCAGGCAGGGCAGCGGCAGCGACAGAGGTCGTAACGGCAGCAGGGCAGACGCCTTCGCACCAGCGGCACGCCCTGGGCACGACGGTGGCTGCTCGCCGCGCGATGCGTGAGGTAGGTGGCTATGTCGGCGACGCCCGTGCCAGCGGCTGGTGGTGGAGATGTGTGTTTTTCGATCGCGGAGCGAGCTCCACATTGCGGCTACAAGTGACACTATACTTTAGAATTCTCAGGTTTTTTGTGCAGTGCCGAACGGAGCTAAAGGTATTCAAATGTCGAGGCCTCCAGGGCCGCTTAGTTCAGAAGTAGCCTGTCAATTCATGCGGACTGCCCCTGAAAGAGCGATTTCGTGCAAGGCTCTCTGTTCTGCTCCAAAGTACCTGACATTCGTCCTTGGATAGATACAAGTGCTTCGCGACAAGGAGAGAAGCATGAAGATCGCAGGGAGCACCATCAGAAGGAGGTCATCAAAGAGCATAAGACTTTTAATCTCATCTTGCAAACTCGTCTTGACGAGATAAGACTTTTCAAAAAAAGCGCCACACATGCACTTGCTTTTCGGAAGCGCACTCAGACATGACTTTGGCCTGGACGACAAGATCACGTCGTCTGAAATCCGGCTGTTAGGGAAATTCAGAAGTCGATTGGGGCGTGCATACGACGGCACGCGTGCACCCCCAGTTAAGGGCGGTCTTCTGGATCGTGAGGCCTGCCAATTGGTCGAGAGCGCCAGAAAAGGGGTATTCTTCTATTTCGATGTCGTACAGAGAAGCATGAACGGACACCTTCCAGGCAACAGAAAAAGGGGCCTTCAAGCTCAAAAGATGCGCGTTTTTGTCTCTTACATTGTTGTGTGTTTTTCTGTCCTGAAAGCCCATCGTCACACTTTACCTCACGGCCTTGAAGCCAGAACGCCGGGAAGTTTTGGTCTGAAAGGGTGCGCGTGGTGCCCAAGGCTGGGATCGCTGCTCAGCACCATACATTTGTTACGGAGTTAGGCACCGTCCGCGGTACTACCCGTACACTATGGAGGATGGGCGACATTTCTATTGTAGCCATGAGAGGCACTTGTGCACCTGAGCGTGGAATGCTAATTCGTGTTCTGCGCATGAATATTTCATGCCTTGAAAAATCAAAGTTGTGTCGCGGTGTCTGTAGCATTCACGCCGCGCCAGCAGAATCGCTATTCCAAAAAGTAAGGATCATGCCATTCCACACATCCTGGCTGTCCGTGAATAACGGGTTTCTTGTACCCCCGGTCGAGCACTTGGACTCCATCCTTCGATGCCTGGTGAAACTCTCAGCGGAAGCAACCGTAGTCATCCCACAATGGACCAACACCAGTTGGTTCACTACAGCCATACGCGCATGTTTCGAGTACCAAGTTCTTGTATGAACAGAAGCGAGGGATAAGAATCCCACACAATGGGCCATGCTGGCCTGCCACTTCCTTTATCGCTATGATGATTAACAGGAAACTGAGAAGTGGAAAACATCATGTCAAACGACCAACACCAACCAGACGACACCGAGAGGTCTGTTGCCAGAGAGCACCCGAGGAAGACTGCCTTCGTCCAATTGCGCAACAAGCGGCAAATCGAGTCGGCCGCCGCCTCTAAGGTCTCGTTCCCGCGCACGGGGAACAGCAGTGTGGTGGTTTACACCAAGCGGTGGAACAAGTGCAAATGCACTTGGTAGCGAAAGACTTCGTTGCAAAACCACATGACCTCGTAAACACGGCGCTGAGGCCCTTGGTTCCCGAAGAACGGGTCTCCGTGGAACTCGGCCACGCGGTCACCAACATGGTTGGCTTTCCCGGGCTCGGTCAACATGTCAACGAAGCCCGACAGGGCCTCGTACCGCGCGTGAATACGCCGGGTATGCGCGCGAGCGCAGTTGCGGACGCAAGCGTCGTAAAGACGCTGGTCGGCGATGGCCGGAATCGCGTCGATCACCTCGACAGGGTCCACGTGCGCGTATTGCGAGCCGCAAGGGTCGAACTGGCGTGACATCTTCAGGTCCGTGGAGTGATCCACTTCGGGTACCTCGCCCACAACGGCGTGAGCCACATGCGCCTCGCCGTTCGCGCTGCCGCCGTCCTCCGCCATAGCGGCGGGGTCGACCATGATGGTTGGTACCCAGGGTGTTCACCCTTGCCGCCGGCCTTGCCGTCCTTGACCTTCGTTGCTGGGCGCGCGCCCCTCGCGTCGCCGGTCTCGCCGCCCTTGCGTTTCGCCGCAGGGCGTGCCGCCCGCGTTGCCGGCCTTGCCGCCCTTGCGCCTTGCTCCGGGCACACCGCCCTTGCGTCACCGGTTTTGCCACACTTGCACCTTGCAGCCGGTCGCGCTGCCCTCGTCGCCAGCCTTGCCGCCTTTGCGCCTTGCCGCCGTGGCGCACCGCCGCCGCCGCCTGGCGCGCCGCCCGCGTCGCCAGCCTTGTAGACCTTGCGCCTTGCCGCCGTGGCGCGGCGCCGCCGCCGCCGGGCACGTCGCCCCCTGCTGCCTCGCTCCCCCCCCCGTCCCCCCCCCGCACCGCGGCACAACCCAACCTTGCGGTTGCCCACCTCGCGGTAGCGCAACCCTACTCAATTAATGCCGTTAGGCCGCAACCTGTGCACAAGCACGATGACACGGGGACGCCCCGTGTCGTCAACCGCCGTCCACCCGCGCAAGGCGCGGTGTGAACCGGCCGCGGGGTGCAAACCCCTTTCTCGCCCCGGGACCGCGTCACGGCTCTCGCCTTATCACTGGTGTAGCAAAAACACCTACGAAGCTGGCGCCACGCGGCGCAGACGACGGTAACCCCAGCACATTCTGCTCGGCACGCTGCCACGAACACGGGTCTTAACCGCGGCCCCCGCACCCGCACCCGTGTACTGAATCACCATGGGCCCGGGGTCGCCGTCGTGGGCACCACCCGGCTCCCCATCGGATGCCCTTCAACAAAAGGTCTTTATTCCTCGCCGCGACGGCCATAAAACTCGCTTTATTGCTTGGCTGAGGTCAGTCCCACTACACTGGTAATCGAACCAAAGCTCTTAATACCACAACGGTCACCACCGCCGCCGCCACCCCCAGTGCAACCGACGCCGCCGCCATCAGCGTTGTTGATGAAAAGGCCGCCCTTTAGGTCGAAGAGGAGGAGAGTATCTGGGCCGTCGGCAAGGTACTTCACGTCACCAGTAACTGCTTGATGTCGACGGTTCTGCTGCAGCTGGTCTTGACTACCCCCTTGGGGCAGGGCACTGAAGCGGGAAGCCAGCTTCAGAAACAGCCGCACAATGTTGTCAAAGGCGGCGTACCACCCAGGTCGGGTGCAAAGGCCGGAGACACCACGCGACGGGTCCAAGCTGTGGCCCAGCAGCAGCAAATCAGCACTGTAGTAGCGGGTGAAGCGCCATTGCAGCAGCTTGAGGATGGTCATGCAAAGCTAGTTGGTGACTGCCCTCATGGACGTGTCAGCCGACACGACAAACACAGGTGCCAGCGCTGTTGCCCCGTCTGGACCCAACGTGGCACTGTACACCCTCACTTGAGAGTAGATGGCGTGGAGGCGGCGAAAGGCTGCAGCGGCGTCCGCCAGGCTGCTGTCACGGCACTCTACTAAGCCGATCTCCTTCACAATTGGTAGGAGCAGTTGCGTGACCACCTCCAATCGGCCCCAGAACGACCGGCTGCGCAACTCATTCACGACAACGGCGCCATTGGTGATGCGCAGCAGGGTTGTGCCGGCGTCGTAGTCATTGGCAAACCGCTCCAGGCCTAGCTTGATGTCGGGAAGCCGCTGCGCCTGCACGCAGTGAGAGTACCAGCGTGTCTCTCCCGTATTGATGAAGGTGAGCCGCTTCTTCATGGTCGCATCCAGAATCTCCAGCAAAAGACCCATGTACTTGGTGGAGCGCTTGAAGAAGGACACGATCAGCGAGCACTTGCTCGTGATAGCGCGCAGCGACTCGTGTCCAATGACGCTTCCCGTCAGGAGGTGGAGCTGATGCGCTAAGCACGCTACGAAGATTATAGAACGGTGCAGCAGCGAAATCGCTCTATTGGCGCCGACATTGGTACTTGCCGAGTCGCTGACCACACCCACCACGGCAGAGGTGGTGTCCGTCGACAGCCCCGCCGACGCCAGCGGCAACGTCCAGTTACCGGTCTCCACCCCCTTGGCCATCTCAGACTCCAGCTTGTGCTGCACCAGGGTTGCCGACTCGGATACCGTCGTGATGTCTGTAGTCCCGCGGAAGTTTGCCGCCACGCGTCCGTCTTCTGAGCCGACGTTGCTGCACAGGATGCCCGTGAGCTTGCGGCCTGCCCGGCTGTTCCACCCGTCGATAGAATTGGTGATGTAGCAGCCTTTGAGGTAGATGACCTTGGAAGCGGCCACACAGTCCGCCACGAGACGATCCAGCACTGGACCCGAGATAGTTTGTTGTGTGGGCAGTGTCTTGAGACCAGACACGCTTTTGAGGAGGAAGCACCGTAGCACCGGCGAGTCGATAAAGCTAAAAGCCACAGCAGCGAAGAGTTGCACCCACAGAAGGTCAGTTTGGAACTCCCTCGTCCTGAAAGGAGAAAAGGGCCGCGGCAGGTGGGCGTCCATGGGCCCCAGGCAGTTGGTATGGCCCCCTCCGCCGCCTTCCGATGCGTCCCGTGCACGGTGCTTACGGGTCCCCGCGTCGCCTTGCACCGCCTTCACCTTGACCTCCCTGGGGGCTTGCGCACACCTATTGGCGAGATGGGTGACCATGGCGTCCAGGCGCCCGTTGATCGGCACCTTGACGCTCTTGGTCTTGCAGAAGATGCAAAATACCTCCGTGGATGTCCTGGTGTAGTCCTTTGACCGACGTCGAAGTAGACCCAGAGATGACTAATCTTCTCCCTCTTATTGGTTTTGGTTTTGGCGTTGGTGGCCGCCTCGCCGGCGGCACTGGCCAAACTTGCCCACACGTGTTCAAATATAGGGAGTATTGAGTGTATTACTTGTGTCCTTCTCAGAAATCAGTGTCTTGATAGTCGTCACAGGCGCACAGGTTATGGTCATGGCGCACAGGTTATGGTAATGGCGCACAGGTTATGGTCATGGCGCACATGTTAAGGTTATGGCGCACAGTCTATGGTTATGGTGATGATAGGCTAGTACTATTATGGGTTATGGGTTATGGATATGGGTTATGGGTTATGGTTATGGTTATGGGTTCAGGTTATTGTTATGGTTGTGGTTATGGTTATGGTCATAGTTATGGTTCAGGTTATGGGTTCCTTGGCGCACAGGCTACGGGTTCGAAGTACAGTGTTCTTGTGAGTGTTCTTGTGAGTGGTCTTGTGAGTGTTCTTGTGAGTTTCCTTGTGAGTGTTCTTGTGCGTGTTCTTGTGTTCTTGTCGTCACCTGTTCGAAATACAGGCAGTGTCGAGGCTCAAGTGCTGCAGAAATGACGTGATGAGCTACAGCAGAGGGTTTCGATTCGCTTCTCCTCGCTTCGCTTCGTTTCTCTCACAGAGAAATACCACCATTTCACGTGGCAGCGGCCCCCACCTCCGGCCCCCGTCACCACCTCAACGGCCGCGCCGCCGACTTGGCACCGCCACGGGGGCGGCACCGCTAACACGCCGCCGCAATCATGGCGGCGGCACCGCTGACGCACCGCCGTAATCATGGTGGCCGCGCCGCCAACCCGCCGCATCGCCGACCTGCCGCCGCCACCACGACAGCCGGACTAACGACCCGCCGCACCGCAGAACCGCTGCATCGTGGAAACGCCACGCCGCAGAACGGACGCACCACCGACGAGCAGTCGCCACCACAGCGGCCGCACCGCCGAAGCGCCACCGCCACGATGGCGGCCGCACCACCGACTCGCTGTGGCTACCGCGGGGATGGCACCACTGAAACGCCGACGCCACCAGAGCGGTCGCACCACCAACGTGCCGCCGCCAACACGGCGGCGGCAGCGCCCATTTTCCGCATCGAAACCCGCAGCCGCCAACGTGGCTGCCGCACTGCCGACCCGCCGTACCGCCGACGTGCCGCACCGCCGAATCGCCGCACCGCCGACCGGCTGTACCCCCTACAGGAAAACATTCTTGGATATCCAGGAAATCTGGCAGAAAATTCTGGGATCCGCAGAAATCCTGGGATCCTGAGGACTGCGCCTGGAATCCGGTGGATCGGAGAACGATCATGGAACCGTCTCGAAGACACTTGATTGCTGGGCAGACTCGAGAGAATTGTGGAAGGCTCTGGAAGCGGCCTCGAACTGCCTTCCACTGCAAGCTCGGCAGCTTTCACTTGGGGGGAGGGACCATCTGCCGCCAGCCTGCACCTGGGGAGCCAGACAGAGCCCATAAATACGGTGGGATGCGTCGCCATCTTCACCCGACCACAGTGCCAAGTAAGTTTACACCTGCCGCCTGCCGGTTCCGCGCCCCACCTTCCCCCCTAACCCCCACTGGCGGTTGCATCTACCAGCGCATCCCACCCTGAGTGGGGCATCTCGCCCTGAGCGGAGAAACCCCGTCCCCCCCCACCCCCTCACTTCCCTTCTGCCCCGTACCTCGCGTCCTCATGGATACGGACGATGATGGCATTCTGCAGTGTCCCTGTCCACGCTGTGGGGGGGCGTTTGTTCCACGACGCCTTTGTTTTAACAACCGCGCTGCGAACCGAGCGCGCCCGAGAAACCATGGTCCTGGCGCTGGGGCGTCCGGTGCGGCAGACGCAGACGGCTCATCCAGCTCTTAAAGCGAAGCGCTGCACGAGGAAGACGACGAAGCGGCTGGCTCAAGCGCAAAGAACGATTCGGAATAAGGGTTTATAACTGACGAAAGTAGCCTGGACGGGAAAGGCGTGCAAGAGGCCATCGCACCAAACTTCCTCGACTTCGGAGGCCTTGGCGTAAGATCCAAGCAATAGAGGAAGTGGCCAAGGTCTTAAACGTGTCCCTATCTTCCAAAATGGGTCAAACAATGTTGTCAAGGTGTCTGTCCAAGCATTCAAGGGGATTACGAAGGACCTAATGTTTTTCGCGACTCGAACGCATCTAACCACGAACGAGACGGAGGCACTGTTGTGGCAGCGCCGCCGTGAACTCGTCAGCGCTACAACATACAGGCTCGACAAGCTCGTGCGGGACGCAGTGTCAGTCCATAAGAAGCGCGTCGACGCATGCAAAGGTGGCTGTGTCGCGTTCACAGGCGAGTACAAGTGGGATAACAAGTGCTGGAAATGCGGCGAGGACCGATACTCAAGTGCAGGAAAACCAGCGAAGCAGGTGGAATACTTCTCCCTCATCGCGTGGCTGGAGGCCATCCTGGCCGATCCAGTCCTGGGACCAGAAATGGTCGCCACGATGAAAGCCGCCCGCCAAGCCGCCGCCAGTAACGACAGAAACCACCCCTACGCTGACTTCTATCACGGAGAAAACTACCGCAAAATTGCGCGCCAACGGCTGCTTTGCTTCGGTACTAGACTTTGCCATCAGCCCCTTGACGGACGGGTTTGAGGCATGGAGGCAGCAGGGCTTTTGTGCGTGGCCGGTATTGGCTATGATCATGAGCCTTGCGCCGGAAAGGCGGACTCATAATGTTTCGCAAATCATTCCGTGCGTCACACAAGAACTGAAGCAGCCAGCAGACCTCGAGTCATTCCTCCATCCCATCATTGAGGAGCTCGACGAGCTCGCCCATGGCATCCCCGGCGACAAGATCGCTGGCATGGCGGGTGAGCACACTATCAGGGCCTTCTTGATGCAGAGTACGGCCGATATGCGAGCGATTGACATCATTAATGCCAAAAGGCATAATGGACGGACACCTGGTCGTGATCGCAATTTTCAACGTGCTCAGTATGAGAACAATAAGAACTACTACCCACCACGTCATCCAATTACAGGGGGCTCCATTGTTCATTATTGGTGGAAACCAGGCGCGAAGAACTCCGACGGGTTTGGCAAATGACGTACGGGCTGTGGAGGAGGCAAGAGCAGGACCCATCCTGCGCAGTGTGGTGGACGAGATGGAGAAGGACTGCGGGTTCAAGGGATACTCCATTCTGTACTCGCAGAGTCCGACACACAAGCACATGCACCCGCATCTGAAATAACAGAAAAAGCTGGGGTCGAGCATTGCTCCCTACGATGTCATGCACCTTCTGTTCTGCAACGTGATTCCCTTCATGTGGGACCTCTTCTCGGGCGCATGGAGGGTTCCTGAGGCATCTCAAGATGATTTTGTCATGAGAGCCGCGGCGTCCGATGCAGCTGGACGAGAGATTCGAGCAGCACGAGTGACGATACTTCGGTTGCAGGTGCGGTCGCTTCGCGACGTCAAAGGACACCACAAGTCATAAAAGGCATCAGATTGGATGTACTTCATCCTCAGCACAGGTGAGGCGGTCCTCTCTGGCCGCATCCCTGACGTGTACTTTGAAATGTTTATGTCGCGTTGCCGCGCCTGTCGGCTGCTGATCCGGCGGGGACAACTGAGCCGAGCCGAGCTGATAGTGGCCGACCACCACCGCAAGAAGATTTGTGAGGTGTTCTACCTCAGAGTCTACGGCAACAGCTTCCATCGTCCTTCTGTGTGCCGATTTGCAATTGCGGCACTCTTGAATATCGTTCCCAACATACGCTCCTGCGGACCTACGTGGGTTTGGTGGCAGTTTCCGACCGAGCGCTTGATCGGCACACTTCCGGATCTCATCGGCTTACAAAGTGAGCCCCATCCCTCGCTCACCAACGCCATTCACGCCAAGTACCAAGCTCAGCTCATCATGACTTTAGGTGAGACATTTTGCCCTGACGAATGGGCAGATGCGACGAAAGCGCCTATCAATGGGGAAAACAAGCGTTGCAAGGGCACGTTTTGTTTTCCTCCCAATACACACGAGCAATTTCACCTTCTTCCACCTCGCGCCGTGCTCTGTGTAATGCTGGATACCGAATTGGAGCAACTTAAGACGGCGTTGAATTTGGAAGGAGTTTCGAACTTGCCAGGTCAAATTGCGGCGATTGAGTTCTTCCGATTGGAGCTGTCAAATGGTGTTATAGCCGGCTGGGCCGCCACTGAGACCGCTCGAACGCGGCGCGACAACCTTTTGCAAATCTCTTTAGTTGAGAAGCGCCACACCCGACCAAGTACTAAAAAGGAGGACCCTGTGACTTTCTACGGCAGAGGTGTGATTAAACTCACTCCTGGGCTCGGGTAAAATGATTATAATCAACCCCTTGATTTTAAATCGTATGGGGCGATTTTTGTTGATTATAATCATTGGCCATGAATATAATCATTGGGCGCCTTTACGATAGAGCAGAAGTGCGCACAAATATGACAGAAGTCCAGACAAGTCAACATTAGACGTGATAAGCCAACTTTCTAAACATCCTTTGATAAGCTACAGTCGTTCCACAACCAACCTAGCACGCAGACGAGATCAATAGAACCACCCATATGTTCCTTGTTTCGCGTAAACGTGGCTGAGAACCAGTGACGTGTCAACGAACAATTCTCAAAGGCGCTTTTCTGCTCAAAGACTTCGGGTGCTCAGACACACGAGGCAGCACATGACAGCAATGAGCCCTCCATCGCTCTTTTTGGCCCCCCACATCGTGGAGCCGGGCCCTTCGGCCATTCTGGCTGGTCGACCGATGGGGGGCGTGCCAGGGGTCACTGGTCTGGTTGGAATTTCTGATCGCGGAGGCGGGCCTGTCAGCCAATTTAGCTGCCGACCCAGTGCGAGGTGGACAGAGACCAGAAGATCTTCTCTTGCGAGCTATTTTGGGACGATGGCAAGTCCATTGCGAAATCATCGGGAATCGCAGCATATCTAGATCCTGGTCTGATCCCTGAACAATGGCCCGACGGTCGAGATCATGGGCCTGTCCTCGGTCGCTCAAAATTGCATTCGGAAACTTGTGACGAGCCGGGCGCATATGTCGACCGGACGACGGCGTCGCCGAT
>ENA-ORXT01005544-ORXT01005544.1-marine-metagenome-genome-assembly--contig:-NODE-5544-length-12332-cov-45.918237_pt1 | contig 12332 bp, 9 predicted proteins | sample MGYA00237868_ERZ511482 | MGnify/ENA metagenome assembly ERZ511482 | reverse complement strand
TCATTCGTTCATGCCTTAATCTTAACAAATTCTATTCTATAATCTTAACCGACATCTTAAAATTTAAATGGTATAATTAATGCTAAGATGATTTATTATAATACTAAGGAATAAGTCTTGAGTGTCTATGAGCCGTATGATTACAAAAAAAGCCGTGCAAAATTGAGCACAGCTTTTTATTAATTAGTTCATTACAGAGAAAACTTAGGCAGTTAACTTCAGTCTAACTGTATTATAATCTCCATACAATCTCTTCAGCTTTTCCTTAAGCGCTTTTCGAGCAAAGAAAATTCGACTTTTTACAGTACCGAGAGGTAGTGCAAACTTATCAGCTATTTCTTGATATTTGAATCCTTCGTAATGCATTACAAAGGGAACTCTAATGCTCTCGTCTAAGTCTTCTATCATCTGCGTCAATTCTTGCATTAGGATATTTCCGTCAGCATCATTAGAGATAGAGTTCTTACTGGAATTGATGTAATACATATTATCTGTAGAGTCGATAATGGTATTCGCTTTAACTTTTTTACGGTAGTTATTGATGAATATATTCTTCATTATCGTAAACATCCACGCCTTAAAATTAGTACCTGGACGAAACTTTTCTTTGTTATATATTGCTCTGAACTTAGTCTCTTGCATAAGGTCTTGAGCGTCTTCTGTATTCTTTGTGAGATTGTAGGCAAATGCATTCAAAGAAGAATTAATCGTCGTTATCTCACAGTAAAATTCTTTATTGGACATTTCTGATGTTTTTGTTACACAAATATATAAAAGAGTTAAACAAAAATCCACTTTTGGGGCGTAAGGGAGACACGTCTGAGGAGCCAAGATGATAATATATCATCACAAATCACTGATAATCAATCATATATCACAAGAAATTGTAATAGTTAAAGTTTCAATTATTACTGAAAGTTTATTTCTGAGAGAACAAAAGAAGCACTCCACCGACTATTCCGAAGAGGATATTGGGTATCCAAGCACCTAAAAAAGGATCTAAGGATAGATTGTTAGAGAAAGTAGAGGAGAATTGTGAGACGACAACATAAGTAGCCCCTATGATAACTCCTATAGCCAAATGTAGGCCCATCCCACCACGTACCTTACGAGAGGCTAATGAGAAGCCGATGATCGTAAGTATAATTATAGCAAATGGCTGTGATGTACGCAGATGTAGCTCGACCAAGTAATTTTTCTCTGCACCTACCCCTCTTTCTTTTTTCCTTTGGATGTAATCTTTTAGATCGGTGGTATTCATGTTTTCCATTCCTTTGGTATTCCTCACAAAATCATCCGGTGTCAGATCGAGAAGCGTATCTAACGATTCCCCGGAGGATACTTCTATGGTTTCTTCCATACCATCTATCGTCCGAATGCTATAGTCTTCTACGGTCCATAGATTTGGTCCTTCCTTTAGTTTTAGCTTTTCCGCTTTGAGGACCTCTACTAATTTTCTATTTCTGAATTTTTCTATCCTGAATATTCTTCCCGAACTATCTCGTCTAATGTATCTCTTGATGTAGACTTTTTCTTCAGGATTAAGGAAGAAGTGTATATCATCTCTGAGGGTTCTTTCATGATTTTTCTTGAGATATTCACTTTCGAACTCATGCTTAATTTTGCTACTGTGTGGAATAACGTAGTTCTTGCCATACCACAGTAAGAACGAGATGATAAATGCCGCAATCATATAAGGCACTAATAATCTGTAGTAACTCACGCCTCCACTGAGCGCTGCGATAATCTCAGAATTACGTGCTATACGAGATGTAAAAAATATCACAGCAATCAGAGAAAACAACGGCCACATGAGACCATTAATCCATGGGATGTAGTACAGATAATACTGACTCATCACTTCTAAGAAACTGAGGTCAGCATTGATAAATCGATTAATCTTTTCACTATAGTCTATAACGATACCTACCATACTGATTAAGAACATGGTAAAAAAGAAGCTAGAGAGATACTTCTTAATAATATAGATATCTAATTTTTTGATCTTAATGATTTAGTGAAAAAAGATAATTACTTGATACCAAAATTTCATCTACTTGTTTTATCTATTTCTATGCTTAAGTTCTACAAAACTATAACCTAGTTCTAAGCGCAGGTAGTATCTGTTCTTTCCATGTTGCAAATTCTCCAGTCTTTATTTTTTCTCTGGATTGCTCCATCAGGTCAAGATAGAAAGCTAAGTTATGGACACTTGCAATCTGACAACCCAACATTTCTTTGACTTGAAATAAGTGCCTAAGGTATGCCTTAGAATATCTTCTACTGAGACTCGATTGTGCTCGACCGTCGATGGCAGAGAAATCCCTTTTCCATTTTTCGTTTTTAATATTGATAATACCATCCCACGTATATAACATACCGTGGCGAGCATTTCTCGTCGGCAATACACAGTCAAACATATCTATACCTAATGCAATACATTCGATCAGATTCTCTGGTAATCCTACACCCATGAGGTATCGAGGTTTGTCTTCTGGCAGTATGGATGTACACACATCAGTCATCGCATAGAGGTCTTCGTGTGGCTCACCTACTGATAGCCCGCCTATTGCATTAATAGGCATATCTGTCTGAGCGATATACTCAGCCGATTCTATACGCAAGTCTTTGTAAGTACTGCCTTGTACGATCGGTGCTAGTGTCTGCTCGTATCCATATAATGGAGATGTCTCGCTGAATTGCTTGATACATCTATCCAGCCACCGGTGTGTCATCTTAATGGACTTCTTAGCATAATTATATTCGCAAGGGTAGGGGGTACACTCATCGAATGCCATTATGATATCAGCACCGATCTGGCGCTGGACATCCATTACATTCTCTGGGGTAAAGAAATGCTTACTTCCGTCTATGTGAGAAGAGAACTTCACACCTTTCTCGCTTATCTTTCTGCGATCACTGAGAGAGTAGACCTGATATCCACCAGAATCAGTGAGTAATGGCCTGTCCCAAGTCATAAACTTATGCACACCTCCTGCCGCTTCCAATATATCCATGCCTGGTCTTAGGTATAAATGGTAGGTGTTCGCTAAAATGATTTGTGCATTAATGTCGTTCTCTATGAATGACTGATCTACTGACTTCACAGTGGCTTGTGTACCGACTGGCATAAATATAGGTGTCTGTATATTACCATGAGCTGTGGTCAGTGTACCAGTCCGAGCTCTAGACTTTGGGTCTTTGTGTGATATATTAAAATCCATAAGACACCAAAGGTAGATTAAATGGTTTTCTACTTAGATTTTCTTAGATTTATTTTTCGCATTTACAACCAATTAGTAATACAATTATATGAGAATCCATAAGTTATCACATGTCATCGCAGTACCGTTTGCACTGATGGTATGCTATGTATTGTACGAGAGTTTTCTTAACAAGAACTCAGACTTCCTGATATATGCTATGATACCTGTGGCGATATTGGTATTAATATATCTCTTCCAGCCTCAGATTAATTATTGGTGGATCAGTCGCCACCCGTTAGACCTGGATGAGAAAATCATCACGATGCTTAATAACACTAACCCTACTTATGTAAAGATGAATGTTGAAGAAAAGCAAGACTTTAATAATAGACTGGGTCTATATGCTGAGGGCAATGCATTTATAGCAAAAGGGATGGAACAAGATTTCGAGGTGCCTTATGATGTAAAAATGATGACAGGACAGATTCCGGTTACAATGATGTGGAATAAGAGTGATCGCTATCTTGTAAAATTTGAAAGAGTCATTATATATAAACATCCATTTCCAAGCCCAAAGTATAAGTTTCTACATACAGCAGAGACAGACATAGAAGATGGCGTGATTATATTCTCATTAGAGAATATGGAGCAAGCTTTTTTTAATCCACAGGAATACTTTAATGTAGCATGGTGGGCATACGCTGATGCCTATGTGAAAGCTTATCCCAATCAGAAATATCCAGATGTAGACAATCAGATATGGCATAGTATAGAGGCAATTTCAGGATTCACACAAGAACGATTACAAAACATATTGGGCTTCCAGGGATTAGACCCACTTCCTATTCTAATTGTTTGTTATTTCCTAAATGCAGATATATTCGCTGCAAAAGCTCCTATAGTCTATACTCAAATAAAAGACATCTTTTCTTAATTCTACTTTTGCTTTGTCGCCTACCTTGCACGTATTGAGTAACTGTAGGTGTTCTGTATGATGTACGATTACAGCCTGTAGTCATATGCGCTATGTTCCACTCTATAATCGATATACATTTACATCACAAAGTCAAACACACTACCTCTTCTCACCCTTCCTCTTTAGATAGAATATTTTTCTCAACTTAATTTGTGAAGGTCATGAAATACATTATACTAATTGCTTGCTTACTGATAACTATTAACATCTCAGCTCAATGCAACACGTGCATTCCAGTAAATGAAAATGGCAACTTCGAATCACAAAATAATATTCTCGGAACAGAAAATGCTAACGGAATAGCAACAGGAGAAATCAAAAATTGGTATAACACTCATGGAACGGCTGACTACTTTGACAGTAGCTGGAACTGGTATGGAATACAAGGTATCGACAGCAACTACGGGCATCTGTGCTACGGTAATAGACCGACACATGATCATAGTGAGGGCATGTATACGCCTGTACAAGTTCTGGCTGACGAAGACCTTACATATTGTGTATCATTAGATTACGGAAGCCACTGCCCATCTGAGAACTATGGACAAGCACACATTTACTTAACGAATCACGTATCGCAAGGAGGCGCTAATGGATTTTTGTTTCCGACAGAGCAGACACATGGCGTATGGTTTGAAAATTCTAAGAAAGTAGATGTTATAACATTAGACGAAGAGTCAGACTTCACAACGATGGGTATGACTACACACAATACTATAGTTACTCCGGAGCAATCTTACTCGCAGTTGTGGATTTTCACAGAGTATCTTCACACATCAGGAGGCTTTGTAGATTGTGGACTGATGATCGATAATGTAAAAGTGACATGTCAGACAGATGCACTTATAGACCTTAAAGTAGAAAACCTATCAGGTGACAAATATGAGATAATGCCTAAACTAAATAAACAATTATCGGGAGTAGAACATGAGTGGAAACTAGACGGGTTAGTGATCGGTAATGAAGCCAGTGAGATCATAGAACTTATAGAAGGGACTTACGAGTTATGCTTAGATATAAAAGATGACAGAGGTGCTTGTGCAAGCTTATGTAAAGCGGTAAACATAGGAGATACACAAACTCAGAAAGCAGACTGTAACTACACAGCATGTCTTGATGCAGCAGGAGGTGTGCCAGTGATAAACTCTCTTTCCATAGTACTGCCGACAGGCGAAGAAATGATGTTAGATTATAATACGGTAGGATTTGGTTTTCCTTATTGTATAGGATCTTCTACTTATTGTGCCAGTGGAGAGTATGAGCTCGATTACCTTATCACGGATGTGAATAACTGGATGGCGAAAAATAATTACAAAGGCAGCTTAGCTAAAGGTGGTGATGCAAGTTATACTGATGGATGTAGAGGGCACCAGCTGGCATGGTTACAATCCGAAGTACAATTCTTAAGCATTAATGTGGAAGACATTACAACAGGAGATCAGTTCGTCATCTATACAGACCAGAGCAACTGTACAGCAAGGGAAGATGAGGAAATTGTCAAGAAGGTCATTGCTAATATAGAGGTGTTCCCTAATCCAACTGTCGATATCGCTCAGGTGCAATTCGAATCAGAAGTATCTGATGCAACGGTATTATTATTAGATGCAAGCGGAACGGTTATCACTTACCACGCAGTAACGGACACAAGCAGTGTCCAGTTAGATATGAGTCAGCAAGGAGCTGGAATATATTACGTGCAAGTCGTCAATGATAACAGTTCTTATACTGAGAGAATTATCAAACTATGATTTCCATTTTATATTACAACCAGCACTTGGAATCTGTGGTGTGATTTCTTTGACACCGAGACATACTGCATCTAAGGCAAATCGTAAGTCGGCACCTGTTACAGGGATTCCATTACCTGGTCTGCTTGCATCCATCCGACCACGATATACCAGCTTGTTATTATTATCAAATAAATAAAAATCCGGTGTGCACGCAGCATCATATGCTTTTGCAACAGATTGATCTTCATCGTATAAGTAGGGAAAAGAATACTGGGCTACTTTCGCTACAAGACTCATTTTCTCGGGACTATCTTCAGGATAATTTTCGACATCATTAGATGAGATGGCAACGATACCGATTCCTTTGTCTTGGTAATGATTAGCAATGCTAACCAGCTCCTGATTAATATGTATAACGAATGGGCAGTGATTGCAACTGAACACTACTAAGGTACCACTGTCTCCTCTCACATCATCATAAGTAAGCGTAGATCCAGATACAGTATCAGGCAATGAGAAAGTTGGAGCGAGAGTTCCGAGTGCCAGCATATTAGATTCTTTGAGAGACATAGGTTATTTTATTAGTGATTACAGTTATGATTGATACCTAATACATAATGGTTAACGACGTCCAGTTGTTCGGCAACTTCGCTACCGGCAAAACCTTGGACATTAGAAGCTTTCATTTTTTCTGCTGCGTAAGCAGTATATATATCAGACAATGGGGTATAGGACCAGTGCCATTTTTCCTCATTATAACCATGTGGCCGTAGACTATCCTTAGTAGTGTAAGGTCTACAGAAGCCGTAGGATTCAGCATTTTTTTCCAGCCAAGTAAATAACTTAAGACCTTCTCCTGATTCGAACCAGCGATTATCAAAACTATTAAAATCAATATCTGTACCCCAGTGATGTCGAGAAGTGCCAGGCATAGAACTGTATTCTAATATTTTTTGAGCTCTTACACCTGGTTCTGCGTATGTGGTCTTTGCGTTATTTCCATTACTAAGGATGGTTTCTCCTGTCCATTTTCTTTCCCAAATACCTTTCTGATAATTAAAATTTCTTGCCGCAGATTTTATGACAAGACGGACACCATCATCGAGTGCAGCACTATACATCTTCTGGAATGCTTCGTAGGCTTCGGTCTTCATAAGCATCCCCGCTCGATCAGCATGCTGAGTCATGATATGAGAGAAGCTGCTATCCTGTACAGGGTCGAATCTTCCCATTATAAAATCTAAAGTCAATTCTTTCGGGTATGAAATCTTCTTTTTTTCTGGCTCAATTTTAGGAATAATTGTAGCATCAGCTTTCGACTTTTCTTGCGTACATGCAGCTAATAATAAGCTCACAGCAACTATTGAGTATAGAACAGTCTTACACAAGGTTAGAAGATTTAGAATAATTAAATAATGCTTGTTCTTTGATCAACTTAACCAAGATTTCTGGCAATGCTTTCTCCCATGCATCGGAGCCATCTTGTATAGAGTCTAAGACATTCCAAGGTAGGATCTCTAATATCTCTTTATTATACTCCTCTATCTCGACGATCTGCTCTGCATCTACCAGATGCTTATATAAGAAGTGGATACCATCGGGTACCATTAGTGACTTAGCATTAATAAGTGGTCCATCTTTTTCTAAATGAGCAGGATAAACATAGACCTTAATATTCCTATTGAATAATTCTCCAAATGCGATGAGCAATCTACCATCTTGGTTATTGTAGAATTTTTCCTCTATGATATATGACAATTCTCTTACACCAATGACAAGACCGAGGTGGCCGATCTTATGGTCAGAGAGATAATTAATCAAGTTCTGATGATTGCTGCAGTCAGATAGAATGACATTATGACCGAGGGCACAGAGTGTTTCGATTCTTTCCAGAAAATCATTTTCATTTATTTCGCCTTCGAGCTTTAAGTTTTCCATGGTTACTTCTGCTATGATAGCGGCATTCTCGTCAGTCACATTATCTTCTGCCACGAATTGCTTATATGCGGAGTCAAATACATCTAAAGTTACCAACGTCGGAGGTCTGAAGTGACCTCGGACAACCATAAGGTCTTTCTTCCATAGAAATTCTGAAGCGTGGATATTTCTCTTATTACTACCTATAATGGTCACATCTGTGAGACCATACTGTACCAGATATAATGCCAGTAATCTGTTATCACTCTGATCAAAATCTGGTCCTTCCAGCCTGAGCATATCGATCTCTACACGACCCACAATACCATCCGTCATAGATTGTACGAACTCATGCATATCATCCTGCAGCTTAAAACATGCATACACCATATTCACTCCCAGCACACCGATGGCTTCCTGCTGTAGGTGATTATTCTGATCTGTCATCTTTACGTGTACGATGAGATCATTGGTCGGACCATCGGGGCGAGTTTGGAATCTGAGACCCATCCATCCGTTACCTTTTATAGTCCGCTTATAATTAATAGCGGCTACAGTATCTGCAAATGCAAAAAAAGTTGTCTCAGGCCTTTCTTGATCCAGGCGATCTTCCATCAGTGCATACTCATGATCCAGCATCTTATACAATCGAGACTCACAGACATATCTGCCACTCTCCTCAGCGCCATATATAGCATCAGAGTATGTCTTGTCATAAGCAGACATGGTCTTAGCAATCGTACCAGCCGCAGCACCAGCTTGGAAGAAGCTCCGAGCGACCTCTTGTCCAGCACCGATCTCAGAGAATGTACCGTAGATTTTCTTATTCAGGTTGATATTAAGTGCCTTTTGATTGGCAGTAATGATGTGTCTTTTCTTAAGCTCCAAGTGTCGTTATTTTGAACAAAGATATAGATTTTTGAGAGGCTCAGAGGGCTTAGCTTTGGTATAAATGGCTAAGAAAATGGAGTATGCACAAGGATAGAGAAACGGGATAGTTGCTGAAAAGACCTAAATTGTTATGAGAATCAGACTATATAAGTAGCACTATGTTTAGTTTATTGTGATATCAGTAGGACTCTAATCAAAGAAAAGTTACACCTTCTGTATGAAAAAGGTGGGTATATGGGTTAGTTAGGTGTAACCAAGTGCAAGAAAGATGAATACCCTACTTTTAATAACATCCCTAATTTTCTTCTTATACAACTTGAATAAGTATGCGAAAAAGAAATTCTTAGAAATGTATAAAAAATCAATAAAATATCACAAGCTAATTTTCTTTACTCGAACAGAATTAAAAGGTAAATACAGATACAAAGATGAGTTTCAAATTTATCCAATAAAAGGAGAAGGATATCCTTATAGTAAAATTCAAAAGCACTTCCCTAATTATATGGAGTTAAAAACATCTTGGCAAGATGATGTCAAAATTCAAACACATTATCCGGAAATGGATGAGCTAATGAGTGAAATAGCACCAGGTTCCATTAAACAGGACATGATACTGGATTTATTAACAACATGTAGCAATCATCTATTCTTTAGATATGAGAATCCATCTGGGTCATGGGCATTACCAATTACATCTGAAAAGAAAGAAGGCAACAAAGACTTGGAATCAATTTGGTGTCATCCAGTTTATGGCTCAAAGAAAACATCTGAAAATAATGCAATAATCAATTTTACAGACCAGCCAGATTTCGATGAAGTGGAACAAGTAAAATTTAGTGAATATTTCCTATCGAATATTGATCCAGATAAACATTTTTCAGGGCCAATTAAATTCGTTAGTATAATAGATGCATTCCTTTTGAGCTATTTTAATTTGAGCAATGATATTAAACCAATCGTTAATCAAGCTATGTATCATTTCAGAAATGGAGTTGAATTATCTGAAACCAAAAAGACTCTGAGTCTACTTTCGTTGTTCACGTCATTGGAAACTATGGTAGATTTAGAACACCGCGGATTTAAAGCAGAGCAATGTGAATCTTGCGGTCAACAGAAATTCAAAATATCTAAAAAGTTCAGAGATTTCTTAACAAAATATGTTTCAAGTAAATCAAAAAGTAAGTTCAACAAACTATACAGCTTAAGGTCAAAAATTGTACATACAGGAAAGCTGTTAGAGTCAGAATTCCTATATTCCGAAGCAAGTTTAAAGAAAAAAGAAGAAGAAAATTTAACATTAACTGAGGTAATTCAAATTTGTAGATTGTCAATTGTAAATTGGGTTACTAAACATCAAATTGCAAAACAGTCAGGTATGGCAACACATAACACATGATGACGATGGCATACCCTTCGGGATACGCCACGTATCATTATTCCGTTAGTGGTCATGAGAAAAGATGAAAATACAAAATGATTGAATTAGAAAAATTCGAGGAATTAGAAATCTTTAAAGTTTTAAAAATTAAAACTTCAGAAGAAAATTACGTCAATACAACTGAAGTAGTTAAATGGTGCTTGGCATTACTTCCATTTACAAATCAAACTTTCAAAAAATATACAATTCATCATGCTCAACATCAATATAACATATTAGTAATATTCCAAAAGCTATTGAAGAGCCATATCCATGACCTAACAGACATGGAAATTCAATTCCTCATTTTATCGTCGGTACTTCATGATATAGGGATGGTATTCACTGAACAAGAAAAATTAGAAATTAAAGATTCAGTAGAATTTAGTCATTTCCTCGACGCCAATCCTTCAGCGAAAATAATCTTTTACAAATCTGAAAAACAAATTACTGATGAACTTTTGACATGGTATTGCAGAAGTATACATGCAGTTAGAGTATATAAATTTCTTTTCAAAATAGATGACAAATTAAAGTACAACGGATATTCTATTAGAGAAAAAATTGGTCTCGTTTGTGAAAGTCACAACTGGAAGGCAAGTAAACTGTTAAGTGATAAATTACCAATTGATTATATTGACAATTGTGATACAAAGTTTTGTGCTTTACTCTTAAGGCTTGCAGATATTCTTGATTTCGATTACACTCGTTCTCCTCTGAGTATGTTTGAATTTATTGATTTCAAAGATAATTCTAATGCGGATCAATTTTCCAAGCAAGAATGGTTAAAACATATATGTTCCGATGGTTTCAAGTTTAATGAGAACGAATTATTATTTTATGCAAAACCAACAGATCCTACAGTTGAATTTGGGATTAGAAGTTTTCTAAAAATGATTGAAAATGAATTGAAACATGGTAAAGAAATATTAAATAGTTGTCATCAGAGACATAGAAATTTTATCCTTCCAAAAGACATAAACAAGAAACATATAATTGGCCAAGAATATAGTTACGGCGAATACACCTTTACTGTTGATAAAAACAAAATAGTTAATTTGTTAATGGGTGAAAACATTTATTCAGATAGATTCTCATTCATAAGAGAACTTTTACAAAACAGTATCGACGCAATAAATTTCAGATCATTTATTGATAATTCAACTATTGGAAAAGGAGAGATTAATACATTTCTGTGGAAAGACAAGGAAGGGCACTATTGGTTCAGAGTAGATGATAGCGGTCATGGGATGACAAAATCCACAATCAAAGACTACTTTTTAAAAATTGGCAGTTCGTTCTATACAGATAATAAATTTTTAGCAACAGTATTAGATGAAAAAGGTAATAGCCAATATGTTCCAATTAGTAGATTCGGCATTGGAATTCTCTCCATATTCCTTGCAGCTGATATAGCTCTAGTAAACACTTACTCATCAATAGACAATAATAAAACTAGACTAACTATCGATGGAAGACTTAGTTACTATTACTATCAGACTGAAAGTCATAAAATAAAGAGCTTTCCCAATCCTTATTCAAAAGAAGAATTATTTAGGCATTCACATGGAACTTCCATTTGCATAAGATTAAAAAATGAATATATCCTGTCTGATTTTGAAAATAGAATTCGAGAGCTAATTAAGAACATCACTTTCCCTTCAAATTATTTAATAAAATTCAACGATTCAATCTTGCACAGGTCACTTTTAATAGAGACTCAATCTATAACTCTCCCACTTGCTAAAAATATTGTCGAGAATGTTAATAATTCATTAAATATTGAGAACGCTGATGAAATAAGAATCGAATTAAAATATCTCAATATTGAAGAATTAGACCTGAATTTTATTGGTGGTTATTGTATATTTCTCCAATACAGTTTCCCTGAAAATATTGAACAAAGTAGTGATATTAGTTTCAGCAGATCTGGCAATCAATTAGTCTTCGATAACTTGAAAACTCAATTTAAAACTTGGCATACATTACCTGAATCAGCCAAAATAGAAGATTCTATATATTCATTAAATGATCTAACATTATCTTTTAATGGAATTGTGATTCCTATTGAAAAAGAACAAATAATAGAGGATGAAGATGACCTTTATTTCCATAATGATAATCTCAGTATAAATTTCACTTTTACAGATAAACCTGTTGACTCGTTTTTTGTACTTGATCTCAATGGAACCATA
>ENA-ORXT01005543-ORXT01005543.1-marine-metagenome-genome-assembly--contig:-NODE-5543-length-12337-cov-15.955628_pt1 | contig 12337 bp, 11 predicted proteins | sample MGYA00237868_ERZ511482 | MGnify/ENA metagenome assembly ERZ511482 | reverse complement strand
TAAGGATTTTTTGGTGAAGAGTCATTTTAAAAGAAATACTCAAAAAAGTAAATAAATTTGTGAAACAGTGTATTAGTTGCCATGTCTGCATATTATTATTTTCAACATGGTGACCAAAGTCGCCTGTACGAGGGCGATAAAGCAGTCATTACAAGACCACTAATCAAACATAACACAGACATTCTTGTCTGTTTTTACACGGCACAGACAGGAATGTCTGTGTTACGAAATCAAAAATCAAAAGATGACTTTTATAGAAGAATTGCGTTGGCGCGGACTGATACAAGATGTAACGCCCGAACTGGAAGAAGCCGAAAAAAACGGCAAATTAACGGCTTATATCGGTTTTGACCCGACTGCCGAATCGCTGCACATTGGCAATATGGTGCCGATTATGCTGCTCGTACATTGGCAAAGACACGGGCATAAGCCTATCGCGCTCGTAGGCGGTGCGACCGGACGCATCGGCGACCCTTCGGGCAAAGATGCGGAACGTCAGTTGCTGGATTTGGATGTATTGGATAGAAACGTGGAGAAAATCGAGCAGCAACTAAGCAGTTTTCTCGATTTTGATTGTGGTGATGCCTCCGCTCAAATGGTGAATAATTACGACTTTTACAAAGACATGGGCGCACTCGAATTTTTGCGCGATGTCGGCAAACATATGACAGTCAATTATTTGATGTCGAAAGATTCGGTCAAAAATCGACTCGAAAGCGGTTTGTCTTTCACGGAGTTTAGCTACCAACTCATTCAAGGCTACGATTTCAAATGCCTATACGAAAAATACAACTGCACGCTACAAATGGGCGGTTCTGATCAGTGGGGAAACATCACGGCAGGGGTCGAATTTATTCGCCGTATGTTGAGTAAGAAATCTCACGCCCTGACCACGCCACTACTCACCAAGCCGAATGGACAAAAGTACGGCAAATCAGAAGGCGGCAATGTCTGGCTCGATGCAAAGATGACTTCACCCTACCAGTTTTACCAATTTTGGTTAGGTTCAGAAGATGCGATGTTGGATAGATTATTCAAGACTTTTTCGCTGAAAACACAAAGCGAAATCGAAGCGATACTCACCAAACACGCCGAAGACCCCGGACAGCGCAGTGCACAAAAAACACTCGCCGAAGAAATCACCGTGCGCGTGCATTCGCAAGAAACATATGAAGCAGCAGTACAGGCATCCGATTTTTTATTCAGAGGCAAACGCGAGGCATTATTGGCACTGAGTGAGAAAAATCTGGAAGTGGTGAGCGATGAAGTGACAAAATTTGCGGTATCAAAAAGCGATCTGGACGCAGGTATTGGCATCATCGCACTGATGGCAGAAACGACCACAATTGTCGGTTCGCGCAGCGAAGCCCAACGCGCCATTAAAGGTAATGCCGTTTCGGTAAATAAAAAGAAGGTGACAGATAAAGAGTTGATTGTGAATGCTTCGCATCTATTGCACGAACGTTTTATTATGGTGGAAAACGGTAAGAAGAATAAGTTTATAATTGAAGTCACATAGGGATGTAACGTATATTGTTTTTTCATCCCATAACATAGCCTTCCAGCCTGCAAACATGGCGCAGTGCAGGTTGGAAGACTATGCTACGTTAACATTCGTTTCACGATTCTAAGTTGGTGCGTATATTTTCGTTTTTTCCTATTATAAATACCTTGATGGTCAAGTCTATCAATACGCACTTGACCGGAGGCGTGTATGATTTCGCTGTCGGGGAGTACGATGCCTACGTGTATGACTTTTCCTTCTTTATTTTCAAAAAAAGCTAAATCGCCGGGTAAGACTTCTTCGATAAAATTGATGGTTTCACCTTGTTCGACTTGCAGTGAGGCGTCTCGTTTCAGTGCAACACCAAACATCTTAAAAACAACCTGCGTAAAGCCCGAACAATCAATTCCGAAGGGCGAACGACCGCCCCATAAATAAGGCGCATAGAGATATTTCCGGGCTATTTTGATGACCAATTCGTGTGTGGGCGGCGTGTAGGTCGGGTCTATCGTCTGTCCGCTAAAGGTATATGGTTTTCCATCAAACCAAAAACGCATCCCATCATAATCGGGCAAGGTACTACCCATCATAATCGGTAAATAATGGTCATTTCCCATAGCAGCTTGCGCAAGTTCGAGGCTGTACGCAGCGTTTTCTGGCACGGGCTTGTCGATTTCGAGGACTTGCTTGCGGTCTACCCAGCCTTCGTAAGTATCTAAGGTACAGCGTATTTTAAACCATTTTCGCTTACGCTTCAATATCTCGAAGGTTTCACCAAATAGGAGTTGGGACACCATTTCGCTGGTGTCATCAGGCTTCGCACGCAGGGGCGACATACTCAATGGGCAGATTCCAAATTTCATTGGCACAAAAGTAGGGATTAATGATTAATGGTTAATGATTAATGGTTAATTTTTTTGGTTCTTCGACAAATGTAGTGATGGGTATATTAGAGATGTGGGGCATCAATAGATTTTAAAAATATCCAACGAGTGAGCTTTCCAAAAATCTGAAAATCGACATAAATAGTGGGACAAAAATAGGCTTACAATTTTGTCCCACTACTTACATTAGACTTTATTCCAAAATAATTTGTAAGCAGCTAAATTGTCTTTTTCCGCCACTCTTCATCCATTTCTCGTCCCGTACCGCAGGGTATGCGACTCGAAATGAGCTTCGATTAGCGAAAAAATCCTAATTTCTATGCAATACAACTTGTTTTGGAATAAAGTCTATTTAGGGATGAAAAAATAATAAACACTACATCTCGACTTGTTCTTTTTCCTTTATACTTCACCAAATTTTCCTTAAATACAGTGAGTATTTGCGTCAAATTTGATTCGTCTAAAGAAAAAATAACGACGCGAAGAGTGTACATTTATTGAATTCCTGACACTTAGTAGTAAGTGTCAGGATTTCAATAAATCCGCATTTGGACGGCTTCTTTTGCGCTTATTTTTCCCCTTGAAATCAGTTATTTGTCCAGTATTCCTTAGTTCTTTGGTGTTTCGAGCTTGATATTTTCAAATGCCTTTTCTATAATAGTTTTCCATTGGTCTTTGTTTTTTTTGGGACAGGAAAAAGTGACAAATAACATGGTTTCTTTATGGCTGCCGACGAGATTCATGACGAAAAGCGGTTCATCCATCATGAGCGTGTAGGAGACTAAAATGCAGGGTGTTTTTCGGGTTGGTATGATGCTGCTTTGGTAGTTTTGGATACTGGGCGTGTTGAAGATTTTGTCAAATACGTTTTGTTTGTAGTCTTCGAGTTGGTCGGGCGAGAGGTGGTCTTTGGTGTGGCGGATTCCGATGATGCTGTCTTGGTTTTGGTTGATAAATGCTTCTTGTGGTATTCGGTCTTGGATAGGGTAGTGGTGCGTCTTTTCGGTAAAAGTCATTTCCCGAAAATCGCGTGGGATTTTGAGGGCGATTTGTTTGAGTAGTGGTTTTTTTTTGCTGAATAATGTTCTTATTTTTTTAGTTTCAAACATATGTAAAATTCTTAATGCAATACTACTGATTTAATGTTCCTTGGTTGGTGTTCGCTAACTTTCAATCATTCATAATTTGCCTCATCCCTTACTCAGAATAGTCAATAATAATTTTTTTCAGCCATTTATTTTCACCGGAAGTAGGAACTGCAAAACTGATTTCGCCATCATTGTGTGGATAACTCAAGTAGTTCATCGGGTTGTGCTGTTGTCTAGGGTCTGGTGGTGTGAATTCGGGTAGGTCAAATTTCTGTATAATTATGGATTCTGTCAGCTTATGTTTTGAGGTATTTATAGTTGCAATGACGATACCGTCTTTGGTAGAATTTTTTTGATTGGGTTGTCGAAATTCTACATGACTAAAATCGGCATTGGGTGATGTATTCTTTCCTTCATAGTGATGGAATGAGGCATCGGATTGTTCTGATGCTTTGATTAATTGCAGACCAGTAATTTTTTCTAACTCAGATACTGAAATCGGTCTGCTAATATTTATAAGATTCATTATTTGTATTGATATGTTTTTCGATTCGTTCATCATAATACTTTTATTTTCAAGTTGTTTATTTGGAGAGCAATTTAATGTAAAGAAAATGATTATCAAAAAAAATACTATGATTTTATGGTTTTTTAGGTTTGATATGTGTGTCCCAATGATTCTCATAAGTTGCGGAATAATATTGTTCATAATTTTTGGTACGGTCGGTGCTGGGGGTTTCTCCTTTTGCAAATATATTACCGATTTCTTCTCTTGCTTTACCCCTGTTGTTGTGTTTTTTATAATTTCTAAACGCTTTTTGATATTCTTTGGCTTTTGCGCCGGCAATACCAATATCGGCTCCTTTGTTGCCCATGATTTCATTTCTCACTTCTACATTGACCAAAGTAGCTTCCCCTTCATCATCTAAGTGTCTTTTGGTATTTTCTTTCACATATTGTTCCCTGGTTTTGCCTACATGAGATACGTAAGGTTTTTCTTTGTAAGTGGCATGACCGGCTTCGTGTGCAAGGCTTTGAACAACAAGTGCATCATCGCTTTTGTAGTTGGAATCAATGACAATTTTCTTTTCTTTCTTAATAACATATGTTCCTTTGCCTTTAGCTCCATATTTCATAGACCAACCGTTGTCTTCCAGAGATTTTAGTTTTTTTGTAAGCGTGGGTGATTTATCCACCAAGCCCTTTACACCGTCGTTAAATGCGTCTAATTTTGCTTTATCAGCTCCTCTTGTTGCGGCGGCGGCTGTACTTTTTGAGGTTTTTCCTCCCTTACCTGTCGGTGCTGCCAATGATATCATATCCGTTACACGTTCTGCGCCTTTTTTAGAAGCTTTCATACCAAGTTTCGCCGCCGTAGCCGCCTGCCCACCAATTGGAATCATAGCTGCGGCACTAAGCGCAGCATTGGCATAATCGCCTCTGGCAACATAAATGGCGGCATTGATACCATCGGCTATTTCGCCGAATCCGGGTACGAGTCCGGCGATGTCGAGTACGGTTTGGAAACTATCGAGAAAACTGTTGCTCTCGCTTTCGGGGAGTGTGCCTTCGTCGAAGCCCGCGAGGGGCATCGCGCCGGGAATGGTGGTCGAGATATTGGTATATTGCTCAAAGGCGGCACCTGCGGCGTTGATTTGCATGGGGTGTACAACGGTTACTTTGCCGCCGAAGCCACACATGGAGTAAGAGTCGTCGTAAAGGAATTTCAGTATTCCTCTTAGGTTGGTTTTTTGGGCAGTTTTTTGCCAGGGGAGGAGCATGGGTGTACAAGGAAGAAAGCCACCGGGAGTAGGTTTGAGCTTACATTGGATGAAGGTTTGAGGTACTAATCTGTCCATGTGAGTGGCTTTGAACTTACCCTGTATTTTTACCCTTTGATTGGTGACGACCATGAGTTTTGCAGGTGCCATGCCCATGCTGCACTTTACGATAGCCCCATCTAAGACGTATTTTCTGCCCATAATCGTTTTGATTTTTGATTGAGTAATAAAACTCAATAGTACGTGGCGCAAGCTGGAGGCATTACGCTACGGTGTAGTTTATAATCGTTGTTTTTTCGTAAAATTCGCCTATGCTGAATGTGTAATTTAGGCTGCCCTGTGTGATGATTCCTTTGTCTGTATCGACTTGGTAAACGCCTGAATATTTGAGTCTTAGGGCTTGCTGACTGCCGGGTGTGGCAGGGAGTTTGCCCAGAAATGCTGTGAGTTCGTTGAGGGGAAATTTGGAGTGGTCAGCGTCCATTTCAGCACTAAGGTTTACGGTGATTTGTGTTTCGGGGTCGTCGGATGTCACCACTTTTCTTGTTTCTATAATGGGGATGGCAATGCGCTCTATGGCATCTGCCACTATTTTATTTGTTTCCAATTCCTCTCCTTTTTTTATTTTTTGCTGGAAAATATCAGCGAAAAAGAAGTTGAAAAAGTTATCATTTTGATAGAGTTGTTGGATGTTTTCGTCTTTTAATTGTTGGTCAAAATTGGCTGCCATTGTATTGAGGTCGGGGTGCATTTCGAGGATTTCGGGGCGTACCGTTTGCCATGTATCACGAATGGTTTGGGGATTGGTAATTTTGATGAATTTGAAGTGGAGATTGGTCGCAAATTCGAGGCGGTCGTTGATTTTGGCGATGGTCAATCCGAGTTTTTGGGCTTTGTTGAGTTTTTGGATGATGTTGTATCTTTCGTTGAGGTAAAAACGGTCTTTTATGTTCATTTGGTAATGTCGAAATTCGCCTTGCGTACCTGCATATAGGAGTTGAAATTCTTGGACAACCGCCGTGTAGGTTTTTTTTTCGCCTCGCTTGGTTAGCGTGCATATTTCGGCTGTGTAATGACGGGGTGTTGGGTCATTATTGAGCCTGATATTCGAGATGATATGTGGTGTGGTTGTTTGCATTTTTGTTCATAGGGCGTTGCCCCATGCTATTTCATTTCGCCCCGTTGGGGTTCATAGGGCGTTGCCCCATGCTGTTTTATTTCGCCCCGTTGGGGTTTTTATTTCATCGAATAGACTTTTATCCGTGTCTGTGTGAGTGCTATTTTCTCATTTTCATTTGTTAGAAAAATATTTATGTTGCTGTTGTATTTGTCTATTTCAATGTTTAATTGGGCTTTGGTGGCTTTGTTTTGGTCAAATAATTGGCGGAAAGCGGCGAAGGTTTCAGCCTCATCGAAGTAAATGTGTGCGCCGTAGTTGTTTTGGTTTTTATCGCTCCAGTTGATGCGATAATATTTGGGTACTGCCCATGTTTTGTTTTCACTTAATAGGGGATTGGTGTGTTCGACAAAGTAATGCTCGCCGTTGTAGAATCGGGCGAGGAGTTTTTTGAGTTGTCCCCCATCGGTGAACGTAAATTTGGGTGTCCAGTTGTATCTTTTTCGATACTGGTCTGACCATTTATCAAAGGGGATGTTTTCGGAGCTAAACGCGCCGTGTTCTCTGACATTCTTGGCAATTTCCGCCAATACCATATTTATATACTTATCCAAGTCATCTATTCCGTCGGGCATAAATTCTTTCATGGTCATTTGGGTTTCGATAGCCTGAAATTGCTCTATTTCGAGGGCTAGTCCTGCGCCATGTATCCAAAGCGTAACAGTACCGCTAGGGGCAAGTCCTACATTGAGGGTGCTGAAGGTTTCTTTGACACCTCTGTCGTCGGTACAGCCTTGTTCGAAGAGTTGACGTATTTTTCTTTGTGGGAGGTCAAATTTTCCGGTATAAAATTTACGCTCCATATAGGACAACCATGTAATTTGTAGTTGAACAGGTATGGGTTTGAAGTCATCGCCTACGATGTGCATTGAGCCATCATCACCCCAGCCATTGTACATCGTCCAGCTATTGGGGATGTATATAGTTTTGTCGTCTTCAAGGATGAAGTCTCCTTTGACGATTTCAGCCGGATATAAATGAGGAGCGCATGCTGCCGGTAGCCACTCGAATTTTTCCATAGTAGTTGACTTACTTTTGCAAGACGGCAATAATCCGAATAAAATCATAAACAATGGCATTGGTATTTTCATTTTTGGTTTTTATTTTATGGGGTATACTTTTATTTGTGCCTGTATTAGCTCAACTTTTTCCTGCTCATTTGAAAGAGAAACACGCAGATTGCTATTATATTTATCTACTTCCATAATTAGGTCGGCTTTGGTGGCTTTGTTTTGCTCGAATAAGGGATGAAAAGATAATAAACGTTACATCTTCACGCCGTTATTTTTTCTTTACACGAGCCAAATTTGACGCGAATAACGGGTTATTTAAGGAGAATTTGGTAAAGTATAAAGGAAAAAGAACAAGTCAAGATGTAATGTTTATTGTTTTTTCATCCCTAATTGACGAAATGCGGCGAATGTTTCGGCTTCATCAAAGAATATTTTTGCACCGTATTTGAGCTGGTTTTTATCAGTCCATTTTATTCTGATGTGTCTTGGTGGGGCAGAATTTTCGTATTGTTGGAGAATGGGGTTTATACTTTTTACATTATAATTTTCACCGTTATAGCTTTCAACAAGTATTTCCTGTAGGCTGCCTTCGTCGGCGAATGAGAGTTTTGGTAGCCATTTGTATTTGGTTTGGTATAGTGTTGACCATGTATCAAAATTAAGATTTGCACTGATGCCTTGTTTTATATCATCGGGCAGTCCGCCGAGTCTATTTTTTACGTATTGTTCCTGACTGATTTCTCCTGCATGGGGTTTCAATTTTTTCATAGGGTATGATACTTCCTGTGCCTGAAATTGCGCGATTTCTTCTGACCATCCGATGCCCTGTATCCATAAGGTGACTGCGCCTTTGGGTGCTAGACCTACATTTAATTTTGTAAACTCCTTTTTTTGCCCTGTCCAGTTGGTAAATCCCCGTTCAAATAAAGTTTTCATTTCTCTTTGGGGTAGCTTGAATGTGCCGGAATAAAATTTATTTTCGGTAAAAGACAACCAAGTGATTTCGAGTTTTACGGGAATGGGTTTGAAATCCTCGCCGACTATATGGGCTGCACCCCAGTTGCCCCAACCGTTGTGCATCACGCGCGAGCCGGGTATGTATATGCTCGTCTCATCATCAAAAATGAAATTGCCCGTAGCTATTTCGGCAGGAAAAAACTTGGGGGCGCAGGCGGTTGGTCTCCATTCAAAAGTTTCCATAGTAGTTGACTTGCTTTTGCAAGACGACATTAATCCGAATAAAATCATAAACAATGGCATTGGTATTTTCATTTTTGGTTTTGTGTTTATTTCATCGAATAGACTTTTATCCGTGTTTGTGTGAGTGCTATTTTTTCATTTTCATTCGTTAGAAAAATATTTATGTTGCTGTTGTATTTGTCTATTTCAATGTTTAATTGGGCTTTGGTGGCTTTGTTTTGGTCAAATAATTGGCGAAATGCAGCGAAGGTTTCTCCTTCATCAAAGTAGATATGTGCACCGTAGTTATTTTGGTTTTTATCGGTCCAATTGATGCGATAATATTTGGGTACTGCCCATGTTTTATTTTCGCGGAGTAGGGGATTGGTGTGTTCTAAGAAGTAATGTTCACCATTGTAGAATCGGGCGAGGAGTTTTTTGTGTTGTCCTCCATCGGCGAAAACGAATTGAGGTGTCCAATTGTATCGGGTGCGGTATTTTTTCGACCATGCTTCGTAGGGGATGTTTTCGGAACTGATTGTACCGTATTCTTCCACGTCTCGCGCGATTTCCTGTAGCCCTTCTTGGATGTGCTCGTCAATATTAATAATAGCGTCGGGGTATATATCCTGCATAGTGACTTGGGTTTCAATGGCTTGAAATTGTTCTATTTCGAGCGCCAACCCTGCGCCGAATATCCAAAGAATAATGATGCCACCGGGTGCGAGTCCGACATTGAGTGTGCTGAAATTTCCTTTTAGACCGCGTTGGTCGGTATATCCTTGTTCAAATAGTTCGCGTATTTTTCTTTGAGGAAGCTTAAATGTACCTGTATAGGATTTTTTTTCGATATAAGATACCCATGTGATTTGCAGTTGAGTCGGGACTGCCTTGAAGTCGTCACCTACGATGTGTGCCGAGCCTGCGTCACCCCAACCATTGTACATGATCCACTTGGCAGGAATGTATATTTTGCTGTCGTCTTCAAAGATGAAGTCTCCTTTGACTATTTTTGCCGGATATAAGTGTGGGGCGCAAGCTGTTGGGCGCCATTCAAATTTTTCCATGTGATTGTCTTGTCGTTGATTTTGGGGTAGATTTGAGGTACATCCAAGATAAAATATTCCCGAAAGTACAAAAAATAAGATGGTTAGTTGATTTTTCATCCGTTTTGTATTACTCTTTTTCGAACACCATTTTCTATGTTAGGTCCCATACCTATTGAATTGTATTTTGCTGAAAAATGAAAATATCTATTGCGTAATATTTCCAACATGGCTCTGTCTGTGGGGTCGTCGAATGACATTTTTCCTACATTACCTGCTACATATTTATCAAGTCGTTTTTTGGTGTTGCTAAGTTCGGGGGGAATAGGATAAGGTCCGGTGATTTCACTCTTCCTAAACTCAACTTGCTTATCTAAGGCATATTCTGTCATGATATGCAGAGGTATAAAACTGTAGGTATAACTAAGTCCTTTACGTTTTCCGGTGAGTGTACCCCAAAGCTTACTAATAGTGATTTCCCCGGGCAGATACCAACCTTGCTCTATCAGAAAATCACGGTCATTTTCGAGGTCATTTAGGTTGGTAATGGTATAATTAAGTCTGACATCTTCATCTGACTTGTCGGTATATCCACCGCCGATATCGGAGTGTACGCCGGGCAGGAATTTTTCCAGACTACCTTTGCTATTGATGTTGGTGAGTCTGAAATTGGCGCGATGCTCATCATCTGCTGCCAATTGTAAAACGTGTAGGGAGTACCTTACCGCATCTAAGCCCAATTCGCGGGTATCATTGGAATGTACTACACCTGAAGATGCCACAGTATCATAAAGCCCTGTATAACGCACCACGAGTGACCTGATTTCTATACCTTTAGCTTTTAGGGCTTCGCCGAGTGCGCCGTAGTCAGTTTTATATTCGATAATCGTGGGTGGAGCCTGTGTACCTGCACTGTACACTGCTTTGATTTGCCCTTTTCGTTTGTAGAGTTCGTATATAAAGTTGCGTGATGCTGCTGCGCCCCGACTAAACCCAAAGGTATCAATCGTCAGCGTATCAATAAATTCGACTCCTTTTTCCTGAATGAGATCCACCACTTTTTCACAAGCCTTCAATACTTTTGCGCGTATTCCCGTAGAACCTGTTCCAAGACCTGCACCTACTTTGCTGTCGCCTGCGTCATCCTCTGTACCAATGCCCTCTATATATAGGCGAAATTGTATGAGTTTACCTCTTTTAAATTCTTTGTAAGCAGGTTCGGAGCGCGATATATTGGAATGCTCGTTTTCGTAACTGCCACTTCGCTTTCCAAACCAACCTTTTGCTTGTTTTGCTTTATCAGCGTTGTAGGGTTTTCCGTCTTTCATGTTGTCATATTCTTTTCCTGCCTCTACATTTTCTCTATTGTTGAGTGTACCATCAAAAAACACACCTGCATTGATGTCTTTATATTCATCCTGCTCAAAATCATCATAATCGGTATCTGTCACTAAAGCGGGCGCAGTATTTACAGTGATGCTACCAATTTGATTTCGACTTTGTGTGATAGACGGCGGTGTAGTGATATTTATTTGCGACATAAGAGGTGTAATGAGTGAATGAGTGAATTTTGAATGAGTGAATAGGTTTAATTTTGAATGAATGAATTTTGAATGAATGTAAATAAGTGTTATTTCTATTTTGTTGAAAATAAAATATTTATAATGAAATTTCACGTACTACCACGTTTAAATTATACGTTATAAATTATCCATTACTCCCCATATTCAATAGTGGCTGCGCTGGAAATTTTGATTTTTCCGCCTGCTTTCATCGTGATTTTACTGCTTGTTTTAGTGAGAATTTCTTGTGCTTCCTGTTTGTAGTCCATGCTAATCACTTTGATTTCCTCACCTACCTTTTTGTCCTCATTTTTAGAGGTAATAATTTGGTCTTCTATCACGCTTAGGCGATTATTTTTGCCTACGTTGGTTTCCATATTATGTCCTACACCTACAAATAGATTTTCCTGAACATTGATATTCATATTTTTCGCATTGAGCGTCATATTTTCGAGTGCAGAAATGGTGATATTATTTCCTGCCGTATCAATGTGGACGATATTACCGTTTTTATCCGTAATCGTAATACTCTCACCGCCTGATGTATCATTAAATTTGAAAAGGTGTCCACTGCGAGTTTTGATGGTTTTATAATTATTGTCGGGGTCAAAAAATTCGGGGGTGGCTTTGCTGTGATAGACTGCGCCTTGCATGTATGGGCGGTCGGGATTGCCCTGTACGAAATCTACGTAAACTTCATCTTCCAATTCGGGAACAAAATACGTTCCTCTATCGCCGCTTGCGTGGTTGGTGACTTGGCGAATCCAGGGGGTCATTTCCTTGCCTGTCTGCCATTTGAGTTGTACGCGCACCCGTCCGAGTGCTTCGGGGTCGTTATTTTCTTTGACGATGGCAACTTGCGATTCGGCTTCGGGTTTAAATACATTTTTATTGAGTAAAGGCGCAGTGACCGTCACCGGAATAGCTTCAAAACTATTGGAATAATCCTTATTGGCATTGAGGTGATGCGTGACGGCAGTGATACGGAAATTGCCAACAAAACCGGGTACAATTTGCTTACCGATTTTATTATTCGCCTTGACTTGTATGCGCGAACCTATCGTAATACCAGAGTTGGAACCCTGTCCTTTAAAGAAAGTGGT
>ENA-ORXT01005541-ORXT01005541.1-marine-metagenome-genome-assembly--contig:-NODE-5541-length-12339-cov-10.371881_pt1 | contig 12339 bp, 13 predicted proteins | sample MGYA00237868_ERZ511482 | MGnify/ENA metagenome assembly ERZ511482 | reverse complement strand
AAAAGTCCCCTTAAAAAGTACAATCAAAAAATTCTGGGAATAAACTTCGGCATTGAGAAAAGCGTTAAGAAATTCACACCGTCGAGAGCTTTTGCTTCTTTTTGCGGGAAAAAGAAGGTGCGACAACAGCCATCAGCCAATAAGAATCTGGGCAAGATGCAAGAGCAAAATAAACACCAAAAAAGCCCCTTAAAAAGGACAAACCAAAATATGGGAATAAATTTCAACCTTGGGGTAAGCGTTAAGAAATTCACACCGTCGAGAGCTTTTGCGGGAAAAAGAAGGTGCGACAACAGCCATCAGCCAATAAGAATCTGGGCAAGATGCAAGAACAAAAGAAACATCAAAAAAGCCTCTTAAAAAGCACAAACCAAAATCTGGGAATAAATTTCAACCTTGGGATAAGCGTCTAGAAATTCACACCGTCGAGAGCTTTTGCGGGAAAAAGAAGGTGCAAGAACTGCCATCAGCCAATAAGAATCTGGGCAAGATGCAATCGAAAAAGAAACACCTAAAAAGTCCCCTTAAAAAGGACAAACCAAAATCAGGGAATAAATTAAAATGCATACCGATGCTCTAAAAACACAAAAGCCAAGCACCACAAACGGCACCTGGCTTCTGTACACATTCAAAAAGCGAAAACTAACCCACCTCGAACGTCAACTTAACATTTACTCTATATGCCGTAATCTTACCATCCTTAACTACCGCATTTTGATTCTGTACATATACAGATTTGATATTATTTACAGACTTGCTCGCCTTCTTTACAGCACTAGCAGTTGCGTCCTCCCAACTCTTCTTAGAGTCAGCCATGATTTCGATAACCTTCATGATAGCCATATTTCTTGATTTTTATTTTAAGATGAAAAAAATGTTAATCCTCTAAAGAGAACATATTTTATTTATACGAATAAAGACAAGAAATGTTTGATTAAAATATTATTTAGCCGCCAACAATTTCACCTTCTCATACAGCTTGTCCTCATCGCCCGATCTAAATTTTTTCTTATGCATCGCGATTTCCCCATTCTTATCGAACACGAATGTCTGCGGCAAACCATTCAGTCCACCCGGCAGCAAATTTCTAAATTCCCGATTGGTATCATGATACGCCTCCCAAGGCCATTCCGCCTCCTGCACATACTTCAGATAATTGTCATAATTCTTGTCGAAGTCCGTCGACACCGCTACTAAATTAAAGTCCGTTTCCTCCTGCCATTGATCATATTTTTTCTTGATCGCTGCCATTTCTATGCGACACGGATAGCAAGTCGTCAGCCAAAACAGCACCACCGTCGGCTTCCCTTTTTTGAATATTTCATCCGTGCTCGTCTTCTTCCCCTTCCCATCCGTGAGCGACAGATCAAACGGATAGGTGTGGTCTATTTCCGTCTTCGGTCGAGATTTACTTGTGAGGTAAGGGCGATTTGGACGCTTTGCCACAGCTGTTTTTGTCGTCGGTGGGATCGTATCTTTCGCCACCTTTTGATTCACCACCTTAGCCGCAGCCTCCCCGTTTATATTCGTATCCGCGCTCGTACATGCCACCGATATCAGACCCAGTGCTGCAATGTATAGTATATGCTGAAACTTCATAAGATTATAATTTGCCCCAAAAATAAGCCTATTTCCACAAAAATGCACCCTACTTGGAGACATTTAAGGTATTGCTAACAAAGTCGTATTGTTCCTGTTTGGGGCCATGCCGAGCCTTCCGATAGCTATCGGAGGGGCATCGGCACCGCGTCGTCCGCTATATCCCGTTTTTTGCGAAAAGCAAAAAACGGGATGTCGCTCCCACCGCTTGTCCTTGCGCTCTCCGAGCGACGCGCTTAGTCGCCTGTGGCGAGTCGCGATAGTAGAACTATTTTAGATAAAATCTAAATTTCTGGTTCGTCACGTTTTCTATTTTAAAATATTATAAGGATGAATTTTAAAACAATTTAAACTTATAAGATTATGAATACCTATTTAAGAAAAATATACAATTTCTATGGATTGCCTTACTTCTACCCGTTTTATTTACTTCATGTGAAATTGAGGAATTGAATCAGCTTACTGCAGATAGAGTTGAAAAAAACATGTATGAAATTGAGAGCCGTGGGGATATTAATATAGGTATAAAGGTGATTTTTGGCAGAACAACAAAAGCGTGTACTGGGTTTAGTATATGCGGAGTAGTACCTACTATCAGTGTATCGTTTAGCTCGAGTAATGATAGTGATGCGAGTGGAGTTGCCGAAAATAAAAATGGTTCCTTAGTTTTGGTAGTTTCAGAAGAGCGTATGGAAGAAGAAGTTTATTCCGAGTACTTTACTAAAGGAGGATTTATGATGAATGAAAAGTTCACGCTCCGAAGAACTGACTACTGAATTAGAGTTACCAGAAGGATATACCATACAGGAAGGTGTATATGAGATCGTTGAAAAAGAGGGTTTAATAAGTATAATATTCTAGAGTCTATTCAGAAAAAAAGCAATGATCTTTTAATTGAGATCATTGTTTTTTATTTATTGAAATTGGTTAATATTATGTCCATTTAATTTAGTCTAAGCGGAGTAACTTTCAAATCCGCATGTATAGACCGTGGGCTATTACTTAGTTTATATCCCCGCTTACAAATCCCAAAAACTCCGATGCAAAGTATTCACCTTCGTCATATCCCCAATCGTAAATCTAAAATAACGCATCGCTAGTAGTATTGGCACTCCGAAAATGTAGAATAAAGCACAGAATAGTCCAACAAAATCTGGGGCACTCACTAGATTTAATACAAAGCCTATCGGAACCAAGATGACCATATATCCCAACCAATAAAATATAATGTGTAACAAATGTAGACCTCTTTTCTTGTCCCTTAAACCAATGGATAATATTATCGCAGAAAGGACCTGAGCTATTCCCAGTCCGCAGAATGCCGTCAAAGCCATCCAGCCATTCCTATCATCGTAGGCAAATAATCCAAGCGCAATAACTCCGCACATTATAATCACCCCCTGAATAAAGGTGTCCAATTTGAGTCCTATTTTTAAAGCGGTCAAAAGGCATAAATATTGATTCATGAGTAATATAAGCACTTCTTTCATAACTTTCAATAATAAATGAAAGTTTAACAATCATTAACAAATGCACTTACACTTTAGTAAGAGAAGGGAAGGTATCTCTACTATCGAATACCTCATTGTTTTGATATACCAGTCAGAATAGATAACTTAGAGACTAAACAAAGACAATTATCATGGATTGCAAAAAACTAAAGAATCTAGCCCTCCTCACATTGCTGGCTATTTTTTTTGTGCCTGTTCAAAATGTACTTTCTACACCTCTAAAGGAATCAGTTGACTTCGCAAAAATGGAAGTGACGTTAGAATCAAAATTACTAGTAAAAGGAAATAAAAAGGCTATAACAAAACATGAAAAAAGAGTCGGAAGAAAGTTTGAAAAACTAAGGAAGAAACTAACTCAACTCCAACAAGCAAAAGAAGAAAAAAAAGGCAAACCGCTATTGATAATTGGAGGAATACTTCTTCTAATTGGAATAATAATGATGGCTACTATTCAAGTCACACAAAATAATTCAAATGATTTATTTGCTGGGTGTGCACAATTATTTTTTGGGATACTAATTGCAACAGCGGGAATAATTCTGCTCATAGTTGGCGCTTTCGTTTAATCAAAAACATGGATAGGTATAATGACGTATCTTTGCGCCACAACAACCAAAAAATGATAGACGACATTATCCGCAATCGTAGAGCAGTATTTCCTGCTCAATATATAGACAAAGAAATACCGCAGGCAGAACTAGAGCAGATCCTAGAAAATGCTAACTGGGCACCTACCCACAAGAAGACGCAGCCATGGAGGTTCAAAATCTACCGTGGAGCCGCTTTGGCTCGTTTAGGAGATTTTTTGGCGGATTGGTACAAGGCAAACACACCTACAGATCAGTTCAAAGAAATAAAATACAACAAGACAAAAAATAAGGCACGACAGTCTGCCTGTATGATTGCTATTTGTATGGAGCCTGATCCTTCCTTGCCAGAGTGGGAAGAGGTCGCTGCTACAGCTTGTGCAGTCCAAAATATGTGGCTCAGTTGCACCGCTCGAAATATAGGTTGCTACTGGAGTTCTCCTAAGAGCATCCATGACTTTGGAGACTTTCACGACTTGGCTGGAGGGGAGCGTTGCCTCGGTTTTTTCTATATGGGATATTTTCAAGGTCCGCTTCCGCTTGGCGTAAGAAGTCCTATGTCAGAAAAAGTGGAGTGGGTAGATAAATAAAAAAGAAAAGATTATCAACTGATAGTACTCGCTAACCAAACTTAATTTGTCCTAATGTTTTGTAATCGCCTCGCGGAATGCAAAAGGTGAAATGCCAATAACCAAATGTACTAGCCTAAAACTTTTTCAAAACCGGGCAAGCGCTGAGTAGTGGTGGCTCTTCTTAGAGCCAGTCCCCTGTAAGTCATGCGCTTTTTTTTGCGCAGGACTTACAGGGGACCGACCGAGCAGGGAGCTACGGATCATAGCGACCCCGCCCAGATTCTTCATCTGGGCGGGGATGACCCCAAAACATCAAAAAGAATAAGCTAACAATGTGTAGTCATTGGCTACTAGTATAGTCATGATACGAAGGTGCATAGACTCAAAGCCCATATTTAGTACGTTTTTATGCTAAAAATGCAAAATTTCTGTTAGTTTTGCGCTGCTAAATTCGAGGCAAACCAACTCGTTCAAAGCACACATTATTTTTATTATCAAAAGAAAACGATATAACATATGAGTAGTACAATTACTATGGTGTTGCCGATATTCGGCGTGATAGCACTAATATTCACCATTTGGAAATCTAGCTGGGTAACAAAACAGGAAGTCGGAACGGAAAAAATGGCACGAATCGCGAAAAATATCGCAGATGGGGCCATGGCATTTCTCAAAGCAGAGTATAAAGTCCTTGCCGTATTCGTAGCAGTTGTAACAGTCATCTTAGTACTTTCAGCAGATGCAAAAGACAGTCATATGCTGGTCGGATTATCATTTATCTTAGGTGCAATATGTTCGGGATTAGCTGGATTCTTAGGAATGCGGGTAGCTACTAAGGCAAATGTACGAACCACCAACGCTGCTAGAACGAGTCTTGGAAGAGCACTAGAAGTGGCTTTTGCTGGTGGTGCTGTGATGGGATTGGGTGTAGTAGGATTGGGTATACTAGGATTAAGTTTACTGCTTATTCTATATAGTAACATGTTTGGAATGGAAACGGCCGAGCAGGTGACGCGTGTGATCACGGTGCTGACAGGATTTTCATTTGGAGCATCATCTATCGCATTATTCGCAAGAGTAGGTGGTGGTATATATACGAAGGCTGCCGATGTAGGCGCTGATCTAGTAGGTAAGGTAGAGGCCGGTATTCCTGAAGATCACCCCTTGAACCCCGCAACTATTGCAGATAATGTGGGTGATAATGTAGGTGATGTTGCTGGTATGGGTGCCGATCTATTTGAGTCTTATGTTGGTTCTATTATCGGTACTATGGTTTTGGGTGCAGCGCTCATGGGTACTGCTACCGTAGCGGGTGCAGGCTGGACAGATGGTTTTGATTCGCTATCAGCGGTATTATTACCACTGGTTTTAGCAAGTGTAGGTATCCTTACATCCATCATAGGTACTTTCTTTGTGAAGGTAAAAGAGGGCGGAGATCCGCACAAAGCATTGAACATGGGAGAGCTTGTCTCTGCAGTTTTGATGATAGCAGCAACTTTCGGTATAGTTACTTATATGTTGCCAGCAGAATGGACATTTGGCGGAGCGACTTATAATTCAATGGGTGTGTTCTGGGCAATATTAATAGGTCTAGGATCTGGTCTTGCGATCGGAAAAGTTACTGAATACTATACAGGTACAGGAAGTAAGCCAGTTCAGTCAATCGTAGATCAGTCTATAACTGGTGCAGCTACGAACCTAATAGCAGGTCTAGGGGTAGGAATGATGTCTACGGCTATTCCTATTTTGATCTTGGCTGGGGCCATCATGGGTGCGCATTATTTTGCGGGTCTCTATGGTATTGCAATTGCAGCGGTAGGGATGTTATCTAATACGGGAATCCAACTAGCAGTAGATGCATATGGGCCAGTATCGGATAATGCAGGTGGTATCGCAGAAATGGCTGACCTTCCAAAAGAAGTAAGACAACGTACTGATAAATTAGATGCAGTAGGAAATACGACTGCAGCCATCGGAAAAGGATTTGCCATTGGTTCTGCAGCTTTGACGGCACTGGCATTGTTCGCTGCCTTTATGACTACTGCTGGTATCACATCTATCGATATTGCTAATCCACGCGTAATGGCAGGTTTATTAGTAGGCGGTATGCTCCCATTTTTGTTCTCTGCATTGTCTATGAATGCAGTAGGTAGAGCGGCAATGGATATGATCAAAGAGGTAAGAAGACAGTTCAAATCTATTCCAGAATTGAAAGCTGCATTAGAAGTAATGAAAAGAAACGGCGAAACAGAATATGATACTTGGTCAGAAAAAGATCAGAAGACATTTGATGCAGCAGACGGTAAAGCGGATTACGAAAAGTGTGTAGAGATTTCTACGCAAGCGTCTATTAGAGAGATGATTCTTCCGGGGGTGATTGCGGTAATTTCACCAGTGATCGTAGGATTTGCTTTTGGTGCGGAAGAGTTAGGTGGTTTGCTCGCAGGGGTGACGGTATGTGGTGTACTCATGGCGATCTTCCAGTCTAATGCTGGTGGCGCTTGGGATAATGCAAAGAAGATGTTTGAGGAAGGTGTTTCTATCGCAGGGGAGATGCACTATAAAGGTTCTGAGGCACACAAAGCAGCAGTAGTAGGAGATACAGTAGGTGATCCATTTAAAGATACTTCTGGTCCTTCATTGAATATTTTGTTGAAGTTGATGGCTGTAGTGGCATTGGTGATTGCGCCGTTTTTGACATCGTAAGATTAGGTGTTAGGTATTAGGTGTTAGGTATTAGGTATTAGGCGTTAGTTATTAGGTGTTAGGCGTTAGGAGTTAGGTGTTAGGTATTAGGTATTAGGCGTTAGGCGCTAGTTATTAGGTATTATCGATGACTAAAGCCTAATGCCTATGACCTAAGAACCTAGAACCTAAGAACCTAAGAACCTAGAACCTAAAATCCATTGCCTTAGCGTTGACTAATACCTAACTCATGAAAACCTAGAACCTCTATATAAGCGATACCTAATAACCTAAGAGCCTAAATTAAAACCTAAAAACCTAAAAACCTAACGCCTAGTAACCTAGCTCCTATTATGATATATGAGAAATTTTAAAGAACTAGAAATCTGGAAAAGAAGTCTTGAACTTGTCGACAAAGTCTATGAAGAAAGTAATAGTCTTCCACCTGATGAAAGATTTGGCTTAACTTCTCAAATCAGAAGATCGGCAGTATCCATACCTTCCAATATAGCAGAGGGATGTAGTAGAAGTACAAATAAAGACTTCGCTAGATTTCTAGGAATTGCAATAGGTTCAGCCTTTGAATTAGAAACACAACTATTAATTGCCGTAAGAAGAAAGATGCTAAATGAGACTAGCACTACTGCTCTGCTAAATGAGCTAAATCAAATCCAAAAAATGATAAACGCCTTCCACAAAAGTTTAAATTAGCTCTATATTATAATGACAGCATAGCTAACACCTAACACCTAACACCTAACACCTAGCCCCTAGCCCCTAGCACCTAACACCTAGCCCCTAGCACCTAACACCTAGCACCTAGCACCTAACACCTAGCACCTAGCACCTAACACCTAGCCCCTAGCACCTTCTTTTTCTTAATTCTTCGTTAAAAATCACCCAATTCACCCCTATCCACAACAAATTGGCCTAAAAAAAGTATATTTATAGGTATAATCTTACGTTATATAGTAGAGCGCTTGCAAAACGCTTGATTTAGGTAACATATTTGCATTATATCCTATATATAGAACGACTAAAATAATATCATAGATGAAATTCAAAAATCCTTTATTTTTCGCCATCGTAGTCATCGGATTATTTGCGGCCTCTTATATGCCACATATCAGCGTAGAGGAAAAAGATAATTTATTACTGCAGACCCTGTTGGGTGGAATCAACCAACTACACTATTCTCCTAACGAAGTAGATGATGCATACTCAAAGCAGGTTTTTGACTTGTATCTGAATAGGCTTGACAATGGAAGAAGATGGTTGACTAAGGATGAAGTAGCAACATTGAAAGCATATGAGATGAAAATCGATGATGCTATCCTCGATCCTAATTATGAATTTTTTGAGAAGTCTATTGCACTCAAAAAAGCAGGCTTGGCTAGAGCGGAAGTGTTTTATAAAGATTTACTTAAAGAACCATTCGATTTTACTTCTGTAGAAAGTATCGAGCTGGACGGCGATAAGAAAGAATTTGCAAAGGATGAAGCGCAGCTAAAAGAGTATTGGGGCAAAACGCTGAAGTACGATGTGATGACACGTCTTGCAGATAAGCTGGATAAGAAGGAAAAGGCAAAGAACTTCGTAGTGAAAACGGAAACGAAAGATGGCAAACCGAAGACCGAAGAATCTCTAAAGAAAGAAAAGGAAGATCGGGAAAAGCTACTCGGTATGACTACTGAGCAACTAGAAGTAGAGGCGCGTGAGAAGACTCTAGAAAGATACGAGGACTGGTTTGAGCGATTGAACCAAGAGCGTAGATCGGACTATATGTCTAACTACCTCAATGCGATCACCAATGTTTTTGATCCGCACACTTCTTACTACTTACCAAAAGATAAAGAAAATTTTGATATCAGTATGTCTGGTACCTTAGAAGGTATCGGTGCAAGATTGCAGACGAGTGAAGAGTACACCAAGGTAGTAAGCATAGTACCAGGTGGTCCAGCATGGAAGAACAAAGAACTAGAAGTTGAAGATTTAATCATCAAGGTTACGCAAGGCGGCGACTCTACTGAAGAGCCATTGGATGTAACTGGATTGCGTATCGACGATGTCGTTGCAAAGATCAGAGGTAAAAAAGGCACGGAAGTGATTTTGACGGTAAAGCGGGTAGATGGCTCTGTGAAGGATATCACTATTGAGCGTGATGTTGTGATTATGGATGAAGGCTATGCAAAGTCCGCGACACTGAATTATTCTGATGTGATCGACAATATTGGGTATATCAAGCTACCTCGTTTCTATGCAGACTTTAATCGCAGAGGTGGTAAGAGTTGCGCAGTCGATGTAGCCAAAGAAGTTGAAAAATTAAAAGCTAAGAATGTAAAAGGAATTATTCTTGATCTTAGAAATAACGGTGGAGGTTCACTACGTGATGTAGTGACCATGTCAGGTTTGTTTATCGAGGAAGGTCCTATCGTACAGGTAAAAGCGCGTAACCGTAAACCAGAAGTATTGACGGATGATGATCCATCGGTACAGTATGATGGCCCATTAATCGTAATGGTAAATGAGTTTTCTGCATCTGCATCTGAGATCTTAGCGGCTGCATTACAGGATTACGGTAGAGCGGTTATCGTGGGTTCAAACAACACATTTGGAAAAGGGACTGTACAGCGTTTCTTTGATCTTGATTCTGCTATCAAGGGCAATGAGGAGCTCAAGCCACTCGGTGAGGTGAAGTTGACGATCCAGAAGTTTTACCGTATCAATGGTGGCTCTACTCAGTTGAAAGGAGTGACTCCAGATATTATTCTGCCAGATAACTTTACTTACATTCCTACTGGAGAACAAGACAATGAGTATGCGATGGAGTGGACAGAAATCCCAGCAGTAGACTATGAGCAAAATGTACGCAAGGTAAAAAATATGTCTAAACTACAAGCGATGTCTTCAAAGCGTGTTGCGAACAATGATGTTTTCATCAAGGTGAACGAAAATGCGAAACGCCTCAAGGAGCAAAGAGACGATACCAACGCATCACTGAATATTGAAGAATACCAGAAAGAAACGAAGCTGCTAGAAGAAGAAGCAGAGTTATATAAAGAAATTTTCAAGCCAATCGAAGCATTGGAGATTAAAAATTTAGCTGTCGATCTTGTAGAGATCAATATGGATGAAGCTAAAAAGGCACGTAACGATGATTGGCTCAAGGCTATGAAGAAAGATGCTTATATCCAAGAAGCATTAAACATCATGAAAGATATGCAGAAATAATTTTGCTATATATAGAAATTAAAAACGCGCTTCATCTGTTTGATGGAGCGCGTTTTTTTATAGATAAATATCGCTACGGTAGAATTTAACTTACAATGAAATCGAGGTGTTATTTTGAGTAAATGCCGCCAGAAAAATTAATTGTTTCAAATATTAAACAAATGACTAGACAATCGATAATGCTGTTAACTGCACAACTTCTGATAAGTTTATCCTTGAATTCTCAAGTAAAGGTAAGTTCAGCAGAGTATGACGAAATGGTATCCAATCATAAAGAAGTATATACATTTGATTCCCTCTACTGTTCTATAGAAGATTCACTGATGCAGTTGGGAATGGAATATGTGGCTGAGCTCCAAGAAAAATTTAATTACGTACAGCGATTGGTGAGTGGTGGTTGTTTATCGCCAGATGGGCATAAGAAAATCAGCCAGGAAATCACAAAGGATATACAAGACTTTAATAACTTTGAGAATTACGTCGTAGATAGCTTACCAAAATATAAAGAAAATTTACTACTTGAAATTGAATTATCCGTGAGAGAAGTATCAGATAGGCTTGCGAAAAATGAATATGAAAATCAATTAAAGAATCCCAAGTTTAAATCCTATTATAATTCAAACTCATATATAACGGATCACGCTAATCTTTATAAAAATGCAAATCGTATACTAGTACTAGAATTTTCTAAAGCTATCAAAAAAATAAATAATCTTGATACTAAAATTGAATTATTCAGAAGGAAGATTATTGAGCTTTCAAAAGAAAGAAAATATCACTGATTTATGCCAGTAATAAGATTTATTTTTTACAATTATTATTATCTTTAATGGGATGCTTTTTTCTCAAGTTGAGCTGAAACCAAATAAGAATAAACAGACGGAAGTACAAAGGGAGGTTGTAATAAAATTAGAGGGCAAAAAAATTCTAAGTATAAAGTCTATTTTTTAAGACCAAAGAATATGGTGGGAATTTGGAAAATTACCTCATTATTTTTTGGGATCTACCTAAAGAGTATATTTATTCAAATATGCCTGATCTAATTAGAGATTCTATATTCACAGATCAAGAAATGCAATTTGGACTAAAAGGATTGAGATCAGTACATGTCCATCATCAAAATATTTCTTTTAAGGAAGAGTATATTGATCTACTTAAAAAGTATGAGTTAGATTATAATGAAACCTATTTGTGGTAGCTTATCTGTCGTCTCCCGCAAAAAAGGACGGGATAAGCATTACAGGACTTAAGGTTTTCTTTCAATCTAAATAGGGTTTTCACCCTATCCTTTAGTCTTAGCTCCACCGTAAAGAAGCGGGGCAAGCTTTCCAGGAGCAACAATTACTCTAATGGACTGATGTTCCACGTAAAATTTCAACAAGACTTTTAAGTTTTTAGCGTTACATTTATAATAGTACAAAACATAATATGGCTATGTCCACCAAAAAATAAAAGTAGATATTGAAATTAGATTAGAATATTAAGTCCTGAAGGGACGACAGCATAGAGCGATGGGTGAAGCGAAGTGTAACCCATCGAACGCTCAAAAAAAGTTTTAAGTCCTGCAAGGACGACAGACAATACTGTAGACTATTTTTATCTTTACAATAAATATTATACAAAATGGGTCAATCACTAGCACAGAATTATTTACATATTGTATTTCAAACAAAGAATACAGCACCTTTAATTTCACCAGAAATTGAAAATTCTGTTTTTGAATACCTTGGAGGGATATGCAATAAATTAAATTCGCCTTCTATTACTATTGGTGGGCATTTAGATCATGTTCATATTTTATGTAGACTTTCAAAAAATATCTCCTTATCTGAATTTATTCAGAAAGTAAAATCAAATAGTTCTAAGTTGATAAAGACTAAATCACCTAGTTCTAAAAATTTCTATTGGCAAGATGGATATGGAGCATTTTCCGTAAGTCAAAGTCAGGTAGAATCTCTAACTAAATACATTAAAAATCAACATGTCCATCATCAAAAAATTTCCTTTAAGGAAGAGTATATTGATCTACTAAAAAAGTATAAGTTAGATTATAATGAAAGCTATTTGTGGTAGCTTGTCTGTCGTCTCCCGCAAAAAAGGACGGGATAAGCATTACAGGACTTAAGGTTTTCTTTCAATCTAAATAGGGTTTTC
>ENA-ORXT01005540-ORXT01005540.1-marine-metagenome-genome-assembly--contig:-NODE-5540-length-12341-cov-14.154028_pt1 | contig 12341 bp, 10 predicted proteins | sample MGYA00237868_ERZ511482 | MGnify/ENA metagenome assembly ERZ511482 | reverse complement strand
ATTTTTTATTTTATGCCATATAACGGATGATGATAAGAGTAGTAGTGACGAAGGAGCTATTACTTCTTATCTATTGTTATCAGCTGGTACTTCTTGTTTTATTATCAATTTTCTCCATATCGAACCCTTGATATTTATTTCAATTTCAATCTTAGTTTTATCTGCTATGATATTTTTAATAGAAGACGATCTGAATTCAATTTGTTGAGATTCGTTAAATATTGTCGCTATTGAGCCGCTTGTACGAATGTAAAAATCTTTAATTTTCATGTTATACTTCCCATATCTTGTTTGATGTCTGTTATAAGTTCTTCCGTTGGTGCAGATATAATCTTCAATAGATACAAACTTTCCAATCCATTCATGCAATACTTGCATTGTTGACACAATTTCGGTTTTCAGCTCTTCCGTCATTTTCGTTTTATTAATCAGAACCACCTAAATGTATTAGTATAGCTCTTTCGCTGTTAATAATTGCAAAATCATTATGATAGCATTCATAGAAAGGTCCTTCATCCCAATCTACTTCCAGTTCGTAAAATTTGTCTTTTTCTTTAATTAGTGAGCATATCATTTTGTCTATACTAAAATTGAGTTGATTAAGTTTGAATCTATGAGAAATATCTTTTTTGGCTTTAATGTATTCTGGTGATAAAGAATCAAAGTGAGCAGTATTTAATTCAGCCTTAACTACTTTGTCTATTATTTGGTAGATGTAAGTATTGAAGTAGACACTTGTAGTTTCTGTTAACCTCAAACTTGGATCCTTTATTTCATTATATTTGACCTTATATTCCGTTGGAAACTCTTTACTAATCACTTTTTCGAAATTTTCGTCCAAAAGGTCAATTCGTTTAATCGAAAAAGTTTTTCCATCATTTACAAATGAGTTTACAAACTCCATTGCATTCAAAAACCCTTGAATAAAGATTAGTCTTTCTTTTTCTTCAATAATTGATTGGTTAACTTTCATTTCAGATTGACTTTAAATCTTATATCAAATTGTTTCATTTTTCTCAACTTGCTGATAACGGATGATTATATCGATCGTCTCTCCGAGGAACGAGGAGATATGATCTGTTATATATTGTTACCGATAGTGATTCATTTATGTGTCTTGCCAAATATAACCCATTACTTGATCTCGATCACACCAAAATCCATATGTTGTTCCGCCATCGCTTCCATAATATACTCCTTGATTCTCAATATCTTTCAAATCACCACTTGGTAATTGAATTACGAACTTCATTTTTTCTTTGCAAGTAGGACACATTACCTCATTTGGCTCTTGATACCAATTTGGCATCCCTCCAATTCTCCATTCGTTCTTTGAGTCTGGATTGTGAATATATTTATTTGGAGTTTTCTTGAAAAGTACTTTACAAGTTTGAAGTGGATTTTCTTTGTAGAATTCAATGTCAGTTTTTGCGATGGTATTGATTTCTCTTTTGATGCCCGATTTATCGAATTTTTGTGTTTCGCTATCGTAGTAAGTATCCGTAAAACCGAGTTCTTTAAAGTAGTCGGATTCGAGAATTTCGAATAGGAAATGAAGGTATTCGCGGTCGGGTTGTGGCACATGAAAATAAAACAAAAAATGCCCAGTGACAAAACCCGGAATCGCTTTGGCGAGGTCAGGATAATTATTTTGCAAATAATAATCCATCGCTGGCATTTCCGCTTCTATCATGGCGGCGAGTTGCGAATGTTGGGCGGGTGCTGTGATGGAAAATGTGGCGGGTACGCGATACATTTCTTTATAAAATTCGGCTTCGGGGCGTTCCATCATTTCCTTGATGGACTTGATGACCGTCTGTGCTTTATCTTGCGGCGAGCGTCCGTCGGCAGAAAAAAAAGTATGGTGGGCTTTTTCCATCGTCTCCGTCATCACACCTTCGGGGACTACGAGGTAATCCATTTTATAGATCAAATGCAAGAGTAAATAATTGACGCCGATTTTGAATTTATTGGGGTCAAGTTCGTCGATTTGCTTAAATACCTTGTCCGTCCATTTTTTGATGTATTTGTATTTGACGGCTTTTTGTGCCTTCGGCAATTCGATGATATGCCCCGTATCTATTGGGTGCAACATTTCAAATTCGTCTGCCAAAAGGTCGTCTTGTTTGTCGGCTTTCGTGGAAAGCTCCTTGAGGGCTGCGTAGATTTTGTATGGCGAAGCATCCATGAGGTAGGATGAAAAGGTCATGCAAATATTGTTCTCATCATCAAGTGAAAGACGAGCGTAGTTGAGGGCATAATTTTGCTCCAACAAACGGCGCATAAAACCGACATTGAGTCGCTCAGAACGCACAATTTTTGTCGTCGCTACAAACTGTTTGTCATCGGCATAACCCACGACTTTTTTTGAACCTTGTAGTAGTTCGAAAGTCAGTTTGCCGTTTTCCTCTGCTGAAGTGACGCTATTTTGCCGATTCGCTTTTAGGTATTGAAAAAAAGTCGTGAACGATGCGGCGTAATTTTCCGCTTCGTATTCAGCGACCGATTTTTTCCAAAAATCCTGCTGCTCCTTGCTTACATAGCTGTCGTTATATCTGCCAAATTGTATATCTGGCTGTTCTTCTGTTTTGGCACCGCCAAACCACCTGTCGAAAAGTCCCATAATTTTGAAAATTCCAAATGCTAAAATTTCAAATTCCAAGGGGTTGGATTGTTTTATTGCTATGTTGTTTTATGGTTCAAAGGTGTTTTTTGCTGCGCAAAAACGTCATAACAATAAAGCAATAAAATAATGGCAGTGGCTTCGCCACGCTGGTCGGAATTTGAAACTTATATTTTGGTGTTTTTTAATTTGAAGTGCAAAATAAGAAATCTACTTGTTTTTTCACAGTGAATAGAATGGATTGTTTGAGAGGGGTCTATATTGTGCGGTAAAAAGAAGGGATTTTCTACTTGGTAAGCGGTAAAGCAATTAACGGAATTTATCAAAAGAGATGGTTTTTTGGCAAAACCTCTGGTTGCTCGTTTTTTGCTCCGTCATGCGTGGGAACAAGCGTAAGGGATAGGAGGTGTTGTTTGAACGTAACGGAGCGATAGCGAGAGTGGAGAGAGTGCCGGATAGCCCGACCCCCGACTGATAAGGAGGGGGATACGCCCAAATTATTATTCATTTCACCGAATTTGTCAAAGTGAAAGAAGCGGATTTAAGGGATGAAAAAACAAGTCAAGATGTAATAGACTTTATTGTTTTTTCATAAATTTGCTAATGCAAGAACGCTATTTGCCAAAGAAATCAACAAAGCCAATCCGCTTAATAGAACTCCTGCAATCGCAAATCCACGATTACGGTTGGCACGTAAGGCACGTATACCAATAATCATCCCGGCAATACCTGCGCCAAATCCGATAATTATGGCAACAATTACTCCGCCCAAAGACAAAGTAAAAGATGCCGCTATCGAAGCTATCCAAGCAGCAAGACTGACAACACCCAAAATCGGCGACCAGAAAGTCGGGATTTCATTTGCCATCAAATTATTTTTTTCTTTTATTTTTTTGAGCTTCTTTTTCAAAAACTTATGAGCGATTCGCTCTTTAAATGTGGGCTTTTTTTGTGCGGTTATTTCAGTTTTAGAGTTAGCCGTTTGTACGGGTGTAGCTGTCATTTCAATGGTGAAAAATAACAGGCTAATAGCGAGTAAATAGATATTTTTCATAATATAAAAAGCTGTTGTCATTCCGCACCTCGGTGCGGAATCTTTTAAGTCTTGCCACGGTGTCAGACAGGAACTTCAATTTAAAATGGTGCTAAAATTTACGCAGATTCCGCGTCGGAACGCGGAATGACGGTTCTATTTAGGTTTTTTATTTTTGTCTGCTCCTACCGAGTCAACAATTCAATACGATATTCATCCACAAACAATTTTTCCCCACGCTGCGTATAAATATACGACTTTATTACACTTTCGGGGTCTTTTCCCTTCGGAATTTTATAATAATAGTATACCGGAGCCCACTGACCGGGCGTATTGAGGTGATTATTGATGTGTACACCGCGCCATTTTTCGGGTTTGCCGTCCTTTTCGATGACCGTGACGAGGCGTGCGTAGGTTTCCCAATCGCCGTGTTTTGCCCATAAACTTACTTTTAACCAAGCCTCGTCATACGCTAAAAAATCTTTATATTTAAATTCAAACCCCTTGCTGAACTCATTCACAGAGGCGCGGCAATGATAGGCTTTATTTCCTTGATAAAATTCTTTATTGACCACATTCAGCGTGTCCGATTCAAAGTCATGTTTGCCCAACAAACGCTTCTCATATTTACTTTCATCTTTGATGTAATCTTTATTATCCAGAAAAGATAAATCGTAGCGCGAGACAGATGTTTTTCCGAAAATTCGCTTATAATACGCCTTCTTGATGCCTTCCGATTGAATGATATTTTCGTTGTATTGCCATATTTGAAATAAATTTAATGCAATAAGCGGAATCAGCACTATACCAAAAACCCATTTTTTCCATTGTTTTTCTTTGAAAAAATGTGTCAAAAACGCAGCGAGTGACAAGAATAATACCGCATAAGACTGTACCAATGCCCGACAACTATAACTCCCACCATACCACCACACATCCCAAGAAATTACGATGTAAGTATTAAGGATAAAATACACAAATGTCGCCCAAAAAATCGTGCGATAATGTTGGTATAGATAATAAAAACCAAACACAAAAAGATAAGCCAAAGGCGTATACACAAACCATCCTTTTTCAAAACCAAATAAGACGCGAAAATACGGGTCGAACCAACTAAACCCCTGGTCGTCATACGAATAAAATAACCAATTCCCTGTTACCGTTTTCCAGTAAATAAGTATTGGCGTAGTCGCTATAAAAGCAGTGATAATCAGTAAGATAAAATGCAAACGATATTTCCATACGAGTTGCGCTTTCGCGTGAATATCTGCTCGCGAAGTCACACCCCACAGTAGCGGAATGAGACAACAAATAATATCCGTCGGACGAATAATCGTACTCAATCCGATAATCAATCCAAGTGTAATCGCGTAGCGTTTTCGCGGTGTTTCGTGCCATTTGATGGTGAAATATAGCAACCAAGCATACATGAAAAACAGGTAGCCGTGCGTCATCGCTCCATCAATGAAAACGTACTGCATGTAGTTGAGTCCTAAAAGACCAATCGCGAAAGTAAGTGCTACGATTTTATCGGAGAAATAACGCAGTAAAACCCCTCGTAAGACCAACAAAGCAATTGCGGAATAAAACACCGCACTCAGTCCTATCGCAAATTGATACGGCGCAGAAAAACCGTCGGCAGGATAGCCCGCAATTTTGGCGTAAATATGTCCCAAAAAGAAGAAAGGCGCGTACAAAATACTCACGCCAATCGGGTATTTTATGACCAGATTTCCATTCCCCGCAGGATAGGCTTGATAGAAGACATTGGTAGGATGATAAATGTCCAAAATTTCGGGCATAAACTCGAATTTGAATATATCATCATAAATAAAATAAGACGGTAAATACAAATAATAACCTAAGACATCCCAAGTCAATACCGCCTTGACATTGAGCGTATCCCAACGCGGCACAAGCAGCCGCACCGTCAACATGAGCAGAATGAGTCCGAGGACTGTCAGGAGGGAATATGGGTACTTGGTTTTCATAGTAACACAGGCTTCCAGCCTGCACGTTAGTAAGGCAGACTTCTAATTTGCACATTAGCAAGTCGTAAGACAAACTTCCAGCCCACACTAAAGTGCATTTGCAAGCATGCAGGCTGGAAGCCTGTGTTACTTTAATTTCGCCACTGCCTCTGCGATTCTACGAATCGCTTCGCGCAATTGTTTCTCCGAAGCCGCATAAGACAAACGGAAACAATTATCCGCCCCAAAAGCACTGCCCGTGACGATGGCTACGTGTGCATTTTGCAAGAGGTATTCCGAAAAATCGTTAGCATTTTTCACTTCAGTTGTTCCGTCAGAAGTGCCGAAATAATGGCTAATATCCGGGAAAATATAAAACGCACCTTGTGGATCGTTGACCTTAAATCCGGGTATTGCGCGTAGCAGTTCGATACACATATCGCGGCGTTTGCGGAAGGCATCGCGCATGGTGTGCGTAGGCGACATATCGCTCGTAAGTGCATGTGCGCCAGCCATTTGCCCGAATGCCGTAGCACCACTTGTAAACTGTCCTTGCATCTTGGCACAGGCACTCGCTATCCATTGCGGCGCACCAATATAACCGAGTCGCCAGCCCGTCATCGCAAAGCCTTTTGAAAAGCCATTTATCGTAACTGTTTGCTCGCGCACATTGTCGAACGCGCCTATGCTTACGTGGGTATCCGTAAAGTTGATGTATTCGTAAATTTCGTCCGAAACGATGATAATTTCAGGATGCTTCGCAATCACATCCGCAATAGCTTTCAACTCATCGTGCGTATAAACAGAACCCGTTGGATTGCAAGGCGAAGAGAAAATCAGCATCTTCGTTTTGTCGGTAATTGCCGCTTCGATTTGCGCCGGAGATACTTTAAAATCCGACTCAATTCCAGCCTCTAGTACCACCGGAGTTCCACTGCCCAACTTGATAATTTCGTAGTACGACACCCAAAATGGCGCAAGTACTAAAACCTCATCACCTTCATCGAGTAAGACCAATGAAAGGTTCGCTACGGACTGTTTGGCGCCATTCGACACCACGATTTGCGAGGGCTTGAAATGCAGGTCATTGTCTCGCGCAAACTTGGCACAAACCGCCTCGCGCAACTCCAATAAACCCGGTACGGGCGTGTATTTTGTATAGCCGTCGTCCAATGCTTTTTTCGCGGCTTCTTTGATGTGTTCGGGCGTATCAAAATCCGGTTCGCCGAGACTCAAACTAATCACATCGTGTCCCTCTCCACGTAATTCACGCGCCATAGCGGACATTTTGATGGTCGCCGATTCCTGCATGTTGAGGATGCGTTGGGATAGGCGTTCTTTTTCTGCTATCATTACTATAAATTATGTATTCAAAAAATTTTAGCGAAGATAAGCGGCATGTTGGAAAAAAGCAATGAAGTAAAGAATTTAAGTGCAAAGATTTTCTAAAAATAAGTCAATTCCTACTTTTTGGTGTATGTATTTATAGTCGAAATTTGGATGTGTATCATATTTATTGTCTCCTTTCACGTTGGTTTTAGGTCTTGGTCGATTTTTAAAAGACAATATAATACGCCGAATGGCTATGTCATCACTTCCTTCGATTGGTATATTGTTGATGCGGCGGTATACTTCTACCATTGAATAAACGAAATGCACAAATTTATCAGATGCAAGTAGTTGAGGATAAGCCTTTTGGGGATTACTTGATTTTAGTTCAATGACAAACACAAATAGGGCATTTTCTTTCTGATTGAAAATAATGTAATCGCTTGACTTATTGATGAATGGTTTCCTGTGGTCGAAAAAAGGGAATATTCTACCATTCACATCAAATTTATATACAAACGCCTTACCTTCTTTTTTCAATTTAGTATCGGGATAATCTTGAATAGAGGATTCTTTCAAATAGTAAATCCCATTGCTATCCGGTTGTACTTTAAAACTACTATCAAGTACTTCGTCAAAGAGTTGAATAAGTTTCATTTGTTATAATTCGGCGTAAATTTCGTTGGAAGTTCTATTAATATGGTCAATAACTTCATCAATCGTAGAAATCTCAAAGCCCGTTTCATCAATATGCACTGCACTGACTTTCTTCTTTTTACGAAATAAATAAACCGCCATGTTTTTATGGTTTAATACTTCATCAGCTTGGTAGCCGTTGTATTTCGTCAATTCGCTTGCTTGTGATTTATCTCTGGTTTGAATATGATTTAACATTATCAAATCATTAAACACCCGAATCATATAATCGCTATGTGTGCTGATTAATATTTTGATGCCCATATTCGTCAATTTCGCAAGGAATTTGGCTAATTTTACTTGATTGTCTTGATGTAGGTTTAATTCGGGTTCGTCTATGAGAATGAAATCGCCTTTTTTGGCTTTGTATTTCAAATAATACATTAGCGAGGATAGTGATTTGACGGTGGATGACATGGAATTGGTGCCAAGCTCCAAGCCTTCTGTCATGAATTTTATTTCACCTTGTTCTGAAACTGCGATGTGACCGTCTATGACTTCTTTTTCAAAGTCAATTACTAAGTCATAAAACGCTGTTTTGTGTCCATTAGTAGAAGAAAGTCCGGCGATAAAATCTATGTGGTCGGTGACGGGTTTTGAGTATCTGCCTACATTTTCCTGTAATTTTCCGAGTAATTTTCCTGAAACATCAATTTCTAATTTGGTTAATATATCGTAAATTTTTGTTTTGTATAATGTTAAATCTCTTGTGAATAGATTTATGCCTTGTCTTTCGGCGGGAATTATGAATGTGTTGTTGAATAGTATTTGAAAAGAAATATCTGACAACACACTTCGCATATAATCCTCTAGGAAGTCTAAATTCTTGAATACTAACTCTATATCAAAGACGACAATACTATTACCTTTTTTTCTTACATAAATCGGCTCTTCTCCATCAACAATATTACCCTCAAAATGCTTTGAACTTAACCACAGCTTATTAGTCAAATTTCTAAAATAATCACTAACCTTTAAGATAAACATAGCCTCTTCAATTTGGTGTTCGCCAATAGAAAAATCTTTCGCTACATTTTTTTTGAGTGTTTCTAAAATTTGCTCTTTAAATTTATCTGCATTCAACTCAAAATATTCCGTTATGCTTACCTCAACAATTAGCGTATCTTCATCTACCGTATCTCTACCGTTTGGGGGATGTGACCTATTAAGTTTTGGTAACTCAGTATCTACATTAGTATATTCCTGATTAAACAAACTATAAATCAAATTCGCTGCAAAAGTCTTCCCACTATTATTTTCTCCGGTAATGATAATTAAATCTTTACTCAGGTCAATAACCGCCTCCGAAATAGGTCCGAAATTTTTTATTGTAAATTCCATTAATTAAGGAATGAAAAAACAATAAACATTACATTTTGACTTGTCCTTTTTCCTTTATACTTCACTAAATTCTCCTTAAATAACCCGTTATTCGCGTCAAATTTAGCTCGTGTAAAGAAAAAATAACGGCGTGAAGATGTAACGTTTATTATCTTTTCATCCCTAAGTGAAAGAAATTCCAATTTCAAGTATTAAATTTCAGTTTTGGCACGTGTATGCGCAAAATTCGGGCGAAATTTGATGCTCATTTTAGAGCGTTTACCTATTAGACGGCATTTTAATGTAAAAAGATAGCTTTTGCAGCAATAGTAAGATAGTTTTATGGTGTTCGCTATACGATAAGATTGTGTTATTTTTCCACTTGTTCGCTGATTTTTCCAAATCTTCGTTCACGTTGCTGGAAGTTTAAAATGGCTTCGTATAAATTTTCCTTACGAAATTCGGGCCAAAAAATAGGGGTAAAATACAATTCAGCATAAGCAATTTGCCAAAGCAAGAAATTACTAATACGTGTCTCGCCACTCGTACGAATGAGGAGTTCGGGGTCGGGTATGCCGGCAGTGCTGAGGTGGCTTTCGATAATATGGTTCGTGATGTTTTCGGGTTCTATGTTTTGATTTTTTACTTCTTTGGCGATGCTTTTGACTGCTTCGGTCAGTTCCCATCTTGCGCTGTAATTGAGCGCGAGTACGAGCGTCATGCGTGTATGGTTTTTGGTGAGTTCTATGGCTTCGAGTAGTTCTTTATAGCATTTTTTGGGTAGATTTTCGATATCGCCGATGGCTTGTAAACGGATGTTATTTTTGGTTAGGGTTTTGAGTTCTTTGCGAATGGTGGTGACCAGCAAGGTCATCAGCGCATTGACTTCGCTGGCAGGGCGTCCCCAATTTTCTGTTGAAAAAGCGTACAAAGTCAAATACTCTATCCCGAGTTCGGCAGCAGCTTCGGTCGTTTCACGTACCGCTTTTACGCCGTTTTGATGACCGAAAATCCGCATTTTACCGTGCTGTTTTGCCCACCTCCCATTGCCATCCATGATGACCGCTATGTGGCGAGGCAATCTTGATTGGTCGATTTGAGCTTTTAAATCCATGCGCTAATTTTTTTTTGTGGACAAAGATACGAATTTAATGTGATGGGAACTTACTAAGTATCAGGAACAAAATAAATGTATATTCTCGACTTGCTCTTTTTCCTTTATACTTCACCAAACTTTCCTTAAATACAGGGAGTATTCGCGTCAAATTTGAGAAAACACATAGAAAAAATAGCTGCGTCAATTCGGGTAGATTATTTTCTTCGTGTTCCCTTATACACACCTTTGTAAATACAAATTCCTCCTATGCACACAAAAAAAATCCCCGACAGCCAAAGCTATCGAGGATTCTGTATTTAGTTATATCTATCTAGTCCATCTATGGACTATGGTCTATCGACTTTTCGCCTTCAAAACGGATAGCTACTTAGTTTAATCACCTTATCGGCTACGGTGCGTCGTGCAGCTTTCACATTGATGGGTGCGTACTGCGCGAATTTGCGGACGCCTTTCAACATCAAAGTCAGTTCATCGCCTTCGGCGAAAGAAGTCAGTGCATCCTTTGCGATTTTCGCTATGCGGTCGGTTGTGTCGGTCATCACGACTTTCAGGGCAGCTTCTTCTATGGTCACATTGCGCCCCATATCTTTCAATTTGGCGACACGTAGTAAAGTTGATTCTGCGGCAAAAATCTCAATCATCATATCCGAGATATTCATCAAGATTTCCTGTTCGTGCTTGAGGTTGACTTTGCCGTCCATTTGTGATTTGAACGCTGCGCCTGTCACCATCAAAAATACTTTTTTGAGACCTGCAATTACGTTCTTCTCATCGGCGCAATCGCCTGTGAACACCTCACCTTTCTCGCCCGATACCAACTCTTTTTGTACTGCCCGAGCTGGGTTCGTGATGTCGATTTGCCCTTTCATGGCGCGTTTCATCAGTTGGTTGACGGCTATCAAACGGTTGATTTCGTTCGTGCCTTCATAGATGCGATTGACCCGCGAATCGCGGTAAGCCCGCGCCGCGCTATACTCTTCCGAAAAGCCCAATCCACCGAATATTTGCACCGTTTCATCTACCGTGTAGTCCAACACTTCAGAGCCGAGTACCTTCAAAATCGCACATTCGATGGCGTATTCTTCGGCAGCTTCGAGTTTTGCTTTTTCGCGTTCCATGCCATCGGCTTGCAAGGCTTTTATTTGTCCCTGAATCATCTGTGATGCGCGGTATTGCGCCGATTCGAGGGCGTAATTGCGGATGGTTTGCTCTGCTAATTTATATTTTATCGCGCCAAAAGTTGCGATAGCTACGCCGAATTGTACACGCTCATTGGCATACGTGGCGGCAGATTTGATGCTTTCTTTGGCAGCACCGAGCGATAGCGCACCAAGTTTGAAACGCCCAACATTTAGTACATTAAATGCGATTAAATGTCCTTTTCCTTTTTCTCCAAGAATATTTTCGGCAGGTATTTTTGCATTTTCAAAAAACACCTGACGAGTAGATGACCCCTTCAGACCCAACTTATCCTCCTCTGCGCCGAGTGTCAAACCATCCGTATTTTTATCTACTATAAACCCTGTAAAATGTTCGCCGTCAATTTTTGCAAACACAATAAAAACATCTGCAAAACCTGAATTTGAAATCCACATTTTCTGACCACTTAGTAAGTAGTGCTTGCCATCTTCGGTCAGTACCGCTGTCGTTTTTGATGCGAGTGCATCTGACCCCGCCCCCGGTTCTGTAAGGCAGTAACACGCCTGCAACTCGCCTGTGCTTAGTTTTGGCAGGTATTGCTCCTTTTGTTTTTCTGTTCCAAAATATAAAATCGGCAACATTCCGATGCCTGTATGTGCTGCATAAGTCACTGAAAACGAACCGCTTTTACCGAGTGCTTCGCAAATCAAGGTATTCGTATTTGTATCGAGATTCATACCACCGTACTCTTCGGGCATGTGCGAAGCGAGCAAGCCTAAATCCCCGGCTTTTTTCAACAAATCTGAAGCAATATTATTTTCTTGCTTTTCGATTTTGTCCATATTTGTATAGATATCGTTATACACAAATTCATCGCAAGTCTGACGAATCATTTGTTGTTCTTCGTCCATTTCCTCCGGGATAAAAATATCCTCCGGATGCGTCTCGCTAATAAGAAATTCGCCGCCTTTTAAGATGGCTTGTTGTTCTAATATTTCTGCCATTTTTATTTTATTAAATTTGAATGAGTAAATACTGTTTAGTACACTGTTTTATAAATTTATTTACATTTTTTGACGTTTATTTTGAAATGAATCGAATCAAAAATGACGC
>ENA-ORXT01005539-ORXT01005539.1-marine-metagenome-genome-assembly--contig:-NODE-5539-length-12346-cov-13.630369_pt1 | contig 12346 bp, 12 predicted proteins | sample MGYA00237868_ERZ511482 | MGnify/ENA metagenome assembly ERZ511482 | reverse complement strand
CCCCCCCCCAAGGCCTCTACGCGCCACCACGGGGTGGGCACGCGCCAGCGCCGGGGCGTGCGTGGCAATGCAGCCAAGAACGTCGGTGAAGGATGCAGCACAACGGAACGCCAAACGGAATGGCCTGTTCGGGAATGGACAACGGCACGCCGATCCGTTTGGCCGTTTGTTCGGGCAACAAACCCCGAGCGGATGGCGATTCCGTTCGGCACGTTTGTTGACCTCTCTCGTGAGGGGTCCGTGCATGTGCCAGGACCTGGCGCGTGCAACGGCTGGTTTAGCTCGGTTAGCCGTAGAATAGGCAGCAGAGCTACATAGTGACCCATAATCCGGGAGAGAGCGGGACTGAATGCCCGCTGCTGGGGACTGCATCTGTGACAGAGCACGGCTGTCTCTGAGCATTGCCAAGGCACTTACGATAAAGAGGGGGCCCACCATTAACCGACAAATTGCACTACGAGTGGCAGGAGCCAGGGATAAAGGCAAGCTACGACGTGGCGGTCCGCGTCGCGAAGACGGACCATGGGGTCGTCTCACGCGACCGACCCTCACCCTACACGACGTCACGTGCAGACGCACGAACAGCACCACCGCCAGCACCCGCCACCAACCTCCTCCAACAGCCCCACCGCCAACACCCGGCGCCCACCAACAGCCCCACCACCAACACCCGGCGCCGACCAACACCCGCCACCAACATCCACCACAAGCCCCACCGCCAACACCCGGCGCCAACACCCGCCACCAACACCCACCACAAGCGGCGCGGGGGGGTGGCCGCCCTTACCGCCCGCCGCCGCCGCCGTCGCCGCCCATGGGGGCCTACCCGGGGGTGGGGGGGGGCGGCGGGTACCCGCCCGGCGCGCTCTCCTACTTGACCGTGACCGCGTGGCCGACGGGAGGGGGGGGGTGGGTGCACCACCACCACCCGCCGCCGCCGCCGCTGCCGCCGCCGCTGCCGCCGCCGCCGCTGCCGCCGCCGCCGCTGCCGCCGCCGGTGGTGGGCGTCGGTGGCGGTGGCTGCGGGGTGGCGGCAGCAAGCACGCCTGGCGGCGGCGGCGTGGTGCGGTCGGCGCCAAACGGTCCGTCGTCGCCGCTGTTGCACCACAGCGGTGCCAGCGGTGGTGGAAGTGGTGGCAGTCGCGGCCGCGGCAGTGATAATGACAGTGGTAGTGGCGGCGGCAGCGGCCACCGCCAACACCCGTCATCAACACCCGCCGCAAGCGGCGCACTCGCCCAAGGGTGCCCACCTCCACGCAGCCCCACCAGACAGCCCCACCAGCACCCCACCGCCCCGCGGCCAACCCAGAAGCTGGCACCCGCCAACCGACCCGTCGCCAACGCAGCCGCGAGTACCAGCACCGGCCACCAAGGAAGCGTCTGCACGACGTAAGCGTTGCGCTGCTCGTCCCGCCAGAATGACCCGCGCATCAGCTGCTCGGATTGAGAGCACGGGAAGTAAAAGGGTGGAATGCGTTCGTGAAGAAACGTGCGGCGTGACGCTCGCCAGCAGTGTCCGGGGTGTTCGAGGGCACAGCGCGCAGGCCGTGCCGGTCACCGAGGTCTTGGAAGTCAGGTACGACGTGCTCGACCCTTAGCACACTTGACAGTGGAACGCGAGCCAGGACAGGCCACTCCGCTCCAACGCTCTCAAAACACCACGCCACCCTTTTGCAACCCCACCGCGTCAAGGAGCACTGGGGTATAGAGGGCACCTCCTCCATGCGCCAAACAACGGCAAAGTCGTCCACAACGCCGCCGAGTGCACGGACCACGAGTCTCAGCCAGCCCAAACATCTTTGGCCGCTCGAGTTGGTGTACCAGAGGTGGTCGTATCTTGGCTTGCCGAGGTAGGAGTCCGATGCACATGCCGTCTGCACCACTGAGGCGGCGCCCCACTCGAATGTGCAGTTGAACGTGAACGAGGTGGACACAACCAAGGAGCAGCTTGGGCCCCTTCCCAACAACTCTCCCAGGCCAGACAAGCCGGGTATCTGTTCCACGCCAGCGATGCGCGTCCGTCGGCCCCGGTGGGACCTCGCCAGCGGCATATCCGACGATGCGGCGACGCCGGCGCCGTGCGCAACCTCCTCGAGTATGTCGTAGATGCCGTCGTCGCCTCCAGCGTCCTCGGTCTCCTGCTCCCGCAGCTCCCGCAGCACCTCTGCTTGCGTCTCGGCCGCCCGCATCATTTGCAGGACGATGCTGGGTCCGCGCTTGTTGGTCCTGGCGTACATCCGTTTGCACGGGCCGTGCAAGGCCTCGTTCTCGCTAGTGTCGCCCTCCCACAAGTTGCCGTTGGCCAGCAATGCCGCCAACAAGTGATTGGCCATCCGGTGCGCCTTTGTTGTGTGCGCTGGGCCAAACAGAAGGTCGACGTAGTCAATGATGAAGACCCTGGCCTCGTCCGCCAACGCGCGCATCTGCTGCTCAGACATGCGCACCGTGTCAGCCATATTGTCACCCATCAGGCGACCTCCAAGCGCCGCCATGCGACAAAAGACCTCCAGCACGGCCCTGTGAAGCGGCAGGTCACCGAATAGGCGCCTGTACTTGGGGGAAGACACGACGTCTGGAACGACAGGGTCAGGAAGCACCTCTTCGGCAGCTTCAAGCCCGCCGCCGTCAGGGCCATGCCCGTCGTCGAGCTCCTCGTGAGCATGAGAATAACGGGCCTGGGCCGTAGCCACTCTCGTCGGCGCGGCGTCCAGGTGCCGCACTACTTGTCCCTCGGCCGGCCCGCCTACACCAGCAATCATGTGTGGCATGACACACAGACCGTGGCGCCACAGCCGTCCGGTCATTTGCAGTTGTTTTTCTGTAGGAGGGACAAAGAACCTGTTGAGAGAAACAGCTCGGACCAAGAGCAGATGCAACACAAGAGCGGGTACCGTCGGCGCCGTCTATGCATCAGTTAGGCACTGTTACAAAGGAGCACAAGCTGTGGCACACAAGAAAAGCTACGGCGGGGAAGCGGAGTGACGGAGAACACCGAGAAAACACCAAGGAAAACTTACCCCGGCGGGGTCGGAGAAGGCACGTTGAGGTGCCCCATCTCCCAGGCTCGTAGGTTCAGCGCCTCGAGTGTGTCTGCAGCAGGGCCCAAGCGCGCGTCACGGCCATCACACGCCACGCGCAGAAAGGATGGAAAGCGCTGCGTGACCATCCGCACCACCCCGAGTTTCCACACATGTAGAAGGTCCAAGGAGATGATCGCGTATAGCTGCCGGCTGTCCGTCGCGAGGCCCCACACGGCTGCAATTACAGGTACGAAAGCAAGAGCGCTATGCTCAGTTCGGAGCTGGTTGCGCAGCGACGGCTTAGGATCGCGGTCGCGAGTGATGGCGCCGTCAAGCTGCGCGTCTAGAATGGCAGTGACGTCACGTCCCGGTGCGCCCACTCCCGCCGGTCCGCCCGCCACGTCGCGTCGGACGACACAATGTGAGCAAAAGAACTCGCATGCGTTTCCCATGAGGCAAACGACCGACCGCTCGCCGAGCTGGTCGGCGACGAGGCCCAGAAGGCGTGGAACCGCCGTCAAGGTCTGGCGCCCGGGGAAGTACACAGTCGCACCAGTTTGGCTGGCGCCGACAAAGCGACGCAGAAGAACCGCAAGACACCGCTGCAATAATCCATTGCGAGCGTCGCTGGCACGACGACGAGCCGCCGCCGTGCGGGCAACAGGCTTGCCGACGTGAGGCACGTGGCCGACGGTCACCCACTGCACCGCCCGGTCACGTACGTTGAGCACACGTGCCCGGATGGGGAACATGTAGTGTGCTCCCGACCAGGAAACGACGGCCTCGTCGATGAACAGCTGCACCGCCAACACGAAGGCGAGTGCCCCGTGCCGACCGCGCACGTGCACCTCCTCGGCCAGGAACAGGTCGCTGTCAAGCATGTCGGATCGAAAACGCGTCCCGTCGGGTGCTAAGCCAAGCCGCTCTCCCCATAACTGCAAGTGTGCGGCGTCCCGCAGTAGATCCAGACAGACGTGGAGCAAATCCCTTGAGTAGAAGCGGTGTGTGACACCCTCCACCTCTAGCGGTGTCACTTCCCACCCCAGCTTCGAGAGCACACGCCGTTGCTCACCCCGGACAGCGCTCACGAATGCATCCTTCGAGCCGAATGCGCGTGCAATCTCCCCTTCCACCTCCGCCTCGCTCTCCCCGTCCTCGTCGGACGGTGTGCTCACAGACGTGGTGGGAACTCCTTGAGGAGTCACACCGACAACACGGTCAACCGCAGATTGGCGTCGACGCTTGCGCTCTCGAGCACCGCGGCGCCGAGAAGCGGAACCACTCCCCTCTGCCATGAGGAGGAGAGACACGTACCACCGTTGGTCGGCTTGAGATAGCCCAGCACCACCGGCGCGGAGGGCGAACTTAAGTGCCTCGCGCAAAAGCGGCGTGTCGAACGAAGACGGCCGCCGTCCGATAGACGGTGGTACAAGACGACGCGTTCTTGTTGCCTCTGGCATGGCCTCATAGTACGCCCTGATGCGCGCGGCCGTGGAGGTCTGAAACACCGTTCGGGGCCGACGCACCGGTAGCGTCCCGCGCACGAAACCGTCCGTTGGCACGCTGACGACACCGAACCCGGTGCCGTCGAAGTGGCTCCCAGGGGCGTCGCTCAGGAGCGCGGTCATGGTACCACGCGATGTATGAGGGGGGTGCGCGCCGCTCCCAACAGCGTCAGCTTCCTGTCGCGGCATGGGCAGGTCCGCTGCCGCTGAAACCGCCAGCTGTCGGGCGTCTCGGAGCCGCAGGTGCAACTCGACGAACCCCGGCGGTGGCACGAGCCGGTTACTAGTCGGGTGCCTCATTGTCATGTGGCGCGTGCGACTGCTTCTAGTAGGAAGAACCCGGGTGCAATGCCAACACAGCCAGCGCGCATCGGATTGCGTGTCATCCCCGTCGTCCATCACTACGTGCGCACGATGACAAGTGCAGCATCAGGTCGCGAGGGCGTACAGCGCGGTAGCAAAGAGAGGCGGAAGCACAAACTAGGTCAGTGGTCAGTCGCCGAGGTGTGGTCCGTCTGCAGCATTCCAAAGCAATCACGCTGACCACATGTACGAGCGCTGTCGCAGTGGTAAGGCGCCCTTGTCAATCTCGTGAGGTGCAAGCAACAGACAGATGCGCCTCAACGTACTGTGCACGACACAATAAAGGAGCGGCACGTCGACAGTTGAGCACTACACGGGCGATGGCGCCGAGGCTGAGAGTGAAGATAACAGCTATCACGACACGCCTAACGTCGTCGCTGCCGGCGGCGGTTCGGACGCCGGCGGCACCGGTGATGGTGCTCGCACCGGCGCGGGGGCAGCAACGGCGGCAACGTCTGCGGCGGGGGTGGCGGTGGCCGAGGTGGCGGTGGCGGCGTGATGGCGTCTGCGGCGGTGGTGGTGACGGCGGCGGCGGCGGTGGTAGTGGACGTGGTGACGGAGGCGGGGGCGGCAGCCTCTGCGGCGGTGGTGGTGGCGGCGGCGGCGGCGGTGATGTCACCAATTCGTCTTGCGACATGGACGGGGTGGGGAAAGGTGGGGTCAGCGAGAAAGTGGGCAGGCGGGGTAAGGTGAGGGAGAATGTCACTTGTGGAGCAGCTCGGCTACGGTGAGGACCGAGTACGGCGGTGGTGCCCGCACCGCGTCAGCCGAGACAATATTGAGCGGCAAAGAGTGGCAACGAAAACGCACCACGAGGGAAAGGGTGGTGGGGTGGATAGCCTGTGCGCGCGAAAGGGTTAGACATCAAGTAACAACAGGGAGACGGTCAAGTTCTGGTAGACGGGTAACGGTGAGGCCAACAGCATCCGCGCGCCGTGTCGGGCAGGCTCGTGTCCCGAACCGGCGATGGCGCCAAAGGAGAAAACGGAAACGTACGTCTTCGGTTCAATGCCCCTGAAGGGACTCTTCATGAGCCGGTACGGAGTTGGGCCACAGGACGGGGTACGACACTCCCGGCCAGTTGTGCATACCACATCTTCCCTCGTCGTTGCCTCGGCCGGTTGCGAGCTTGTCCGCACGGCCAACAGGGCCATGCGGAACGGAGGTGTCACCATCAATTATAGCCAATTGCTTGGCAATCACAGCGTGAAGTCTGTGTTGGACCAGCACAGATCTGTCTAAGAGTACCCTACACACAATCTCATTGGTGCGCGATATGCTTTAATTTACGAAGCACGCCGCGAATCGATCCTCCCGTCTGTTGAAACGCGGGAATCGACAGGCATTTCATATAACACTGACGATTTCCATTCCTGTTGCAAAGGCCGTCCTGCAGGCACACGTCCAGCCCTTCCCACGAGCACAGCGGATCCTCCGTCGCCGCATGCTACACGCCACCCACGTTCACCACTCCCGTCATTGCCGACCCCCCCCCCCCCCCCCCCCCCCCCCCGCTTCTCGGGACCACCACTCTCTGTCCGCGAGGTCCTCTAGGACCCTGGAGCCCGGCCGAGCCCCATTTTTCGTACGTTACTGGACCGAGCACGCGCCTCAAACGGCCCCGGGAAGCCAGCGCCCGAAGCGGCGCCATAGACCTCCTCGCACCTCTCTGCGACGCCCACCCCGCCGCACGTCCGTACTCTGGGCGCATGCCCATAACTCTGTGGCACACTTCTACGCTTCCAGGAGTTGGTGGATGTCCGCTTTCGGGACAGCGCTGGTGGTCCCACCGTCCGCTGGGGCTCTACCCGGTCTCCTGGCGTCTACGCGTAGCCGACGACCGCGTGTCCGGTGGAGGACCGACACACGGCCGGCCTGTCACTGACGTTACCAGCGGCTAGCTTTCACGTTTGCGGTCGTTTTGATGCGCGGATTTGTTTTGCTGCTCTGTGGGTGACGGCTGGCGACTTTGTCTCGTATGTCGGGTCCGTATGGCAGGTGTTCGTGGCTTAGCGCACCGGTGCTTCGCCTCCCAGTCGGTTGCCGGTCGCCGGCATGTCGGCGCTGGCATGCAGGTATCACATGTGTGGCAGTCCGCCCAGTGGCTGCACGGATGTCCTGCAACTGGGTGCGCCGCCGATGGCACGGCCTTAGGCCCGTGCTGATCGTATCGTCCTGGTTCCCTAGACTTTGTAAGTGTGGTTATCGCTACGTGCACCGCTTTGGGCATGACCCAACGCCTTTCGGCATGCCTGGATGCATCTCTCACGTGCTGTTTGCAGTTCGTGGGTTGCGCGCCTGTCTAGGGGTGTCGGTGAGGTAGTGACGGGTGGGGTGTCCCGCCTGCTTCCGCCGACTGTATATATACAGGTGTTGTGGTCACCCGGGGTGTGGTCTCCGTGCTAATGCTTCGTCGACCTGTACTGCTGTCCAACGTTTTTCGCTGCGTGTTGCGCGTTCGATTACTATTGCACACTCCCTCTCCCGTGGTGCTGTCGGTGGTCGTTTGGGGCCATGAGGCTCCCGGGCTCTGACAACTCCAGTGACGGCTACGTGTCGGGCCCGAGCCGCAAGAGTCCCGCCAAGCTCGACATCATCGACGTCGATGCACTCTATTGTGACGGTGGCGGCGAGCCGTCAACGGAGGAAGCCGCGTTCCAGTCCCTGCGTCACGCCAAGGAACCTATCGACGTAGACAACCCGGTGTCATGGACGGGAGTTACTCCGGCGTCCGCTTCTAGCCCCGCGCGTGCCGGTCCGCCGCCGCCGTTGCTGAAGTTCGGTGGCGCACTGGGCGTTGCGCTCTTTGAGCAGAAGATGGAGGTTCTCGAGGAGGAAGCAGAGGCCGCTCGCGCTGCGGCTTCGCTCGTCAAGACGGAGCTCCTTGAAAAGGATATCGCTCAGTCGGTGTCGGGCCGCAAAGATGAGAAGACGTCGGTCGACACTGCGGCGTCGGGCGGTGGTGCGGCGTCGGGCGGTGGTGTGGCGACGGGCGGTGGTGCGGCGTCGGGCGGGCGTGTGGCGTCGGGCGGCGCGGGCGGAAAGGCGGCTGTACACAAGGCGGCTTTGGTTTTCGGCTCGTATTCGGGCGGTGGTGCGGCGTCGGGCGGTGCCGCGGCGTCGGGCGGTGCCGCGGCGTCGGGCGGTGGCATGGCGTCGGGCGGTGGTGTGGCGATGGGGGATGGTGCGGCGTCGGGCGGCCGTGTGGCGTCGGGCGGCGCGGGCGGAAAGGCGGCTGTGCACAAGGCGGCTTTGGTTTTCGGCTCGTATTCGGGCGGTGGTGCGGCGTCGGGCGGTGCCGCGGCGTCGGGCGGTGGCATGGCGTCGGGCGGTGGCATGGCTACGGGGGGTGGTGTGGCGACGGGTGGTTGTGCGGCGTCGGGCGTTAGTGCGTCGTTGGGCGGTCGTGCGTCGTCGGGCGGTGGGGCGACTTCGGGCGGCCGTGTGGCGTCGGGCGGTGGGGCGGCTTCGGGCGGTGGCATGGCGTCCGGCGGCGGTGCGTCGTCGGGCGGCGGTGCGACGTCGGGCGGCCGTGTGACGTCGGGCGGTGGGGCGACGTCGGGCGGCCGTGTGGCGTTGGGCGGTGGGGCGGCTTCGGGGGGTGGCATGGCGTCCAGCGGCGGTGCGTCATCGGGCGGTGCGAACGGAAAGGCGTCTGTGCGCCAGGCGGCTTTTGTTGTCGGGGCGGCGTCGGGCGGCCGGCAGATGACGCTAGCTGACGCCGCCGAGGCCGTTCGCGTAGAGGTCATGGCTCGCGCGCGTGCGGCCAACCGTGAACGCGAAGCTGTCGTTTCTTCCATCATTGCTGCTCGCGAGAAGCAGCTGCAGATGCCTTGGCCGCCTGCACCTGCACATGTTGCTGCACCTTCCGCCCCTGGCAAGGCCGGACGGCAGGCGGCGGCACCCGCCAAGTCGAACCTCATCTCGTTCCCTGTTATGTCTGGGGCAGAGCAATCCGTGACCGGGGCGCCGATGGCTCCCTGTGATCCGCGCACGATGGCAGTGCCACCGTCGCAACGCTCGCCGTTCCGGACAGACAAGTACCGGAGCCTTCCGCGCGTGCCACGCCGGGGTTTTGTGCGCAAGGCGGCAGTAATGCAAGTGACCGGCTGGCGCGCGGATCTGCCGACGGCTCCGCCCGCTCCTGCATCTGACGACGAGTCCGGCGGCAAAGTGGGTGCTGATGAAGTCGAAAATGACGGCGGCGTTCTCGCGGTCGCAAACGTCGCTGAAATCGACACGGCTGTCGCCAATGTGGCGGATGACAACGGCGACGCTGCTGTCGGTCTGGCGCCGGTGGCGGTTGCGAGCAGCGACGACCTGCGTGCGGACGAGAGCAACACGACTGTCCCGGACAATGCAGGTCTTCCGGTGACTACACCTTCGGCTGTGACTATGCCTGGTCGTCCACAGCGTTACCCGTTCTACGGTCCTGTCTCTGTTCCTGGATCATCGACAACTGTGGCGGCAAGCAGTGCAGCGCCTGGGCCCGTGTCGGTCACGGCAGCAGCGGCGTCAGCGGCAACGGACGGCGCTGAGCAACGGGCTACGAGCATTCTTGGCAAGCGCTCAGATCCGCCGCAGCACGCGGACACGGGCACGGCAGCCGCGGTGCCCCCCGCAGTACGTGTGGACGATGCGGCCAATGAGTTGGCTGAGCAGCTGGCCGCGCGCAGCCGCCATCCACGCATCTTCCCGGCGGCCTTTTGGTTTCCTCAGGCGCAGGCCGTGCTTGCTGCCTCTCAGATTTCACCGGCGGCACGTGGTCTTCCACCCGCAGGTGCGGCTCCACCCCTGCCGTACGGCCATGGGCCCGCGGGTGCCAGCGCTGGTGCTTCATGGCCGCGCGCCGCTACCCCCCCCCCGCCGCCGCCTTCTCGATCCACTGCTGTGCAGCGAGCACATGCGCCCGCTCGTCCACCGGCTGACGATGAAGAGGAAAGCAGCAGTGGCATGGACGACGATGCGCTCGTGGCGGCGTACATCACGCCGCCCATTTCTCCGGCGGCGTCGCCTGGACACGCCCGCCCGTCGGCACGGCGTCGGCGTTCGAGTGCTGCACGCGCCCCGCGCGCATCAGCAGCGGCTGCGTCTCCAGCTTCTCAACAGGAGCTCGAGCCGGTGGTGACTACCATCAACGACCTCCATCAAGCCGTGCGGAACGGCTTCTCGTCCGTGAGGCGCGAGTTGACGCGCCTACGAGCGGAGCTCGTCGTCGTGAAGTCCCAGTCTGCTTCGGCGCTGCGAAGAATGGACGGCATCGCGGCCGCCTCCGACGGTTCCGAGTCAGGTAACGGTGTGGTGCTGGAGCGCTTAACGCGGTTGGAGAGTGTGCTCAACGACCTCGGCGACCGCCTTTCGGCAGCGCGCCCGGGTGATGGTGCCGACAATGCTGCCGACACCAACTCGCCCACTGTCATTCGTGACATCAAGGTATGTTTACGGACGGCTCTTGGACTCTTGGAACGTGTGGATGAAGACGGGAGTTTTTGCCCTGACTGAATGTTACACGCGACGCGAGGGCGCGCTCTCAGGAGTGTAGACGGGCATGGTGTGGTCACGGTAACTGACACGTTCGATGCTTTGTCTGTTGACACTGTTTTGGCTGCTCTTTGAACAGGCGCTGCTCCTCGAGGCGCTCGTTTCAGAGATCCGCACGGCCTCTACCTCGGCCGAGGTGTATCCCTCTGCGGTCACCATCAACGCGCAAATGCTGAGCGCGGCCGCTCGCGTCATGAAGACTTCAGAGTCCGACACCATGGAGAAGCTGCAGCAGAAGGTGATGCTGCCGGTGCGCAAACCCGCGAAGGGGATGGCACTCGTCGTCGCCCACCACTACCTCAAGCGCGTCTTTGGCCACCTCAACGGCTCACTGACCTCTGTCGCCGTTGCCGCATTCGTCAAGCACATCCATGAGCAAAAGGGCATGGGCAGTTGGAGTTCGTCCTCAGCTTCTTCTACTCGGCGCGTGCTGAAGCTGTCCGGCGACGAGTGTGTAGAGCTGCTGCAGGAGGACGCGTTCTTCACGGACGCCCATGGCCGACTGGCTATTCTGGAAGCGTTGGCGAAGTTGATCGAGGAAATTGAGGGGACGTCATCAATGGTCACCTGGTCGGGTCCCAACAAGGCCTCGCGTGTCATCCGATGCTTGTATGGGCACTTTGCGAACGTCTCCTTCCGGGTATGTTTGTGTTTTCAGCGGTGCATGTCTACTCGTTGTGCTTGTCGTTGTGCTGTTGTTGTCGGCGCGCTCCTGTCCTGGCAGGCTCCTGCCAGGTTTCTGCTGCTGTTCTATAGCAATTGGACGGCGACGTTGCGTGCCAGATACTGACTCTCTTTTTATCTTGGCCATGCTTGCGTTGCTCCACTTGGTGAGCTACTGGTGGTGGTTGTCTGTCAATGGTTTCGGTCTGATTTTGAAGGTGCGCTCCTACCTCCGTGCGCGCGCCGGTCTGCCGCCGGTCACAGTGGGGCACGGGGTGCTCAACCAGGGCCATCGCTTCCTTTACGAGCGCGAGCTCGTCTTTCTCCACGACGTTCTTCCCAAGGACGCTGTTGTGCACGACGGCCTACAGCTGCTCGACGGCGCAAATGGCCGTCGTCATTTAGTGGACGCGGACGTGGCTGTGGTGGCTGCAGCTCCTGCAGCGGCATCTGCGCCGACATTTCCTGCTATAGCGCCAGCAGCCCCTGGCACGGCTCTCCCCGAGCCTCGGGCCGATGTCATTCTTCCGACTCCTCCTCAAGCCGTGCGTCTCGCGCCTCTGCCTACCGGTGTCCCGGTCCTTCCTTGCTTCGGCGAGGGGCTTAACTCCATCGTCAGGCGCGTCCCCATATCGTGCGCATCGAGGTCGTGTTTGTTTTTTCTCTCTTTGAGTGTTCGCTGCCGGGTTCCTCTGGTGTGAGATTGTTCTGTTCGCCTCTGGCTGCGCTGTCCGTCACGCTCTCCGTTGGCGCGTCGCGAGCAGTGACGCTAGTATAGTCGGGGAATCGTACAGAAAGAACGGTGGCCTTTTTTTGTAGCGACAAACCGCGGCGCCGTAGGCAATGGAGCAGTCAGGACGCTGCAATTCTTCAGGTGCAGGCAAACATAGTTGTACTGCTTTTTCAATGAACTCTGCACTTGTCATGGCCTGCATTCCGTCTCTCTAAGCCGTTTTTGGCTGCACCCCTAATCACGACGGTAGATGCCGCTGGCTTCGGCTGCTCCGCCCGTTTCTTCACCGAACTCGCGACGCAGATCTATGCACCCGAACGGGTTTCGAACGCATTTCGCATCCGTTGAAGGCTTGTTCGGAACTGACGCCCAAACAGAATGGCTGTCTGTCGAGGCTGTTTCCTGCAGCGACGATGGGGGCGGGCGGTGCCCGTTGCACGTGGGCGGCGTGGGGATCCCCGCCGTGGCGCGCCGCGGCGCGAGCCGCCGCCGCGTCGGCGGCGGCGCGGCGGTGTGGGGGG
>ENA-ORXT01005537-ORXT01005537.1-marine-metagenome-genome-assembly--contig:-NODE-5537-length-12352-cov-6.935723_pt1 | contig 12352 bp, 10 predicted proteins | sample MGYA00237868_ERZ511482 | MGnify/ENA metagenome assembly ERZ511482 | reverse complement strand
AGTTTTTATAAGTTTCAATCCTTGTTATAATGGAAGTGGGGTAAGAAGATGAATCTGCCGTACTTGCCAAAATCTTTGCAGGGGGTTTCAATCCTTGTTATAATGGAAGTGGGGTAAGAAGCATTCCCAAAGTCCATGCAACGGATTGACCATTCAGTTTCAATCCTTGTTATAATGGAAGTGGGGTAAGAAGCTTGTAATACTGTAATGTCAATATTCGTTTACTTATGTTTCAATCCTTGTTATAATGGAAGTGGGGTAAGAAGCAGGAGAGGGTGGATGTTGCACAGTCGGATTTAGGTTTCAATCCTTGTTATAATGGAAGTGGGGTAAGAAGAACAAATCCTAAACGTTCGCGCTCGGATTCGCTCAAGTTTCAATCCTTGTTATAATGGAAGTGGGGTAAGAAGCCGTAATATGCGCCAAGATAATACAAATCAATTAGTTACGCAACATTTTGAAATATTAAAATCAAAAAAACAATACGTCAAAGAACATGAAATAGGGCATTTTAGCTAATTTTTCGGAAACATAACGCTCTGTAAATCAGTACATAACAAGTACTTTTGCAGACTTCAAAAATAATTTTGTACCCGGAACACCGTACACGTAGAGAAAATTCATGAATTTTCTCTACGTGTACGGCACGTTAATCCACAACTCAATACTCAATACTCGCAAACTCACTTCGTACAAATATTCCGATACGTGCAATTTAGGCAACGCTTCTTAGATTTTGTAGCTTTTGGGTAAAAATTCTGTTCCATGATTGCTCGGATTTCATCTACTCGTTGTTTTACCAAATCAATATGCTTCGGTTCTATCGGCACTTCAACCAACTTATTTTGAGAACGAATATACACCAAAAAACCCTTATTGACCCGACATCCAAAATTATCCTCAATCAACCACGCATAACAATACAACTGCGTCCTGTACGTCTCATACACCTTATCCTCATACTTCGCAAACTTATAATCCAGCGGCGCCATCGTGCCATCCTCCAGCACCAGCACCTCGTCCACCTCGCCGCGTAGCACATCATTCGTCAGATACTGATTGATATGCTTTGCCACCACGCCCTCTTTGCGCCGTAAATAATCAATATTCTGCCGCGCCTTCGCCTCATGCACCTCACGTCCCTTATTGACTTTAAAAAACTTATCCTCGTACTGTGGCACTCGCAATACATACTCAAAATACGTAAAACGCGGACAATACAAATACTCCAAAATATGAGAAGGCGTAATTGAAAACATTTATTTAATGATTAATGGTTAACGATTAATGATTAATGTGGGCAGACTCCCCTTTAGGGGCTGGGGGCGAGAAGGGCGTCAAAGAAACAACGCCGTCACCTCGTCCGTCACCATCTTTTTGTCGAAGGCCTGACCCATCAAAATACTCCGTTTGAGTTCGTCCTTACTCATCGGAAAGATATACACTTTGTCTTTTTCCTCATTGATTTCCTCCTCAATTTGTAGGTGCAAAACATCCTTTCTATCCCTATCCAACGTACCCAAAAACACCGAATACTGTACCCGATACAAACCCGCTTGTTTGCAGAATTTTGCTATCCGCGTCCGCGCCCTATCATTCTCAATGTCGTACATCACCCAAGTTATCATAATGTGTAATTGTGTCTATGTGTTATCGTATTATCGTGTTGACGTGCTTATGTGTTATTGTGTTTATGTGTTATCGTGTTGATGTGTTATCGTGTTATTGCGTTACCGTGTTATCGTGTTGATGTATTATTATTTTGATGTATTTTAGTAATACAAATGTACAAAAAAACAATAACACGTTAACACATCAACACAATAACACGCTAACACATCAAAACTCCACTACTTCAAACGCATACTCCGTTTTCCCAATCAAATGATTCGCAAAACTATGTGCTTCTAGGTGAATAATATTGCCTCGCGTCTGATTCCTACCTTTATAGCGTACTCGTTGTTCGTCCAAATAACTATTCAGTGCAGTGATTAACAACTCCTTACCCCCCTTATTCAATTTCATGCCATTGGCAATGTCGTCCGTATGTATTTTTTTTACCTTTTTGCTTGAAAAAAGCGTGAACACCACCTTATCAATAAACACCCGATACGGTTCAATAAAATCGTACACCATACTCTTATAATTATAATCATCTCGATGTAAAAAACCCAAATACGGGTCAAGACCAGCCAAAATCAATGCCTTTTCGACCCGACTATACAACACGCCATAACCATAATTTAAAAAAGCATTAAACGCATCTTTCGCCGGACGAAACGACCTGCCATTAAACTGATACCCCTTCGGAAACACAAAACTAATCGTCTCAAAATACAACCTCCCCGCCGTACCCTCCACACCACGAACATGCTCTGCCACCTGCTCTATTCGATTGGCTTCCAATTTACTAATGCTATCGTGCAACTTCGTCATCAACACAATCTTCTTCTCCAAAAACATTGCCTGTTGCGCCCTGTGCTTCTTCAAATCCTTCACAAACCGCAACTGATTATGCACCTTTCTGCCCAGCCATTGCCGCACAAATACCACCGCCGCAGCATCCATACTCGCCTCCAACTGCCGCTTCCGAATCAGCGTTGTACTCCCCAACTTCGTATGCCACACCCTACCCAGCGGCATCCCGTTCCAGTTGAGATACACAACATCAATATTGTGCATAATCGCCAACTTCACCGCATCCGATGAAATCGCGATACCCTCGCCCACCCACACACTCTGCACCTTATGTGCTGCAATATGGTGCTTCGTCACCGCACCGTCCTTCTTCACTTTTATCTCAAACATCTTATCTTTGATGTGCAAGTATGTTCCGTAACTATTCAGATGTATTTGCATGATTTTAACGTAGCACGACGCTTCCAGCTCGCGTCCGTAGAACGATGCTTCCAGCTCGTTCCATGTTAGTTCGATAAACGAGGCGCGGACTGGAAACCGCGCTACGAGTCAGCACTTCACAACCGTCCCGTAACCCCTCGACACCGACTTGCCCAAACCAATAAAATCCGGCAACAAAACATTCGTCACAAACTTCCCTTTAAACGCCGTCATCTGTTGATTTTTGAACGCCGTCGCAACGGGTTGTGTATGTATATGTAGCATGATTTGTTGGGCTTCGTGATAGCCGATGCCTTTAAAAAAACTAATGATATTACCAACCAAAATGCGTTGCAATTTATCTTGTCGTCCGCGCTCGTCCATGTCCAGCCATTTCTTATAATTCTCCGGATTCAGTGCCAGCCACGGGGTCGCAAATTGGTACTCATGCAAGGCATCGCGCACCCCGACCTCCACCTCGCCACTCTGCAAATGCTTATGATGCAAGGCATACACTTTGCCCTCAATATCCAACTCCTTAATCCGCAAAAATCGCTGCACCAACATGTCCGCCCCATCCGCAATGCCGACCACCACAGGGTTGCCCGCCACAACTTTAAATTGTATGCGCGGATACCGATAAATCGCCTTACCGCCCTTTTCGTGGTTGTGAAACAAATCAGATTCATCGCCAAACTGACGCGCAAAATACCCGCGCAGCTTGTGTCCGTCGCGCTGATGTAGGCGGATTTCTGGGAAGTTGAGGGTGGTGTGTTGCATGGTCATAAGCATAAAGTAACGGATTTTTCAGATTCACTTTTTTTACGTAAGAAGCCTGTTTGAATATCGTATTTTTCCAAGAAATAATTTGGCACTATTAGTATTTCGTCTGTCAATCTAAAGGATTCATCCTGTAAATCATTTAGGTAATAATCAGGGATAGCCACAATCCGCTGATGGAAACTTTTTTTATATTCCCTGTTAAAATAGTCTTTTTTTATTTTGCCAATTAACATATCTTTAAATGCTTGAATTACATCTTTAGCCGCCTTATTTTCTTGTAAACATATACGTTCATCCGTTTCTATAAATACTGATTTGAGGTTATTGCGAGGATGAATAACTTTGAAAGACGATACAGTTATATCATCGTCATTATCAGATGTATAACGAAGCTCCTCCATAGCGGTAAAAATTTTCTTAGATGTTTCGTATGCTCCAAGTTTACCTTCAAAATACTTTTTGACTAAATCGTAATAAAGTTTTTCAGGTATACTTTCTTCTTTGGTTTCCAACGCATTGATAATTTGGGCGGGTGCATCTTTACCATAGACCTTATGGCAATCGCCAAAATTGACAACGAATACGGGAGAGTTTTTTTTGTGTTCGTCATCATTCCTGTTAATTCTTCCCGCAACTTGTACAATTGAATCAATTGGGGCAATGTCTCTAAATCCACTATCAAAATCTAAGTCTACACCTGCCTCGACACATTGAGTAGAGATAAGAATGGGCTTAATAATCGGATTATTGGAGTCTTCATTTTTATTTTCCTTGAAAATGTTCTTAATTTTCTCAATTATATGCAGTCTGTGGAATGGGATTAGATTAGTAGATAAATATTCTACAGGATGTTGATTATTTAGTCCTAAATCTTCTATGTATTTTTTTATGGTGTTAAATATTTCGATTGAACGGTTAACGGTATTACATACAATTAAACAAGACTGTCCTTTCTCCCATCTATAATTAAAAATTTCAAGAAATTGCTTTGCGTCAATAATTTTTTTGATATTTATGGGAATTAATTCTGTTCTTTCAAATTCATTAAAAATGGATTTGGCATTTGGTAAAAGCGAGAAAGGTACGATGTTCTCACCTCTTGGAATAAGAATTTCCTCATTGGCAAGTTCAAGAATACGAGGCGCAGTGGCAGTCATCATAATAATTCTTGCATCCAAAAATTTAGCTAAATAATGAAGGACAGAACCGACTAAAGGCGCATATTCAAGTTGAATATTTTGAACTTCGTCCATAATAATAATTGAGCCGGCAAGGTGATGAAATTTTTTAAGAACTTTATTTTTATATCCTATCAAGGTTTGCAACAACTGGACGAAAGATGTAATAACAACATCGGATTGCCAAGTATCTAACTGCATTGTTTTTTTCTTATAATCGTCTTGTTCTTCTTGATTTGATTTTCTTTTTTCATCTTTCTCAATAACATCAGCGTATTGATAATGAGCAAGTAATTTAATATTTTTGGGCAAAGCTTCTTTGTATTCTTCGTATGTCTGCTCAATAATGTTGATGAATGGTAATGCACAAATAATCTGAGCATCACGTTTTTCTTTTTCTTTGATTTTTGCCCGAAGCTTTAAAGCGAAATCAAGAGCCGTAAGAGTTTTCCCAATTCCTGTAGGTGCCGTCAAAACAAATAACTTTTCGTTGAGAATTCCGTCTTTTTTTAGGTGTCCGATTACGGTTGCCCTAACTTGACTTCGCAGTTTATTTTGCTTGGTATTTACATCTATATTTTTCTTTATAATTATTTGTTCAATGTGCTTATCAACAACATCGTCAGGAATGGGAATGCGCGCGTGTATGGACGTGTTAGAAGCATCTAATTTGTCTGCCTCAATGAGAAGGGAGAAAGCATAATTGACAAGAAAGTAGTTTTTTATATCTCCCTCGTCTACTATATCACAGGTTTCATTGTATAAATCTATAACTTGGTTTGGCAGATAACCTTTTATATCGAATCCAATAGTCTTTTTGATGTGTTCTTGGGCTTGAATCAAGTGTCTTGGCTGCTCTCTTATTTGCGCTATGTGATTGTTATTATCATCATCAAAACAGTCAGTAAAATTACATAAACTTGGAGAGTGATGATTATAAATGACATAGTAGGAAATAGTGGCTAATTTTTCACCAAAATTATCCTTAACAAACAAAAAGGCGGTACTTGCACCTATAAGTGAGTGAAAAGATAAAGGCGGTTTTTTTATTCCTGTTTTTAGATAATCTTGAAAATAATCCGTCCATTTACCAATGTCATGGAATGACACAATGGGTGCTATAATTTCTTGAATAGACTTAGTGAAATCATTTTTGTAAATGGATTTGTCTATAATTTCCTGAATACCGCCAAGATGCCATTCTATAAATTTTATAGGAGTTAGATTTTTATCTTTTTGGTTGATATGTGAATAGTACGCTTTCATAAAAGGGATATGTAGTATGGATTTTCACTGTTTATTTTTAAGAAATTTTCGGTTTGAATTAGTTCTATGGGCATTGCATCTTTGCCAATGGGATATATCAGTGCTTCTACTTTGTCTGCTATTCTTGTTACGTAGTTTTTCTTTATATCCCTTTTGTTGGCTTTCATTTTTAATGGAAATGTGTCTTGTTCGATGAGTATAGTTGAAATATCACCGAGTTGTACGTCACGGACTAAACAGGCGGTTTTTACCGTAATTTTTGTTTCCTTGACCGCCTCAAATTTGTAATCGTGCTTATAGTTTTGAAAATATCCCAGCATATTAGCTGTTCCAAGTGCAAAACCGTAATCAAATCTATAATTCTCAAGGCAATTCTTCAATTTGGCAAAATTTTCATCGTTGCCTTGTTTAGTGCCAACATAAATTTTGAACGTTAATACCTCTTTTCTTATATTCTCAGGAATAAGCAATTCAACAGCTATTTGAGTTCTGTTATTGACTCCAGTTATTTCAAGATTGTTCGTGTCTAATCCTATTTTTATGGCATTTTCTACTTTTAGATAATTCATTTTTTGAAAAATCTTGCGAACAGGTGATACTACTTCAATACCAATAACCCAATCGTTAAACTCTTCATAATACGTGTCACGTTGCATACCAAGCATTCCCGCCAAAAGACCAACAATAGTTGTCTTTGGCGGTATGGTATATGATAATGCGGAAGCACTGGTATAATATTTTCGGAAATGTGCCATTTTACCGCAAATTTCAAAGCTAATTAGTTCTTTTACCATAATAAGGTTTCTACTTTGATTGAGCTGTCAAGTTTTGATTCATCAAAAGCGGTTTCAAAACCGATTGCCTTCCATATTTTGATGGAATCGATTCTATCTTTGATTTGATTGATTTTTTTGTGCAAACCAGAAAAATCAATATCAAGGTGGTCAATTCTTCTGACTAGTTTATAATCCATCTCATCTTTGCTATTTTTCTGATTGCTCTTCACTTCGATATGGTGTCTTAAATCACCTAAACGTCCGTAAATTTCATTTTTCTTGTATTCAATTTCTAAATAAAATTTAGGATATTGGTTTTTCTTGGAGTCGGTAGTAGCAGCGTATTGTATTGCAGGAACAAGCGAGCTCCTAAAGTCTTCAACGTCTGTATCTGTAAGTTTTACTTCGTCAGCTCTTCTTGAATTTATTGTGCCTGTGAAGGCGATAAAACTGTAAACAACTTTTTCTTTTTTACCAAAATTAGAGTGTCCTTCGGTACTGTCTTTACCTGACATTAATGTAGCTATCGCTTCGTGATGAAGTTTTACGGGATGCAGAGAGTAACCGGTATTGATTTGTATCGGTCCAGTAATGGTTTTAGAAAAATCACCGATAGCAAAGGCACCTCCGAAATATCTAATGTCGAGAAATTCTTTACGCACAAGTGCAAGAAGTGTAGCGTTATTGATTTTTTTCAGACGTTTTAGTAGTTTATCATCTTCCGCTTTCTCCTTTTTGTTGTCTTTGGGGATTTTACTTTCTATTTTAGAGTTTCTTTTTTTGAATATCTCGTGCGATGTAAATTCTTTGAGGGTTAGGCTTTGGGATAAGTCCTCTAAAAGTTGTCCTAAATCGTCTTTGTCGAATTCTACTAACTCGTCAAATTTCTCCTTGTTCGTTTCAAGACTTTCGATGAAGCCAGTGAGTCTTGTTTCAGGTGTCACTTTCTGACCACCAACCATACTTACGAATATAGGTTTGCCTAGGTCAATCAAATAATCTCTGATGTAGCGTTTGAATCTCCCGTCGGATACAAGATTGGTTTCTGTAGCTAAATCCATGCGAGGTTCGTTTTCTCTGTCGGGGTCACCGTTTGGATTACACATAGTGGCATCATACAGAAATAAAAATTCTCTGTTGTTCATAATTTACTTATTTTTAGGTAATTAGAAATTTAATTTTCAATGTTATTTGTCTGACTTTCATCATTTTTTTCTGCGGTATCAAAACCGACTTTTTTCATCTCCTCTATACTTTTTTCATCTTTCACCTCCCAATACATACTGTACCCTGTAAAAAGGTAAAATATATTTTCCGTTTCACTCAATTCCCATTTAGAATATGCTTTGCAGAAGTAGTATTCAAAATGTTTTAAGTCAGTTTCGCCATAGAGCATAGCTTTTTGGCTTTTTTGATATTGAATCATCTTTTTGACTAGATCATTTTTAAATCGTATTATTTCCTCCATATCCATACCCTCAAATGGTACGCGATTTAGGATAGGTTTGTGCTTACTTCCTTGTCCAGATTGAGCTTGTGCAACAGTTCGCAGCATTTTACCGAGATAAAACATAGCCATTTTGGACGGGCTGGAATCAAAATTGAATTGTTTGAAGAATTGTGCTGTTTTTGGCTTTTCTTGTATGAGATTTTCTTCCATAATAACTTTATTGTGATTGTTATAGAGTTCGTCAATGATGTTAATTAGAATTAAATATTTTAATGTGGCAACACTTATAGCTCTGTCTCTTAGGTTTTTGTGGTCTTTTGTGCCTTTGATTTTAAAAACTCTTATATTTCGGCTACCGCCATAGAATCCTTTTCCGTCTGGTCTGCCATGCCAGTACAAATGTAAAAGTCTGCCATAATGCCCGTATAATAAATTCTTATCAATAGGGTGGTTTTCAAGTAAGGATTTAGTTAATGAAAGCGTATAAATTGTTTCTTTCTTTTCAGGTATTAAAGTGTAAAGTGTGCCAAGGGTAAATCTGTTGTGCTTTTGGTAACCTTTTGTCTTTGTTAGAAAATCAGATTTACCATTCAATGCACTCACAATCATATTGTATCTGTCAGGCTTTACTGCTTGAATTCTATTTTTTAGGTCAATGTTCTTTTCTTTATTTGATGCCTTAAAACCTATGAAACTTAATGAATTAAGTCCATTGCTACTTATTCTTTCAAGGCTTTTATTTAATTTACCATATGCTCTATTTTGAAAAGCTAAGTCAACTTTTTTATTTAACTCATCTCGAAATTTTTTAAGGTTAAATTCGCTCACAAAATCAGGAATTACATAATGTGGCATACCTGCAATGTTGATTTTTAGGTGTTCATTAATATATCTCGCCCCTGTCTTTAATGCAACATAAGAAGGTATGCTAATTAGAAAACGGTCGCCATTCTGACTTTTTGGACTCAAATAAGAGCGAAAAATGGTATTTGTATCTGTACTTGCTCTCAAAATATTAGTAAAATCTCTCGGAAATCTTACGGGAAAAGCCCCTTGCTCTCCAGAGAAATAACAATTAGAGTTTTCCTGTTTTTCTTTATTATTCAAGTTCGCTAACTCAAATAAGTTTCTATCCATCACAAATTTCCGATACTCAGGATGGCGATTGATATAAATATTATTTCCGGCATCAATTAGTTTTAAACGGACATAAGGAATGTAATCGGTTGCATAATCTCCAGATAAATACAAACGTCCTAACAATGGGGCTATTTCTTTTTGTTGTAGTTGTTCATCAATTTTAGATATTGCTTTTTCATTACCCGTCTCAATTATTTTCTTTAAATTTTTTATGACAAACTCAAAGTCTTTATATAGACTGCTCTTTGTTATTTTTTCTCTTATTTTTAGCAATTCAGATTCTCGTTTTGATTTGCTTACTTCCTCTTTTTTTTTGTCGATTTTAGTGTTCTTTGGCAAGTTTTTTTCGATAAGTTCAGTGTATTTTTTTAAAAGTTTTTCACCACTAAAAAAGTTTAATAAATTTAGGGCACCTTTTCCATCCTTTCCATATTCTGGGGATAATACGAATCTACCGTCATTACCCGCAATGGTTTGAAATACATTATCTGTTTTAAGACTTTCGGAACTATAATCCCTTTGTAATTCTAAACTGATTTTATTCTTATCCAAATCCAATACTACGTCCAATATGTATGCTTCTTTTTTTTGTCCACTTGACTTTTCTTTGGGTTTTTGTTTTATAATAGGTTGTGAGAATTTTACAAGAAAGGCATCAACTGCGTCGAACTGACCATTATCAATTAATGCTTTCCCAATTTTATATGTCTGTAACCATTCCATATACGATGTTTTAATTTCCAGTTTTTCAAAAAATCCCTCAAATCTACCCAACCGCCCGCACCTACACAAGTACGAAAATCGGCGATTTCCTCTCCATTTTTGTAAATAGTATTAAAAAGTATAATTTATTTAAGTTTGTAAATGTGTGTATTAATGCAAGAAAAGTAAAGTATTTTTTCCGCTCCATTTTGTGTTATTTTTGGAGTAAAATAATTTCAATTTAGTGTATATTGTTTATTGGATTCCCCTATATCGGGCAACGAAGAGTTTTCAAGCGACATATTCCATTCGTCGGGTTTCTTTAAAATGTAGCCATCTTTCTTGGTGATTTCATCGGGGAGTTGATGGTCTTTCAGCTTTTTACGTCCGATTCTGAAGGTTTCTTTTACTGCGCGTTTTAAGGCATCGCTCCTCACATTGGGCGGAAAAACGACGACGACCCGTTTATTCCAATTCTTACATACTCGCTCAATAGATGGCAGGAAATCGCTATCGCCCGAAATCACCATAGCCATATCGTACAGATGCACATCTTCCACGATATTGAGTGCCATCTTGATGTCCGTCATTTTTTCTTTATAGGTTACCCATGTACATTTGCATTCCCGACAAGTCGTTTTCCCTTTGGCGTTGTATCCTTCGGAGATAAACACCCCCGTTTCAACAAGTGCTTCAAGGTAAGTATTTTGCCGCCGTTCCTTGAGTGGTTCATCTTTTATTCTCGACGTAAAAAACTTGACCCCAACGAGTTCCTGATGCGCTTTCATAAACGACTCGCACATCGCATACAAATCCAACCACTTGATGTCTTTCCAACGTCTTGTCATTCCACGATACAGATTAGGACCATCCACATAAACAATTACTTTTTCTTTTTTGACCATGATACTTTGATTTTAGATGTTTTATAGTTATATTTGCAGTACATCTCCTAAGTTAGTAGCTTAGGACCGACGCATCACCTACAAGTGATGCGTTTCTTATTTAATGCCTGTCGCAAAGCCACACTGCACTAAATCGTTTTGATACTGCAAAGGTCAAACATCTGATTCCGCTATATGGGAACAGGTCATTTTTTCCGAAATTTTAACATTTCATTGTACTATCAGCACGGTCAAAATTCTTCAATTTCTCTTTCAAATAATCCTTAAATTCTTGGGGCGCGACAATTTCAATTTCATCAATAAATCCGAGCGTAAATCGTCCAATGCCTTTAAAATGAAGGACTTGCCCCTCAAAAAAAACATCATCTCCACGCTTGCGGATAAATGCCCGACTGAGCGGAAATTCTTCTATCATCAGGTGATGGGCATTGCGTCCGAGCTTCAGTTTTATATTGTGCCAGCGTTCTCCGGTCAATCCGAAGATGTCCATAGGTGTCGCCATACGTCCGGACATGACAGGCGTGTTGAGTACATCCACGTCCGTAATGCGTTCGAGCTTGAATTGTCGTTGGTCGTCCTTATCCAAATCCCATGCGATAAGGTAACGTTGGTCGGCGGTCAAGTCAAGGGGTTCTACGTGTCGGTCAGAGGTTTTATTGCCGGTCAGCGAACGGTAGCCAATGATTTTAAGCTGTCGGTTGAGATTGATACTAGAGCGGATAAGTTGAATCATTTTGCTGCGGTGCAGTTGCGGGAGTGCATCGGCAAGTGGCGCGAGAGAGAGGTGCCTGTCAAACTTATGCAGGAGCGTCTCCGCATGTGGCGAATTGGAGACTTGTGCCTGAAGCAAGTCATGCAAATAGCCGAGTTCATCCTGTCCGAGTTCGTCTTTCGACAAACCCTTTTTGTGTGCTTCGGGGTCTATAAATTTGAGTGACATCCGATGTTGAGCATTCGTATTAATCGTATATCCTACCTTTTCCAATAATTTTTTGTAACGATAAAATTGACTTTTTTGAATGCCCAATAATCCCATTAATTGTTTGGCAGATTTGGCAGGAGATGTGTTGAGTAAGCGAATAAGCGTAAATACTTGTTGCAATTTATGAAGCTCTCCGGTCATGTTTGGCATGATGAGTAATTTTTGGTTATAAATAAAATTAACGCATAAAAATTTTTGGTTTTTTGACAAATCCCTTGATTGTTCGTTTTTCTGCCTCGCGATTGTTCGTTCCTTGCGTAAGGGATAGTAGGTGTTGTTTGAACGTTAGGGAAGACGAAAAAAATAATCTACCCGTCTGAATTGTTCTTTTT
>ENA-ORXT01005536-ORXT01005536.1-marine-metagenome-genome-assembly--contig:-NODE-5536-length-12354-cov-12.601939_pt1 | contig 12354 bp, 16 predicted proteins | sample MGYA00237868_ERZ511482 | MGnify/ENA metagenome assembly ERZ511482 | reverse complement strand
GGGGGGGGGGGCGGACGTGCGGCGGGGTTGCGCGGAGTCGACGGCGGCGGCGGCAAGCCGCGGCGGTGTCGGGCGTTGCGGCGGCGTCGGCCGCCGCCGCCACGCGTCGCCGCCGCCGCTGCTAATGCACAAGGCGGCGACGGCGGCAAGCGGCGGCGGCGATGCGGCGGTCGGCGGCCGCGGCTACCGCGTTGTCGCTGCGGGAGGAAGTGCGGACGTGCTGGGGGGGTGCGCGGTGTCGGCGGCGGCAGCGCCAAGCCGCGCCAGTGTCGGGCGTTGCGGCGGCGTTGTCCGCCGCCGCCACGCGTCGCCGCCGCCGCCGCCAATGTACAAGGCGGCGGCGGCGGCAAGGGGTGGCTGCGATGCGGCAGTCGGCGGCCGCAGCTACCGCGTTGTCGGCGCGGGGGGGGGGGCGGACGTGCTGTGGCGGTGCGCGGTGTCGGCGGCGGCGGCGGCAAGCCGCGGCGGTGGGCGGTGCCAGCGACGCGGCGGTGGCGGTGGTCTTGGCGGCCAAGGAGGTGCGCGCGGCTGAAGGGGGGGGGCTGCGTCGCCGGCGCCGCGTCGACCCCGGGTGAATGGCGGGCGCCAGCGGCGGCAGGGGGCGGTGCCGCGGCGGCTGTCGCGGTTTTCGCGCCCTCGGGCGACAGGCATCCCGCGCGGGGGCGGCGCCGCGGCAGCCGACGGGGGCAGCGACTTCGCGGCGGTGACTCTGCGATGGTGCCTGGGCGCGGCCGGCCGCCGTCGGGTGACGGCGGGGCGACGGCGGCGTTGCCGGCCGCAAGGTGGCGGGCTGCACCGGCGGTGGGGCGGCCGCGGGAAGCGCCGCCTCAACATGTCCCCCTGATATGATTGGTCGCGTGCCAGTCATTGATTGGCACAAAATTGGGTCAACAAATCTGCATCCGCCGAATAGTACTGAAACATATGACCAAGATCAGTGGTAAGTAATTTGCGCAAATTATGCCAGAAACCGGCAAGGCCGGATGCTTATCCGCCGCTGAGGTGCTCCCGTGGTGCTACCGTCTGCGACACATTTAGCCTCCCTGCACAACTCTCTGGCGACACTTTGTCGTATTGTGTCGCCAATGTGTCACCCATAAGGAACCAAAGAGTCACCTTGGGCACGACCGCCGACGAGGGTGCAGGCCACAACAGCCACCCCCCCCCTTCCCGATCCTCGCCCTAACGGGGTTATCGAGGTCGGTCCGCAGGTCGGTTCGGGCCTATCCCACGCCCGCGTGGCGCGGCGCAGTGCCCGCGCCGGTCTGCCGCGGCCCCTTTTCTCCCGCGATCCTCCGTGGCGCACGCTGGCCCCACCGCTCCCCGATGCTCCACACGCACACCCCGGTCACACTCTTCCACCACTCGTGTCTCCGCGATTCTTCCCTCACACCCCGCGACGTATCCCCACCGCGCTGGCCGCGACTCAGTGTTCGCCGACTTGTTCCTTTTCCCACCTGACGACGTGTCGTCCACCTCGGGTTTATGTACGACGCCCCGGCGGACGCGCCGTTGGTGCCGACCCGCGAGTACATCGCGACACCACCGCCGTTGATCAAGGCGTTCAACTTGGAGACCCCCATGACGGTCCAGCTGACAATGGGTAAGGTCCCAGATTCGCCAGATTTGCCCCCAGTACGATCTGACACTGATCAGAGCGCACCCAGCAACGTCGGTTGCGAACGATCTGGGAACCGTTTAAGAGCGCAACGTGTGCGCCTGTGAGTAGCCAAAAGCGATTCGGCAGCGCTATGCGCAGGCCCTGCGAACCCGCTCCGCTCGGATCGAAAGTACTTGTTTTCATCTGTCGGCAGATCGCAGTGTATGGGAAGCGGAGAAGGTGACGTTGCTGGGTTGAGGACCTGCGAACTGGAGCTTGCGAACGGCTTCCCCGTGAGATGTCCACATTCCGACAGTCCAATGCCAGAATTCAAGCAAACATACCATCGATCGACCCCGTGATCACGTTGATATGGGCCCCAATCGTCGGCAAATAAAAACGGTCAAGTGAGACACGCAGCGCGATAGGCTTCAAATGGCTGCAAACTCTTGCGATCGAGTAGACACGACGAGGTCAAACGCACAAATGTCGGAGACACGTTGGCAGTATCTCGAATCATCTCGCGGCGCTGTCGCATCTCGCGACCGAGAGCAGTGATTTGTATATCTCTCACTGGTCCGTTCAGCCGGCAGACGTACAGCGTGCGTGCAATCTGGTGGCGCTTTCGCCTCGATCGACACTTGAGCAATATGTTCTGAAGCGTCTGTGAGGCGGCCGCGTGGTGTCCGCCAGTCACCGTGACGCAGGGCGGGCTCCCACGCGGCCGCCTGCGGCGGTCGGGTGGCCGGGCTTGCGAGTCTGCCGAGACCCGGCAGGGACCACGTACGATAGCGCCCGTCGCTGAGCGGCAGAATCGTGCGGCCACATTCGATTTTCGTGTCAGCGATCCACATGCTCATTGGTCAGATGCGCTGTTAATATGCATCCCGCCGGACACACCCTGCTGCTGTCCAGTGCGAGACTGCGCAAGGCCAAAGCAGCGTAGTCACGCCTCCCGTCCCTCTTGACAACGACGGCGCTGTATATATTGGGCACCTCTGCGGCCACTACTGCGGCCGCTGAGGCGACGACGGCTGCGGCCGCAGGTGGGGCTCCAGGTGCGGCAGCATCGCCTGCCTGTGCGGATTCTGCATGTGCCGGTACGGCCGCGTCTCCTGGGTCTGGCGGAGCGCCCGCTACGCCCGGCGTTGCGGCTGTGAACGGCCGCGAAGCGGCCACGTTGGCGTCGACCACGGGCCGTACGGTCGAGTCCCCGGCACCCGGCGCGGCCGCGATGTGCGGCCGCATTGCTTCCGTCGGCACCATTTCCCAGTGGCGGTTTCCATGCGTCGCCGTGTGCCGGCGCATCACCAGCTGCGGTCGCCAGCGCGGCCGTTGCCTGCCGCGCTGCGGCTTCGGCTGGTGTTGCATCTGTCATGCGGATGAAGACGCGCGGCTTGAACTGGCTGCAGACCAAGCATGCCCATTCACGGCGGGCGGGGACTCCGTCCCGGAGGCAGGGCTCTTCGTGTCGCCGCGGCCGCAGATTGCGGCCGCTAGCGCTTCGGGCGACAACGAGTGGGATGCTTCCTGTGGCACTACTGGCAGCGATGTCGCGGATGGTGACTTGCCTTGAGTTATGACTCTTTTATTTTGCGGGACGGAGTCCTCTTTGCGCGTTGAGTGTTCAGCTAGTGCACCACAATAACACACGTTCTTTTTTCCCTTTGCAGTATTTTTTCCGACTCTCTGACTCTGTAATGACGGCCGCCGGCCACCGGCTCATCCTGGTGATCACCGGTAGATTCACCAAGCTGGTGCGTGCCATCCCGATGGACGGTGCGTCAGCGATGTACTGCTCCTCGGTCGTCCTGGACTACTGCGTGGCCGCCTATGGTCCGCCGGACCGGGTGCTTTCGGACGAGGGACCCAGTATACCAACCACTTCTGTGGCCAGGCTTGCAACCTGCTCTCCATCGAGCCGAGGGTGACGTCACCGTCACACCCGCTGACGAATGGGCAAACGGAGCAGTTCAGCCGCACTGAGCATACGATCCTCAACCACTACGTGGCCGAGCATCCGCAGTCGTGAGACCAGCTCCTCGGGGCCCTGACGCTGGCACACAATAACCACCCGCACCGGAACACCGAAGTCGCCCCGTTGGAGCTCATTAACTCCATGAAAGTTGCGAGCTGGGCCTTCAAGAACGTCCTGGAGACCGGGTCGTACCCCCTGACTGCGCAGTGCGGCACCGCAGCCGAGAAGCGGGCCTAAGCTGCCCTGCTAAGCCGGCTGGTACAGGTCATCCCGCGAAAGCGGGCTACGCTTGAGCCTCCTCAAGGGCGCTACAAGCACGACAATGCCAAGCTCCTCGCGCCGCGTGCGGAGAGGCACAAGTTGGCAGGCTGCTCGTGACTGCGCTACAACGACAAGGAGGAGGACGCCCGCTGTAAGCTGACGCATGTCGCCCGCAGTCCTGATCGTGTGATAACCACGGACGGCCTCATAGTCCTCCTGGACGTGGATGGCGAGCACGGCCGCGAAAACGTCGCCCATGTTGTCCGCGCCTCTGGCGCGGCCGCCGAGTATCCCGCACAGCACTACGCTCTGCGGGAGTCTCGCTCCTTCCACAAGGCAGAGGCCGACGGCCAGCGGTTTGCCGTGGACCTGATCGCGGACCACGCGACGCTGCCCGACGGAACCCTCCGGGTCCACGTGTACAGGACCGGATACCCGCAACCCACCTGGATGAACGCCAGAGACGCTCCACACGAGCCACAGTTCGATTACCTGCGCCGCGACGCGCGCCCGTGGTTGCTTCACACGTCCGATGACCCGCCGACGCCGGCCCCGAGCGACGCGAAGCCCAGCGTCGGCGCCGCTGCCGGCATCGCCGCTGCGCCGCTCCTGGTCGTCCGCGTCGGACTCCTTCGTTCGGCACGGCGGTTGAGCCCTGCGGGGGGGGGGGGGGGGGGGGGGGTGGGGGGGGGGGGGGGGGGTGGGGATCGTGGGGTCGTGGGACCGACGAGAGACCCGCACAGGCGGACAAGGGGCGGCAGCCCTACAGCAGGCAGCAGATACCCTCGGAAACAATAGAAGAAAGCCTGTGGCTTTATGGCACGACGGACGACAACTTCACAAAGTCGGAACGAGCGCGGCGCCTATGGGGTCAGGGCGAAGCCCTGAGTCGAGGCTGCGGTACTCCGACACGTGAACGGGGCGGCTCGTTTGACGCAGGACGCGCCGCAGAGCGGCGTGGAACCGCTTCGCCTGCGTGCGCGGGGACTCGACGCACGGCGGGACGAAGCCGGCGAGCCCGATGCGGGCGTACTCGACCAGGGCGGTGGTGACCTCACAGGGACCCACCACGGTCAAAATGATACACGAGTCGTACCCGAACAGGGCGACGACCTGTTCCGACGTGAGGGAGTGCCGCCACTCCGAGGCCGTCACCAGGGTGGAAAACGTGCACGAAGCGGACAATCACCTATTGCAGGCAACGTTCGGCTTCCCTGGGACGGGGGTCGCGACAGGGCCGGCGACCCTCAGCTCCATCGGCGCCATGGCGCTACCGTCGCTGGCGGTACCGGCAGCTCCGCGCGCGGGCCACGAATCGGCGGGTCGGTGCTCCGAACGCCAAGAGAGCTCGCCGCTGGCACCGCCATTGCGGGCCTGGGCACCGGCAAAAGACTAAGCTGGTCCACCATGGCCGGCGGCCGCATACACACCACCGTCGCCCGGAACGGCGGCCGACCAGGCGTGGTCACCCCGTACGTCGGCGTGGCGTCTGTACCCAGCCCCCCTGCGATCGTAGTGGTCGGGGCGGTAGGGAGCGGCCACGCTGCGTGACTCGGGCGCCCAGCTGCCACCGGACCCGTCGCCGGCAGCGCCGAAGTGGTCGTCGCGCCACGACGTGTCCCAGCGCCTGTCGCGAGCCACGCAGGCCCCCTTCTCGCGAGGTGGCGTGCGGGGGCCACACTCGGCGTTATCGGCAAGGGTCGACGTGGTGGAGCCACAGAGGCTGACGGCAGGACCCCAGGGGTCCCCGACACTTGCCTCCTTCTCGTCCCCTTTGGGCTCATGGGACTCCGGGTCACCGGCGGGCGACCCCGACGCGGAAACGGCGACCACGCCGGCCGCAGACCGGAGATGCGACGGTCTGTGACCCAGAAGCGTGGAGCTCAGACCGGGACGGACCGCCGCGCGCCATCTTGGCGTGACGACGCTTTCGCGCGCGGTACGGGGCCGACGCGGCCGCCTTCTCCGCCGACGGCGGAACAGCATCCGGGTCGGACGATTGGAAACCGGCCGGCATGGCCAAGGGCTCCGTCGTTATGGGCAACATCCGCGGGGCGACGATAGCGAGCTGCGGCTCCGCCAGCTTCACCCCCAGCGGGGCTCGCCACGACCGCGGCCGCTCACGACACGGACTCAAAGGCACCGGCAGTCACAGTACCCTTTTAGTTGGAAAGCAGAGTGATCGGGGCTTGGCGGGTGGGTTCGTGGTGGTACGGCAGCCGGTTGTGGACGGCCGCCCAGGTCACTGCCTTCGCGATAACGTCGTACTCCTCCGAGGCGTGGGCGACGGCGCGGTCGCCCAGCGCGAGGTCGTCGACCGAGACCTTCTCCGTCAGGGCGTAGTAGCACGGCGATGGATCGAAGAAGCGATGCATCTCGCGGTAAGCACGCAGCAGCTCCGACACAACGGCGGTTGTCATCATGACATTGGCCGTGTCCTGGATGGGGTGGAAAGGAGATGCCTGGAGCAGGGAGTGCTGCTGGTGCACCACGGGCGGGTTTTCATAGCAGCCACGGCGTCGCGCACCGCGTGATAACCGCCAGCGGCAAGGGAGCACGCGCCGGCGTCAAGGCAATGTCGGAATAGACGGGCACGAAGAAGGACCCTCGCCCCGCCCGGCGGGCGCTCTCAAGCTCTCCGCGGGCGCGCCGCGCGGCCTTCAACGCCAAGTCCGCCGCGGCCGTCGCCTGGCCCGCCGGGGCCAGGGTGATCAGGGGGCCCACACCCCCGAATTCCACGAGGGACGAGGAGGGGCCGAATAGGACCGCGGCGCGACGACGAATGCGAGAGTGCCGAACCTTGTGGTAGGCGTACTTCTCGTCGCCGGCGACGAACGGCAGCTCGGCCGAGGGGTGCGGAACCAAGAGCACCCGCCCCAGGTTTCCCCGCAACATGCAGCGCAATCACCTCACGCTATCACCGACGGAGTGGACGAAGGACGCGAGGTCGCGCTCGGCCGCCGGCTGGGCGCCGTACACCGCCGCCTTGGGGATCTCCCGAAAGGACCGCCACACGGCTAACGCCTCGCCAGCAGCGTGAGTATGGGCAGGGCGAAAGAAGTCTCTGTAGAGCGTCTAGTGGGCCGTGGCCACTGCTGCCCCCAGCAGGGCGAGCCACTCCCGGACAGCGGGCGCCACAGGACGTGGCGGGAGCGCCAGGGCGTCCTGCCCCAGCGTTAGGCGACTTTCCACCGGCACGACAGCGGGGCTTCCGATCAAAGACGAAGCGAGGTCCGAGCCAGGTACGGGCCCAGGAGGTGCGGCGTCCCCGCCCCCGACCCTCGCCGCGGCAACGAGGCCCGCTGGGCGGGGCGGCTTCCGCCACTCCCGGCCGTTCGGGTCGTACGGCAACCGCATGCCCGGCGGCTCCGCCGGGCGGGCGGGTACGGCCGGAAGATGCCCTGCCGGCCCCGGCGTTGCCGGCATGACGGTAACCGACCCAGTACCCGACGAGGCGACGGAGGCGTCCTGGCGCTCCGGTGCCGTGGCGGGCGACATACTGAGCTGCCAATAGGGGTGGTCGCCGGGAATGGCTCCATATTTGCTGAAGGGGACGTAGTACTGTGGGACCCCCGTCGCGAGAGGGGGCCGCCGTGCGGGCGCCGGAGGCGCCGGGGGACGCGGCAACCGGCGGGGGGAACGACAACGCAGGGGCAGGGGTGACGGCGGCGTCCCCGCTCCCTGACCCAAGGCGACCGAGGAGCTTCCCTTACCCACCCCGCCGCGGCACGGAGGCCCCGCAGCGGGGCCTGGTTGTCGCGGCAGAGAGCGCGCGGCATGCGACGGCTGACTGGGCGCCACGCGGTGGGTGCAACGCGCTGCGCGCGGGACGGTCACTCCCCCTCGACTTGTAATGATCGCTTGAGGGGCCTTGATATGCATGAAGGGAATCATCTGCATTGGTTGGCGACGGCCTTGGCCAATTCCCATTAGGAGAAATTGGGTCCGGGCGACGGTTTTCGCCCCTTCAGGACGAACATCGATGATGGTGGGAGGCACCGTCGTCGCCGGCAAGTAAACCGTGTCTCATTGTCCTGGCGCTTCGATCGGCCCTACTTCCCGGACCTCGAGTCCCATAGCGGGTGTCGCGCGAGCGGCTGAGATGGCCGTTACTTCCCTCCTGTTGAGGTAGCCCCTTGGATTTTGGTACTACAATCTTCTCATATGCTGCGCCTTGTCCCGGCCCGTATGTCGGCCCTTCCTCGCGTTGCCGCCGCGTCGAAGGCACTGTGCGCGTCGTCACCCTGGCGGCGCGTGATTTTCAAAATGTGACATATGTTGTGTACGTTGTCTGTCAGAGAGTGGAGATGCTGCTGTGTCTTTCTTTCTGGGTTCGTCGTGAGTCTTTTCGTGGCGACCGCGGGTGTGACCATTCAATGAACAATGTGTTCAAATCTGCTATTAAGTCGTTCCTTGCTTCGTTTGGTTCCTCTTTGAAGTCCCCTTTCTCGTTGGTCCCAGTCTTTGCCACGCCCGATGGATCCAGCAGGTACGCGGGACTGGACAATGCGCTGCTGAGGAGAGCACAGTTGTTGTCACGTTGAAGCGCCCACATTTCCGAGCAAGACATGGTGCTGTGATCTTCGAGAGCCTTGAGGACATGAGGTGATTCTAGAGCGGTCTGCGAACGCGCTACTGTGTGTCGGGGGGTGTGTGCTCAGCAGGTTAGATATGTGCTCTGGGGTGTTCCGGCATTTCAGTGTGTACACTGGCATGTATTATTGTCGGTGTGAAGCCCACGCTATCCGACGTCCGTATTCCCTTCTCCTTGCGAGGCCACGCTGCAGCGCTTGTCTCCGAGGAGTTTCCAAAACTGCCTCAGGTCAACGCTCCCACTTCCGAATATACACACCATTTATTCGTCTTTCTAGTCGCGTCCGGATGCTCGCTCAGTGGAACACTCATAATCCACGGTCCGTTCAATGGCATGCATGTCTTCGTCCAGACCCAACCATTCTTCAACTACCAGCTGCTTCTCTGTAGAGCTCCCCTCCCCAATTATCTCTTGAGATACAGCACACGTACCAATCATGTTGACTATTTCTCCGAGGTCAACAGCGATGGAAAAAATCGAGGTGCGGTACTCCGCAACCTCGGCGATTAGGCGCGCCACCTTCCGCAACGGAAGGATGCACTCATTTTCCCAGAAATGGGAAAAAGTGCCGGGAGACACAGCATCCCACTTCGCCAGAATCAGCTCTAGTACGTCCTTCGGTTGCGTGGAAGCGCCATCCCGGACACCCACAAGTCGACGCGGGAGGACTGCTTGGCTCCAGGGACGCCGAGAACACCGGTGCAGCGGTTCCATGGGAGATGGGGGGGGAGGGAGGGTGGGAGCGTCTCAACGCACACATTTGGCATGGAGGCCAACCCCGAATCCGACGCCGCAGGGCCTGGACGGCCACGAACAGTAGACGGAGTGTAGGCCGGCGCGTTGGAGAGTGAAATAGCTAACGTCCCCGTAAGAAAGAAAGTGGATGCACAGCCTTTAGCGGAAGCCACGTGGGGGCGGGTGGAGGGGCGGGCTACAGCATCTATAGCGGGGGTAGCTGATTGAACAGCGCTTGGTGGCTGAGCTAATGGGAGCGCTTTGGTTGGTGCCGCCTGATGGCGGAGTAAAGCGTCAACCCGGGCACCACTAAGAGCAACACATAACGCCAGTGATCACCAAGCGGCGTCAGTCCGCCACCAATTCATTGCTGAGCCGATCCCACACACAAGCCCCGTCATCATGCAACGCCGGAGTTGCCAGCGCCCGCCACTGACGTGCAAACCTGTGCGGGGCGGTCCCTCGCGAGCCGTGGCGCGCGCCACGATTCGAGCCGCCGTCAGCGCCTCGCCCGGCTCCGCAAGATCTGCAGAATTCACATTTGTTGGGCGACCGCGACAGGTGCCCCCCCCCGCCCATTGATCGATGAGGCGCCGTCCCCTGCTCGTGGAGCTTGCTCCGCGCCCTCTTCAGCTCGGCCCGCGCCGGGCCCCTCGCACCCAATTCTTCGAGATCTGATGCCGGCGCACATGCCCCGAGATTGGTAGCATCGCATTGTAGACGAACAAATGACTGGTCCCACGCTGACGGATTAGGCAGCGCGGAGTAGAGCCAGGCATTGACCGCTGACCCGCGCGACTGCTTCCTTCTGTCTACGGACGAAAGGCGATGACTGCTTGTGGCACCATCGTGGCCGGCAACTAATTCATGCACCACGTGACCCAGGGCTCGAGCGACGAATTGTTCTCTGGACCGTGCCTTCCATGGAAGCACCCGCTTGACTTGTCGTGAAGACTGCTTCGTCCTTCGCACTCCAGCACGCCCGCTGGTGGTACCACGCTTACCTGACTCTGACTTGCATTGCGAGGTCCAACCATGCCGCCTGCGTCCCTGAAGTGAGTCATTCTTCCAGGAACGTACATGGAAGCGACATAGGGGGCGATTGCCTTCATGACAGCTGCAACCTGTAGCGTACCATGCAGTCGTTCGGGAGCACTGATTGGCCGCGCAAATGGTTTGCATGGAGCTCTTACCTACCGACATCGCACTGAGAAAGAAATCGCGGCAGACGGAGCTCCCTAAACTCTACATAAGAGGCAAAAGCTTCTATACTACTTGGTATTCTGTGCTATCCGCCGCTGTGAGCGTCTATGACTCATGCCGAGGTATTTTCAGGCCCCATGGTGAATGTGGGACGCAGCGGTCTGCTCGGTCGGTAATTCGAGTTCCATCCGCCTTGTGTCGTTGTGAAGCGGATCGGTGGTCTGAGATGGCACGCAGTAGGATCTCGGCTTCCGATCGATCGTCCCATGTACGAGCCTCGTACGGCTTCTGAGAGCACTTGGCGATGTGCGAATGAGCGTCCTCGTTTACCACGGCATGGCGCTTCAGCAAGTGAGGTTGAGTCTTGATCCGGAGTCGTCGACATGGCAGCCGCCTCGAACGCAGTCGAGATACACGCACGATACATCAGCGACCAGCCATGGTGGTATCTTGAGCCGTATAACGGAACACGTGACGTATGACCACACCAACAATTGTCCAGCGAGGTATAGAAATGCCGGCAATCTATTGGTTCCGAGCATTACTTCTCGCTGGAAGACTGGCCGACACCCGGGGACACGCTCACCGTCGTACAGACAGTGCAGCTGCGCGAATTACCGAAGCAGCTTTCGTCCTTTGCTGGCTCGCCCACGCCACCGCGACCGGCAGGACGACACAAGCCTGTGTCTCCCATCTCCAGGTGAATGTCACCGTCCAGATCGGTCCCAAGCACAGGGGACGCAGCGCCGTAGAAGTAGACGGCCGGCAGCGCCTCGCGCGCCACATTGTCCGAATCATCGATCGGCGCGATGTCCAGCGGTTGACAGTCGCAGTCAACGCGACCGTCGGCATCGCGATCCGTGAGATCAGTGTGATCGATGCGGCCTTCACCATTTGCGTGGCCGCCGCCGACTGGTTGAGCTGCAATCGCGAGGCCGCCGACGGCGGCCCCTTCGTCGTTGTCGTCGTCGTCCTCTTCCTCGTCCTCATCATCCTGCTCGTCGTCTTCCTCATCAACCTCCTCGTCCTCATCAGACTCCTCGACATCGTCTTCATCATCGTCGTCGCCGCCACCGCCGACGGCAGCCGCGCTCATTGAGGGGGGCACGGGGTAGTCACGAGTGCCACCAGTAGGCAGATCACTCAACACGAACAGGCGGGCTACTTCTATGGCGCACACCTTCCACCCCATCGACTCCATGTCTGCGTGGAATTGAGAAACGACGGACTGGGTGCCGGCGTCGGGCCCGCTCAAGACTGCGGCGCTGCCTTGCCAGCGCGGCGAAGTCGCCACAGAGGGGTGCGGCTCTGCTCCACGGCGGGCCGCGTCACGCCGGGACGGCGGCCGTGGCGAGCGCACGCGCTTGCGCGCAGGCATGCCGACGGTGGGCTGCGACAAGAACAGCACAAGGGAACCAAGCGGCAGGTGCGTGGCAGGGACCAGGTGGTCAGAACAGTACAGCGGGTGAGAGGGCAGAGGAGACACGGCATGTGGTAGGCAGACGGTACAAACATGCAGCACTGCAAGTTAGATGGCCGCGAAGAACGATGACACGGCGACGTGGCTCTCGCACATTGGCAGATGAAGAGAAAAAAGATGGCGCTAGGACGACGCAAGACACTCGGGCAGGGAAGGGAAGCGAGGGACGGTTTTACACAGTCTCACCGAACGCACCGAGAAAAACAACGACGCCGCGGTGGCACTAGGATGACCAGGGACCGGTGCCGCAATCGAGCAACGAGGCAACAAGTTCCAGAAGGACACAGTGCGGGCACGGCGGCGATGAAGCCCACTCGCACTGCTCAAGCCTCAGAGGGTGAAAGAGGGAGCACACGTGGGGCGGAAGAAGGGGGGGTAAAGCAACACTGTACCGACCAGATCTGGGGCTGCAGAAACTGCGGGGCGACGGGCAGGGGCGGGAGGGTGAGAGGGGCGAGAGCTACGTCCAGCGCGGGGGTGGGGAGGGGGGGGGGGGGCGGATC
>ENA-ORXT01005533-ORXT01005533.1-marine-metagenome-genome-assembly--contig:-NODE-5533-length-12356-cov-5.595814_pt1 | contig 12356 bp, 9 predicted proteins | sample MGYA00237868_ERZ511482 | MGnify/ENA metagenome assembly ERZ511482 | reverse complement strand
ACGAAATTATCCTCCGCGGAGACCGTCAGACCCGGGACGAGGGCGTTAGCGGAGATCGTAAAATCAGTAATGCCCTCAAAGACACAATCGTCATCGAAACAGGGGTTATACCAGAATTCATCGCACGCTCCCAGCATACAACAGTCATCATCGAAGCAATCGATAAGTCCATCCCCGTCATCGTCTATGTTGTTGTTACAAATCTCGACTTGCGAATACAAGATTTGGGTTGCTAATAGTAATAGTAAAACGAAAAAAAGGCGGTTGGTCATTTGGTTGAATTTATATGTAGCAGGAGTAAGGTGCTTGATCTGATCAATTCCGGCAGTCTTTACGCGGTAGCGGCGTTGAAAAACTTCTCACCTGGCTAAGCTAAGCGCGGGTTAAAATTCCCACGGAGAAGCCTGCTCCGGGGCGGCCGCCTTGCTACCACGCGCACTAAGCCACGCTTAAGCCGAGCCGGACTTTAATCCCCGACAGTTTGTATGCTTTTGCTACAAACACCGGACATTTTAACGCGGGGTGTCGGACGGCTATCTAACCTGCCCCGCCGCAAATTTAGCCATTTCAAAATTACATTTTCAGTAGGATCAAGGGGGTTTGTCTTTGCTATGACTTCTCGAGATTTAGTCACCAAAAAAAGGGGTGGTGAAGTAATAATTACGAAAAACTGCGCTGCGTTCACGTTGCTGGCATCAACGGCAAGGGCACCACCTGCCACCTGCTCGCCGCCGCCCTGCAGGCGCACGGGCAGCGCGTAGCGATGTACACCAGCCCGCATTACCAGGATTTTCGGGAGCGCATCAAGATCAACGGGGAGTTCATCCCCGAAGCCGACGTGGTGAGCTTCACCGAGCGGTTGCAGGCGAGTGAGTTGGACATCGCCCCGAGTTTCTTCGAGATCACCGTAGCGATGGCCTTCGAGTATTTCGCCGCCCAACGGCCCGACTGGTGCATCATCGAGGTGGGCCTCGGCGGACGGCTGGACAGTACGAACGTCATCACGCCGGTGCTGTCGGTGATCACCAACATCGGCCTCGACCACACCCAGTTTCTCGGTGATACGCTGCCGCTGATCGCCTATGAGAAAGGCGGTATCATCAAACCGGGCGTGCCCGTCGTCGTCGGCGAAAGCCAGGCGGAGACGCTGCCCGTTTTTCGCGACCTCGCCCGCTCCGGCCGCAGTCAACTGATATTGGCGGATCAAGCCTACGAGGTCAGCCCCCTCGGCATGCAAACCACGGATGGCCTCACCTGGTACACCCTCCGTATGCCCGGCGCGGAAGCGGGCCTCGTGGTCGGTACCGACCTCGCCGGGCCGCACCTGCCCAAGAATTTGCTGACCGCCTACGCCGCCCTGCTTATGCTGCACGGCGATGACCTGAAGATCAGCGCCAAATCCATCCAGCACGGCTGGAACCGGGTGGCGAAAGAGACGTATTACGTCGGTCGCTGGCAGGTTCTCCAACAGCGCACCCCCTTCTGCGTGGCGGACAGCGCGCACAATACGGAAGGCCTCGTGCCCGTCATCGAACAGCTGGTGGCGTACGGGCGGCCATTGCACATCGTGCTCGGCGTAGTGAACGATAAAGACTTGAGCAAGGCACTGCCGCTATTCCCGAAAGACGCGGTCTACTACTTCGTCAAAGCCGACATCCCGCGCGGCCTGCCGGCCGGTGAGTTGATGCAATCGGCTGCCGCTTTCGGCCTGACGGGCGAGATTTTCCCGTCGGTGCGGGAAGGTTTCGAGGCGGCGAAAGCGGCGGCGGTCAGGGAGGAGGGGATGGTCTTCGTGGGAGAAGTATTTTTACGGTAGGAGAAGTGTTGTAGTTTGGCGCCCCCCCGACACGCGCGTACAGGCGGCGGGGTAAGACATTCCTCGTGGCAAGCGTGACGTAGATTAATAAGTGCTCGAAAATCGTTAGTGCAATATTATAGAGCCATGGAATAGCTCTTCGCTACCGTCCTCGAACTCGATCACTAGATAATAGACATAGACTCCGATGGGTGACATTTGGTCGTTGACCATTCCGTCCCAACCATTACCTGAATCATTGATACGAAAGTTGTTTCTTTTATGCACCAGACCACCCCACCTGTTATAGATCTCAAAATTGGAGACTACCGCCGTGGAACCCGCCGCCCCGTACGGGCGAAAAACGTCGTTCGTTCCGGTTGATTCATTCGGGGAAAAGGCGGTAGGAAAGTATATTTCTTCTCTTCCGGGAGAAACAATGATCACCACCTGAACGGTTTGCCGGCAACCGTTGTCCAGCAAGACGGTTAGCGACAGGACCTGATTGTTTGTGGCCGTTAATACGGGTGTCAGACAGTCACGACAGCTCAGTTCAGCGGTGCCCGTCCACGTAATTTCGCTGATTCGATCCCCGGTAACGGTAAGTGTGGGCGTGATCCCTCGCATGTTACCTTCCGTCATAAAAAGGCTGTCCGGTAAATTGACAAACGAAGCGTCCGGTGCTACGAGTGTGATTGTCTCAGCGGTAAAAACGCAAGCGGCGTCATCTTGCACCACCACGTCATAGTCACCTGGTGAGAGACCGGAAAAGGAGGGGTCTGATGAGAAATTAATTCCACCATCGACGGAATAGGAGAAGGGGTTGACTCCACCATCAACGGAAACTACCGAAATTGCACCCGTCTCCAGCGAACACTCAGGTTGGGTGACCGCTATTTCAGCGCCGAAATTGTCGGGTAATTCAACCGTCACCGTCGCCGTTCCGGAGCAGGTACCGGTGGCGTTGGTCGTCGTCAGGGTGTAGACGCCCGGCTCGGACGCCGACACCGCTTCGCCCGTAGCCGTGAACCCGGCGGGGCCGCTCCAGGCGTAGGTATCGTCTGTTTCCGACGAGGTGGCGGTTAGGGTCACCGCACTCGTCGTGCAACCCAGGTCGGAGGACTTGGTGGCTGCGGTCGTCAGGTCGCTGCTGCTAACTTCTATTTGAATGGTATCCGTACCCGAACAGATACCACTCTTATTTACGCCGGTAACAATGTACTCCCCACCTTCCGTGACGATGAGAGAGTCGCCCGTAGCCACGCCCCCGGTTCCTTCCCAGGAATAAGTCAGGCTATCGGTAGGAGAACTTACGCGTAAAACTATTGATGAGTTGGTACAATTCAATTCATCATCCGGCTCGATGGTCATCTCCAGGGGCTCGATCCTGGGCACCTGGTATTGGTTCAGAAAACTATTCAGCCCCTGGCTTTCAGCGGGAATGTGCAGGCTTTGCTGTATGGTTGGTACCGTAAGGTCTTCGTTAATATGGACATTGAAATAATTATACTGGTTCCACACGGATCTACAAGCAGCCCAACGCGTACCGCTACCGGAAGAGAAAGCCGTGAGGATGCCGACGGCACTCGTAGCAGTGGAACCGCAGACCACCAGAATCTCCGCTTCTTCATCATTGTCAATATCAACCACGATGGGATATTCTACCGTGGTTTTGGAAAAGCAGGCAATCAATTGAATAGTGTTACCATTCGATCCGTTGATAATCAGCAGGTTTTCTTCATCCCGGAAGACAATTTCGGTTGCACCATCCGCATCAAAATCAAACAGCGTCATTCCCGTTCTACCGGACCCGTCCGTTACATTTTTGTTCCAAAGTGGCATCAGATTGTTATCGAACGCAAGAATGCTTCCTTCGGAAACTTGTGTTACAAGTAGAACCTCCGGTCGCCCGTCTCCGTCGATATCGCCGATGTTCGGGAGTCCCTTTCTTTCGGAGGTGACTGGGACGTTGTAAAGCTCAACATCATCGATAACGGACCTGACGGCCATCCGGGACTCGCTCATAGAGAATATATCCAGATTGCCATCTCCGTCCCAATCAACCACTAAGGAAAGAGCGGGCCCACCCATTGAACCGGAATAGTCTTTCTCGAGCGAAAAAGTTCCGGTAGTGACGTCCACGGCGTAGACTTTAGCGTCCGTTATCAACTCGAGACCGCTGCAAGCGGAACACTCCGAATCCGGCAGCACGTCCATGGCAATTGTGCTACCTCCTACATCATCGAGGCGGCCGATATCGGGAATGCTCAATATGTTGGTTCCATCACTTCCCCGGTAGATCCCGCGTTCCGTATATATCTCTGCTTGCCCATCTTCGTTAAAGTCAGCAACGTTCACTAGGCTGGCGGGAGGGAGTGAATTCGTCCACAACAATACTCCGGTGGCGCTGAAAACAGTTATATCCTGGAAACCAAAAAAGATGATTTCCGCTCCCGGGCTGGAAAGGACTACATCCGCAATGGCAAGTTTGGATACGCCGGGAACCACAATTCCCGGCGGAGTAATGCTGAATTTTTCGACGTTGTTAGTGGCATCAATTACCCTGATCATCCTGCCGGGGGAAAGCAGAACTACCTCTACATTCCCATCACCATCGATATCTCCCGCTACGAAATTATCCTCCGCGGAGACCGTCAGACCCGGGACGAGGGCGTTAGCGGAGATCGTAAAATCAGTAATGCCCTCGAAGACACAATCGTCATCGACACAAGGGTCATACCAAAAGTCATCGCACGCTCCCAGCATGCAACAGTCATCATCGAAGCAATCGATAAGGCCATCGCCGTCATCATCGATGTTGTTGTTACAAATTTCAACTTGGGAATACAAGATTTGGGTCGCTAAAAGCAACAGTAAAGCGAAAAAAAGGCGGTTGGTCATTTGGTTGAGTTTATACGTAGCAAGGGTAAGGTGCTTGATCTGATCAATTCCGGCCGCCTTTACGCGGTAGCGGCGTTGAACAACTTCTCACCTAGCTAAGCTAAGCGCGGGTTAAAATTCTCACGGTGAAGCCTGCTCCGGGGCGGCCGCCTTGCTATCACAAGCTCTAATCCGCGCTCAAGCCGAGCCGGACTTCAATCCCCGATGGTCTGCATGCTTTTGCCACAAACACCGGACACTTTTAACGCGGGGTGTCGGACGGCTATCTAACCTGCCCCGCCGCAAATTTAGCCTTTGCAAAATTACATTTTCAGTAGGATCAAGCGGGTTTGTCTTTGCTATGACTTCTCGAGATTTAGTCAAAAAAAAAGGGGGTGGTGACGTAATAATCACTTAAAACTCGTTGGGGAGTCAAAAGCAAAACTTTCCAACAAAATATTGAGTAGCTCACCTCTTCCCGCTTAACTCAAAGCAAAACGGAACCACCAGCCATGCCGATGGTTCCGCTCCTTCATGATTCGCCTCCAACGTGCGGTAGCCACCGCCTAAGGCAGCCACGAAGTGAAATCGAGAATCAAGAATCGAGAATCGAGAATAAATCTAGTCCCGTCCCCACTTCAGCACTACCGCGCCCCACGTAAAGCCCGCGCCGAAGGCCGCCAGCACCACGTTGTCGCCTTTCTTGACTTTCCCTTCGTCGCGCGCCTCGCTGAGGGCGATCGGGATGGAAGCGGCCGTCGTGTTGCCGTAGCGCATGATGTTGTTATACACCTGGTCGTCGTTGAGGCGCATGGTCTTGGCGACGAACTGGTTGATGCGCAGGTTCGCCTGGTGGGGGATCAGCATGTCGAGGTCGCTGACCTGCATGCCGGCCTTGGTCAGCGTCTCCATGATGACCTCGGGGAATTTCCGCACGGCCATCTTGAACACCGCCTGACCTTCCATATGGGGGTAGATGCGGTTGTTGTCGATCATGTCCTGGTTGAAGAACACGCCGCCGAAGCCGATCTCGTTGGTTTCTTTGGTGTAGTCAACGTCGAAACCTTCGATGGCGTACTTTTCGATGAAGTAGCCGCCGTGCGAGCCGGGGTACATGTAGCTCAGTTTCTCGGCGTAGGTACCGTCGGAGTGCATGCTGGTGGCCTGGACGGCTACGCTCTTGTCTTCCGTAGCTTCCACGATCACCGCGCCGGCGCCGTCACCGAAGATCACGGATACGTTACGCCCGCGGGTCGTGAAGTCCAGCCCGACGGAGTGTACTTCGGCACCCACCAGCAGGATTTTTTTCGCCATGCCGGCTTTGATGTAAGCGTCGGCCGTCGTCAGGCCGTAAATGAAACCGGAGCACTGGGCGCGCACATCGAGGGCGGCAATCTCCGTTTTTGCGATGCCGAGTTCGCGCTGCAGCAGTACGCCCGCGCCGGGGAAGTAATAATCGGGGCTAAGGGTGGCGAAAATGATCAGGTCGATGTCCTCTTTTTCGATGCCCGCGTCGGCGATGGCCTTCAGGCTGGCTTCCAGGGCGAGGGTAGTGGTGGTTTCCTTGCCCGCCGTGATGTAGCGGCGCTCTTCGATACCGGTCCGCTCGCGGATCCACTCGTCGCTGGTTTCCATCACTTTGGTGAGGTCCTGGTTGGTGACTACATTTTTGGGCACGTAGTGGCCGATTCCGGTAATCGTACTATATGGCATAATCTGGCTTTAAACACTGATTTGGCGGGCTAAGGTAGGACTTTTGCTTAGGGTGGCAAGCCTTCCGCGAAATTTCGCTGTTAGTGACTTCCCGCTTCTCACTTAATCACTTCCCACTTTAGAGGAGGGCGGGGCCGCGGGTGCGGTGGAATGGGGGAGGGGCGTGGAGTTTCTACCCATGCCGCAACCTCCATCGTTTAACCAACGTTCCCTGCCCATGCCGCACCTCCACCATACCATCGTCATCGGCGCCGGCCAGGCCGGTCTCGCCGCCGGCTATTACCTCAAGCAGGCGGATCGGGATTTTATGATCCTCGACGCCCACGCCCGGGTGGGAGACAACTGGCGGGAGCGCTGGGAAGGCCTCCGCCTGTTCAGCCCCCAACGCTACAACGCCCTGCCGGGCCTGCCGCCGCCGGGCGGGGAGTGGCACCTGCCCTCGCGCCTCGAAGTAGCGGACTACCTGGAGCACTACGCCGGGTACTTCGCCTTGCCCTTAACTTCCCATTGCACCTGCGTCCGCGCCCAAATAGTATCGGGTAGCGAATTGGGCGGAATCTGGGAACTGGAGACGACCCAGGGAACTTTCCGGGCCCAAAATATCATCGTCGCCACTGGTGCCTACCGCACGCCCTGGCTGCCCGGTGCCGTCGCCGATACCTTCCCGGGTGACGTAAAGCAGTACCATAGTTCCGAAATCCGCGACGTCGCCGACGTGGCCGACGCCGGCACCGCCGCCCTCCTCATCGGTGCCGGCGCGAGCGGCCAACAGCTCAGCCGGCTGCTGCTGGATCGGGGGACGAAGGTCACCCTCCTCGGTCCCAAACTCGGTAACCTGCCGCGCGCCCTGCTGGGCAAAGACATTTACTGGTGGCTCTATAAATCGGGCCTCATCACCCTGCGCACCGACCGGGGCCCCGGCAAATGGCTGGCCAACGAAGCGGGGGACGTCACCGTCGCCGAAACCTGCCCCGAAGGTCACCCCAACTTCCGCCGCGTCCAGAACCACCTCGTGAAGTACGCGCCCGACGGCCTCCGCTTTCGCTGTGAAAAGACGACGCCCAAACCGCTGCCCTGGCCCGAAGCCGGCACCACCCGCGCCATCGTCATCTGGTGTACCGGCTACCGCAACGCCTACCCCTGGCTGCCCGCCGCCATGCTGGACGAAAACGACGCGCCGCTGCTCGAACAAGGCCGCAGCACGGTCTACCCCGAAGTCACCTTCCTCGGCCTGCCCAACCTGCGGCGGACGAACTCGAGCCTGCTGGGTGGGGTGGGGGAGGATGCGCGGGTTTTGGTCTTTTAGTCATTTGGTCTGTTGGCGGTACCATCGCGGCCAACGTACCAATAGACCAACGAACCAAAAGACCAACGTACCTTCGCGCCAAACGGAAATATCCTGTTACGCAATGACCGAACCCCTTAACCAATCCGCCTCCAAACCCTGGGTCCTCATCACCGGCGGCAGCCACGGCATCGGCCGGGCGTTGACGATGGAGTGCGTGCGGCGCGGCCTGGCCGTCGCCGTCGTTGCCCTGCCCAACGCTGACCTGAAGCACATCGAGGAAGAGCTGGCCGCCATCCCGGGCGCGGCTTACCTGACGCTGGGCCTCGATCTGGTGAAAGAAGGAGCGATCTCCGAAATTATCGACTGGCTCGCCTCCGTCAACGTCACCCCGAAGTACCTGATCAACAACGCCGGCTTCGGCCGCGGCGGCCTGTTCGAGCATACGCCCTGGCCGGAATACCGCACCATGATGCAGCTCAACAACCAGGTGATGGTGGACCTGACCTACGCGCTGCTGCCGCAGCTGAAAACGATGAAGGGCGGCATCATGAATATGAGCAGCGTGGAGGCCACCCTGCCGCTTCCGTACAAATCGGTCTACACGGGCACCAAAGCTTTCGTCTACAACTATTCACTGGCCTTGCGGGAAGAAATGCGCTACTACGACATCACCGTTTCCGTACTGTGCCCCGGCCCGACGATCACCAACGAGGACGGCCTGAAGCGCGTCAAGGCTATGGGCACGCTGGCCAAAATTGCCGTCACGATGCCCGAAGACCTCGCCGCCGAATCCATCGGCGGTATGCTGAAGGGTAAGGCGGTCATCCGCCCTGGCTTCCTGGTGAAGCTGATGGCGTTTCTGGGTAAGCTTTTCCCCCGGCCCGTTAAGTTGCGGGTGCTGGAAAAGATGTTCTCGAAGTACCGGGAGGAGGGGGTGCCGACGGACGAGGTGGAAGTATAATCTACCGGTAGTATTTGCGGTATTCGAATTTAACGCTGCTACCGGCCATTGAACTTGCCCGCCGGGCGTATGCATCCATGTCCAGCCCGCTCTTCTTTTGGTTTTGCTTATGGATTTTTTCCATTACTCCCATCGTGGAGGGTAAGTTCAGTTTCCAGATATCCTCCTCCCGGTTAAAAAGATAAGTGGTAAGCAGTCTTGCGTTGTCTTCGGCGGGGATGGAAACCTCCAGTTTTGCAATGTCGCCGAAGATGAACGGCTCCTCATAAATCTTGATGGGCAGCTTGGCCGAATGGCGAAAAACACCGGTGCCATCCAGGCGGAAGTATGTCCAGAGATAGTCTTCGGAATAAACGCTGCTGGTGTCAACCTGTTCTTCCGTTCCGGCCATGGAGTAATACAGAATCATGGTGCTGATGGGGATCACATTCTGCCGTCCAAGCAGCAACGCCCGTTCCGCTTCCCGGTTTCGGGCGCAGGCAACCAGCTTCCCGACGTAATCATGCGTCTCCTGATCGAAAGAGCGTTTAATTCTTTCCCGGTCGCCGATTCCTAAACGGTTCGTGACTACGGTGAACGCTTGTTCCACATCATCTGACTCCGAACAGCTCATCAGGGTGGTAAGACAAAAAATGAGAAACAGGTATTTCATGTGTATGCGTTTGAGGTAAAAGTGTTTTTTGGGCTTGCAGACTGTCGGAGAGAATGATGTCGGGCTGCGTGCGCCAAATTTCGTCCTGAACTTCATCATTCGTCACTTCCATAGCTACGGCTATGCAAGTTTCCTCTTTCTTCGCTCAGAACAAAATTTGTCAGCACTCGCCCAGAAACATTCTCCCCGACAGCCTGCTAGGGAAAAGTTATTTGGGGTAGTAGCACAAAAAAGCCCGGCCCACGCGTAAAGCGTGAGCCGGGCCGCTACAATGTCGATTAAAGTAGGTCTTTGCTAGGTCTTCGGTCAGGTCTTATGCGCTGCGGCGTTCGCCGATCATCGCTTTCATCTTTACGCGGGCACTGAAAATGCGGCTCTTTACGGTGCCGATCGGGATATTCATTTCGCGAGCGATCTCCTGGTACTCATAACCACGGTAGAACATCATGAAGGGTACGGAGTAAATTTTGCCGATGCTGTTCATCATGCGCTTCATCTCCTGCATACGCAGGTTCTGCTCGCCGCTGTTAGCGACGACGTTCTTACTGATGATGTTTTCGGTTACCTCGGTAGTAGGTTGGTTGAGGTGGCGACGGGTCTTGCGCTTACGGTACTGGTTGATAAAGGTGTTGCGCATGATCGTCGAAATCCAGCTTTTGAAGTTCGTACCCTCCGCGAAGTTATCGCGGTACTTATAGGCCTTGATTTGCGTTTCCTGCATAAGGTCTTCAGCATCCTGGCGACTGCGTGTGAGGCGGAGAGCGAAGGCGAAAAGCAGGTTGTTGAGTTCTTGAGTCTTGGTAGTGAATTCCTGGTTAGTCATAATATTATTTGTCTGAATTATAAAATCTGTCTGCCTATCTACATTCAAACTTCGTGCCAAAGTGTTAACTCGCTGAACACCAAACGATTACACATTAGCAAGCAAAAATAAAAATGTTTATATTTAATCATTACATCATATTAGGTACAATACCCATTGCCTGAAAGTGATATTTCCAGTTTCACATCCCACCATTTCATGCTTGTTTATCAATGCTGAAACCATCTTGGTCCACCAAAAATGGCAATTTTCGCCGCACCTCCGCCAGGTGCTCCGCCGAGAGTATTTCCGTATGCACCGCCTCCACCCGGGCCTCATGCCACAGCGTTTTGCGCCAACCCGGGTCGATCACGCAGCTGTCTCCGTTGTACGCATGCCCGCTAGCGTCCTCCCCCACCCGATTGACCGCCGCAACGTAACACTGGTTCTCGATGGCGCGCGCGCGCAGCAGCGTGTTCCAGTCGTAGCTCCGTTTGTCGGGCCAGTTCGCCGTATAGATCAGCAAATCATAGGCATCGTCGTTGCGCGCCCAGACCGGAAATCGCAGGTCGTAACAGATCAGGGGGCAAACCCGCCACCCCTTGAGCTTCACCACCAGCCGTTCCGTCCCCGCCTCGAAGTGCTCGTGCTCGCCCGCCATGGCGAAACGGTGCCGCTTGTCGTAAGTCGCGTAGGTGCCGTCGGGCCGCATCCAGATCAGGCGGTTGTAGTATTTGCCCCCGTCGTCAATGATCAGGCTACCGGTAATGACCGCCGCTAAGGCCGCCGCTTGCTCCGCCATCCAACGCACGGTCGGCCCGTCCATCGTCTCCGCGTTCTCCGCCGCCGCCATCGTAAAGCCGGTGGTGAACATCTCGGGCAGAATGACGAGGTCGGTCGTCTCCCCGATCTCGCCCATCATTTTCTGGTAATGCGCAAGGTTGGCGGCGGGGTCATGCCAGGCGATGGCGGATTGGAGGAGGGTGATGCGGAGGTCGGTCATGGGGTGTGTTGGTCTGTTGGTGTATTGGTCTGTTGGTCTGTTGATTCGTTGGTGTATTGGTCTGTTGGAGTGTTGGTCTGCTGGTCTTTTGGTTCGTTGGTGTATTGGTCTTTTGGTTCGTTGGTCTGTTGGTCTGTTGGTCTGTTGGTCTGTTGGTCTGTTGGAAGTTAAGCCTGATCCCGCAAACGGTCAGCGGCGGCAAGCAGTACCTCATCGGTCTTGGCAAAACAGAAGCGCACGATTTGCTCGTCCGTCCCGTCGGAGTAGAAGGAAGAAATGGGGATAGTGGCCACGCCCCGCTCCCGCGTGAGCCGGCGGGCAAATTCCTGGTCGCCGAGATCAGACATTTGCGCGTAGGTAGCGAGGGCGAAGTAGGTGCCGGCGCAGGGCAGTAGCTCGAACGGGGTATCGGCCATCGCCGCGCGGAAGAGATCGCGCTTGCGCTGGTAGAAGTCCGGCAGGTTTTGGTAATGCGTCGGTTCGGCCAGGTAATCGGCCAGCGCGTGCTGCAGCGGCCGGTTGATGCTGAAAGTATTGAACTGGTGCACCTTCCGGATCTCCGTCGTGATTTGCGGCGGAGCGATCGCGTAGCCGATCCGCCAGCCGGTGGCGTGGAAGGTCTTGCCGAACGACATCGTGACGACGGAACGGGCGTACAACTCCGGATAGCGCAGTACGCTTTCGTGCCGCCGCCCGTCGAAGATCAGGTGTTGGTAGACCTCGTCGGACAGCACGAGGATGTCGGTATCGCGGGTGATGCTTTGCAGGGCTTCCAGGTCGGCGGCGTCGAGCACGGTACCGGTGGGATTGTGCGGCGAGTTGATCATGATCATACGCGTCTTTGGGCCAACCAGGTCACGTACGCGGTCCCAGTCGATCCGGTAGTCCGGGCTGCGCGGGCGGACGGGCACGGACACGCCGCCGTTCAGTTCGATGGTCGGCACGTAGCAATCGTAGGCGGGCTCGAAGACGATCACTTCGTCACCCGGGCGGATGAGGGCGGTGAGCGCACTGAAGATCGCCTCGGTGGCGCCGTTGGTGATCGTAATTTCCGTATCGGCATCGGGCCGGTAGCCGTAGAGGATGCGCTTCTTATCGGCAATCGCGGCGCGCAGTTCGGCCAGCCCGGTCATGGGCGCGTACTGGTTATGACCGGCCTGCACGTAGTGATTGATCAGGTCCTTCAGCCGCTGGTCCACCTCAAAATTGGGAAAGCCCTGGGAGAGGTTGATGGCGTCGTGCTTCGCCGCCAGCCGCGACAT